>CAJDUD010000003.1_pt1 | contig 33229 bp, 34 predicted proteins | sample 7390161 | NCBI WGS metagenome assembly CAJDUD01 (sample SAMEA7055664, study PRJEB34461) | soil metagenome | biome: terrestrial ecosystem; feature: Peninsula; material: soil | place: Antarctica | collected 2016
AACGTGGGTGACACGATCTGCATCATCGAAGCCATGAAGCTCATGAACGAAATCGAGGCGGACAAATCCGGCGTGGTCAAGGCCGTGTTGGTGGAATCGGGCAACGCTGTGGAATACGGCCAGCCGCTGTTCACGATCGAATAAGTCGAAAAAATTACGATGGCGCTCTCCCTGACCTCGGCTAAAAAGCCGGAAAACCTGATGTTTGACAAGATTTTGATCGCTAATCGCGGCGAGATCGCGCTGCGAATTCAGCGCGCGTGCCGCGAAATGGGCATCAAAACGGTGGTGGTGCATTCTGAAGCCGACGCTGACGCCAAATACGTCAAGCTCGCCGATGAATCGATCTGCATTGGGCCTGCACCGTCCGCACAAAGCTATTTGAACGTCCCCGCGATCATCGCTGCGGCCGAAGTGACCGATTCGCAGGCGATTCATCCTGGTTATGGTTTTTTGTCGGAAAACGCCGATTTTTCAGAAAAAGTAGAAAAATCCGGCTTCGTCTTTATCGGCCCGCGCGCTGAAACGATTCGGTTGATGGGCGACAAAGTCTCCGCCAAGCTCGCCATGAAAAAGGCGGGTGTGCCAGTCGTGCCGGGCATGGACGGCGCGCTGCCCGACGACCCGCGCGAAATGATCAAAATTGCCCGCACGATTGGCTATCCGGTCATCATCAAGGCATCGGGCGGCGGTGGCGGACGTGGCATGCGCGTGGTGCAAACCGAAGCGGCGCTGGTAAATGCGGTGACGCTGACCAAAGGCGAGGCACTTGCGGCGTTTGGCAACGGCACGGTGTACATGGAGAAATTCCTTGAGAACCCGCGTCACATCGAGATTCAAATACTCGCCGATCAGCACAAAAACGCGGTGTATCTGTTCGAGCGCGACTGCTCGATGCAGCGCCGCCACCAGAAAATCATCGAAGAAGGCCCTGCACCGGGAATTCCGGAAAAGCTCATTGCCAAAATTGGCGAGCGATGCGTCGAAGCCTGCAAAAAAATTAGCTATCGCGGGGCCGGTACGTTTGAGTTTTTGTACGAAAACGGCGAGTTCTATTTCATTGAAATGAACACGCGGGTGCAGGTTGAGCATCCCGTCACCGAGCTGATCACCGGCATTGACATTGTGCAGGAGCAGATCAAGATTGCGGCCAACCAAAAGATGGCGTTCCGTCAAAAAGACGTGATTAAACGCGGCCACGCGATTGAGTGCCGGATCAATGCCGAGGATCCGAATTCGTTCGTCCCGTCGCCCGGTCGCATCACCAGCTGGCACGCGCCTGGTGGGCCGGGCATTCGCGTTGATTCGCATGCCTATAACGGATATTTTGTGCCACCGAATTACGATTCGATGGTGGGTAAATTACTCGCGTACGGCGCCACCCGTGAACAGGCGATTGCCCGCATGCGCATCGCGCTGTCCGAGATGATCGTCGAAGGCATCAAGACCAATATCCCGCTGCACCGTGAACTCATGGACGACGCCGAATTCATCAAGGGCGGCTTCTCGATTCACTACCTTGAGCAGCGGATGGCGAAGCTTGCGGAACGCAGGAAGTGAGTGCGCTCACCTGGCTGGAGATCTCTGGCCCGGTTAAAGGCGAGGCAGCGGATGCTATTGCAGATGCCCTTCTCGAAGCCGGTGCGCTCGCGGTTGACGTCGCGGACTTGAATGCGGAAGGCGATGCCGAACAACCTATCTTCGGCGAGCCTGGCATGGCGCTCAGCCAGCGTTGGGCTGATAGTCGCATCGCTGCGCTGTTCGAATCGAGCGTCACTACGGATGAACTCGATACGCTGTGGACAACGCTTCGCGGTGAGGCAGGCGAAGCGTTAGGCCCACACGAATTTCGCGTTGTCCCGGAAACCGATTGGGTGCGCGCCACTCAGGCCCAGTTCGCACCCATAGAAATCACGCCAAAACTGTGGATCGTGCCCACCTGGTGCGAGCCGCCGAACCCAGCAGCGATCAATCTTCGGGTTGATCCGGGGTTGGCGTTCGGCACTGGAACGCACCCCACGACCCGCTTGTGTTTGCAATGGTTGAGTGAGCTGTCGCTAGCGGGTAAGACCGTGCTCGATTACGGCTGCGGCTCGGGGATTCTTGCGATGGCGGCAGCGGCATTGGGCGCGACCGAAGTGTTCGGGGTCGACATTGACCCGCAAGCTGTGGAAACCGCCCGTCTGAACACGCAGGCCAACAACCTGAAGGTCGCCTACGCCACGTCTGACGACGAACTCCACGCGCAGTACGATGTGGTCGTTGCGAACATACTTGCTGGCCCGCTTACGGTGCTAGCGCCTGCCATTTGCAGCCACGTTAAGACAGGAGGAGCGCTCGCGCTCGCTGGCATTCTCACACCGCAAATCGAGCGAATTCAGAGCGCCTACGCACCGTGGATCAAGCTCACGGTTAGCGCTGAGCGCGACGGTTGGGTACGCATGAGCGGAACGCGCGGCTAAACACCGATACTGCCTCGCGTCGCACTGGTGGCGCGTACGCTACGATTGCATCATGTCCAACGTCCCAACGCAAGTTTCAGCCGTCACTCGGTGCCCGCATTGCAGCGCGAAATTTCGCGTGCGCCCGGAGCAAGTGAAGCTGCATGCAGGCCTCGTACGTTGCGGTGCCTGTCGTGGCATTTTTGATGCGGTTGAGCACCTGATCGAAGGCATCTTGCCACCGATGCCGCCGATGCATGAGGCAGACGAGGGCGCATCGCCACAAACCATCGTTCAGGGCATGCCTGCGATGACAGCTGAGCGGGATGAAGCATCCGTAAAAGTCGCCAACGTTGACGACGTCAATGTGACCAATGACGTTGCGGTCAGCGTTCGCACGACCAACGGCGTCTCGCCAGAAAGCGCCGATCCTCTGGTGCGCAATCTCGACGCGGATACGCCTAGCGCAACCGGAACTGCAACCGCAACGGACAAGACGACGCATGATCTGAATGATTACCGTTGGCGTGCGCCAGCCCAGGTCGAATCACGTGGTGCGCGCTGGGGTTACGCTGTGGCTGCGTTCATCGCAGTGCTGATGTTACTGGGCCAGGGCGCTTATTATTTTCGGGATGAATTGGTCAGTCGCGTGCCGCAATCGGCACCGTATGTAGCGATGGCGTGTGAACAAATTGGCTGTCGCGTCGAACCGCCAAAGCGCGTGGAGTCGCTCGGTTTCGTCGGGGCAGATCTGGCTGCGGACCCGGCCCACAAAGGCTTGCTGATATTTACGACGATCTTGCGCAACACTGGCACGCGCACAGTGGCGTTTCCACACCTTGTTTTGTCGCTCGACGGGCTCGGCGGCGAATTAATCGTCCGTCGTGTTTTCACGCCGACTGAATTCGCACCGGCGACAGCCAATCTCGCGCACGGTCTCGACGGCGGCGCGGAGGTCGAAATCAAACTCTACCTTGACGCGAGTCAGGTCAACGTCGTGGGCTTCAAGGTTGATCACGCCTATCTTTAGGCTAGCCAAGCGTCATGACTGATCGCCGCGAAGTCAGGAATTTCGGATTACTACCGCTATGGATAGCTGGCGTATGCGTCGCTGTGATTATTTACGCGAGTCTGCAGCCATTCACCGGCTGGACGGATCCCGCTCCTGGCGGACGCTTCTTTCTGTTTCAGTGGAAGCAGCGTTGGATCGCCGCCGACGCAACGTTCAACGTTCTTGCCTACATGCCGCTAGGTTTTGCGCTAGTCATGGCGTGGCCATTGCGTTGGTCTGGATTGCGCGCTATTTTGGTGACGCTCGGATCGGCGCTGGTGCTTTCGCTTGCGATGGAGACCGCACAGATTTGGCTACCAACGCGTTACGCAAGCGTGTACGATGCCATCGCCAATATGATGGGAACGCTGATCGGCTCGGTGCTCGGTGTACTCGTCATCTCTTCACGATCAGTCGTAAGTTCCGGGCTTGCGTTGCGCGAAACGCTGGTAGTTCCGGGTGAGTCGGGTAACGTGAAACTCGTGTTGTTGCTGGTCTGGCTGCTGGCGCAGACCAACCCGGCGATTCCGCTGTTCGGTGCGACCTTCCACGCCGGCCAAAAGGATGCATTTGAACCCGCAGTGCTGGTAGTCGAACTCGTGCAATCAGCGTCCGCGCTGATCGGGATCGGCCTGTTTACCGACCTCATCATGCGCAAGCGCTGGATGGGAGGCATTGCGCTGGTGCTGGTCATCACATTGGCCATTGTGATGAAAACCGCCGCAGCCCAGGCCGTACTGACGCCCGTCGCCTGGGACGAATGGTTGCGTCCCGGGCACACGCTGGGCCTCGCCGTCGGCGCGTTTGCATTGATGGTGTTGTTCTGGTTGCCGCGCGCCGCGAAATCTGTCATTGCAGGCATAGCGTTGATTTCGAGCGTCATGGTGACGCTGCTGTTGCCCGATTTTGTTGAAGCGAAAGCGCCGCTATCTACGTTTAGCTGGAACTACGGGCATTTGCTGCATTTGAATGGCCTGACTCACACGATCGTGATTCTTTGGCCATTTTTGGCGACAATCGTGTTGTTGTGGCGGTTTACGTTGAGCCCGAGCAGTAGTGACACGGCCGCGTCAACAGAAGTCGGCGGCACCTAAGCGCGCTGAGTCCTCAGAGCAGGCGCCAAGGTTGCTGTGTCTGATGCATCGAACACCGCATCGGAAAATTGCATTGCTAGAGGTGACCTAAAATGAGCAATGACATCCGAACTCATTCCCGGTCCTTGTGGCGCACTGGAGGTCGCGTTTCAGCGCCCATCCGAGGAGCCAGCCGTCGCGCTGGCGCTCATTTGCCATCCTCATCCGCAGTTTGGCGGAACGATGGACAATAAAGTTGTGCAAACGCTCGCCAAGTCGTTTTACGAATTGGGTTTCGCCACGATGCGTTTTAATTTTCGCGGCGTTGGAAAGAGCGAAGGAAGCTTTGACGAGGGCATCGGCGAAACCGAAGACGCTGCCGCGGCGCTGGCTTGGGCGCAGACTCATTTGGGTGCGTCTGTGCCTTTAGTCGCAGCAGGATTTTCGTTCGGCTGTTTCGTGCAGACTCGTTTGCTTGCTCGCTCGCAACCAGATCAATTAGTGTTGATTGGCCCTGCTGTGAATAGATTCGAGATTCCTCACGTTCCGAAAGACACTGTGCTGATTCACGGCGAAGAGGATGACGTCGTGCCGCTCGCGGACGTGATGAACTGGGCGCGACCCCAGGGTCTACCGGTGACTGTGTTTCCCGGTGCGGGACACTTTTTTCACGGACGGCTGACTGAGTTGAAAACGGTGGTCAAGCGGTTTTGCCGCCGCTGAATCAATCCGCGCATCCCCTTAATTACGCGCTCATACCCGCCCATGCTCTGGATTAAATCGCTTCATATCATCTCCGTTATCACCTGGATGGCGGGGATTTTTTATCTGCCGCGACTCTTCGTTTATCACGTGCAGGCTAATGCCGAGGGCGATGCTCGTGGCGACGCGCGCTTCAAAATCATGGAGCGCAAATTGTTTTGGGGCATCATGACACCGAGCGCAGTGGCAACGATTGTGTTCGGGACATGGCTCTGGATTGGCTATGGCATCACCGGTAAATGGTTGATGTGGAAATTAGTGATTGTGCTGATGCTCGTGGTGTTTCATGGGCTGTGTTGGCGGCATATGATGGCGTTTCGGGTCGGTGGCAACACATGCACCGAGCGCTACTTTCGTGTGATGAATGAGCTGCCGGTGATCGCGTTATTTGCTATCGTCTTTCTGGTTGTATTGAAGCCGTTTTGATGCAAGCCGGACGCGCACTTGTGTTGTTTTCTGGCGGACAGGATTCGACGACGTGTCTGGCCTGGGCACTGGAGTGTTTTGCCCACGTCGAAACAGTTGGTTTCGACTACGGGCAGCGGCACCTTGTTGAAATGACGGTGCGGCTTGAGACGTTGCGTGAGCTGCGCGCCAAGTTTCCGCAATGGGGCAAACGGCTGGGTGAAGATCATGTGATTGACCTCGCTGTGCTTGGGCAAATCAGTGATACGGCGCTAACGAGGGACGTGTCTATTGCTTACGAAAAAAACGGTTTGCCGAACACATTTGTACCGGGCCGCAACCTGCTGTTTTTGACGTTTGCCGCGACGATTGCTTATCGTCGTGGACTCGATGTATTGGTCGGTGGCATGTGTGAAACGGATTTTTCGGGTTATCCGGATTGTCGTGACAATACGATGAAGGCGATGCAGATTGCCTTGTCGCTCGGGCTCGATCAGCGCATGCGAGTCGAGACGCCGTTGATGTGGATTGAAAAGGCCGAGACGTGGGCGCTCGCACAAGCGCTTGGCGGTGAGGCGTTGAGTCGGCTGATCATCGAGCACACGCACACCTGCTACAACGGTGTTCGCGATACGTTGCATGCTTGGGGTTACGGCTGCGGCGAATGCCCGGCGTGTTCGTTGCGTAAAGCGGGATTTGAAAAATGGATCCCGCAGGTAGTGACAGGGCAGTTCACGCAATGACCTATTCAGTCAAGGAAATTTTCTACACGTTGCAAGGAGAAGGTGCGAACGCGGGCCGCTCGGCGGTGTTTTGCCGCTTCGCGGGTTGCAATCTGTGGAGCGGCCTGGAACGTGATCGTGACACCGCAGTCTGTAAATTCTGCGACACCGATTTTGTTGGCACTGATGGCACAAGCGGCGGCAAATATTCCGATGCGGTCAAACTCGCGGCGACCATTGCAAGTCAATGGCCGGCAACGAGCAAAGGCAAGCGCCTGGTCGTCTGCACTGGCGGTGAACCGTTGCTGCAACTGGACGCTATATTGATCGATGCGCTGCATGCCCACGGATTTGAGATCGCGGTTGAAACCAACGGTACGATTGCCGCGCCACCGGGCATTGACTGGATCTGCGTCAGCCCCAAAGCCGGCGCGCCCTTGCTGCAGATGAGTGGTCAGGAATTAAAGGTCGTCGTACCGCAGCCATTTGATTTCGATCATCTGGCAACGCTTGAATTTGAGCACCGTTTTGTGCAGCCAATGGACGGGCCATCGCGTCTCGAAAACACGCAGTTCGCGATTGAATGGTGCATGCAGCATCCGGAATGGCGACTGTCAGTGCAAACGCACAAAGTCATTGGGATACGCTAGTGCGCACGATGAATTACGAAATCAGCCAGCGATTCTTCTTCGACGCTGCTCACACATTGAAGCGCACGATTGAGGCCGAGGGCTCACGGCGCATTCATGGGCACACGTATCACTGCGAAGTATCGCTCGCTGGCACCCCGCACGAAAAGAGCGGCATGGTGAGCGATCTTGGTCTGCTTCGTGCTCATCTCGACGAGGTACGCGATCAGCTGGATCATCACTATCTCGATGAGGTTGCAGAGCTCGGTGTGCCGACGCTGGAAAACCTCTGCACCTTCGTCTGGCGGGCAGTCGAACCCAATTTTTCCAACATCGTCAGCGTTCACGTCTGGCGTGAAGGTATGGGCGATAGTTGTCGCCTGCGAAAGTAATCATGGCTACCAATCAACCACACAGCACTTTATCGATCAAAACATCACCCGTTCAAGCCAAAACACAACGCTTCTTCGCACCCTGTCCGCGTGGTCTCGAAGGCGTCCTGTTCGATGAGCTGACTGAACTCGGTGCAGTTCACGTTGGCCCAACCGATGGTGGCGTCGCGTTTCAGGGGCCGTTTACGCTGGGCTACAGGGTGTGTTTGTGGAGCCGGATCGCCAGTCGCGTGCTGTGGCAATTGGCAGAAGACGAATACCACCACGAAGAAGACATTTACGAGATCGCGCGCAGCATCGGCTGGCCAAACTTGTTCACGGCGCAGGAATTGATTCGCGTGCAAGTGGACGCGATTCGCTCCCCAGTCACGAGTCTCGAATTCGTCACCTTGCGTGTTAAAGACGCGATCGTCGACAGCTTTCGCGCCGTTCAGGACGAACGCCCTTCGGTCGACACCAGCATGCCGGATATGCGTATTCACGTTTTTCTTACGGCGTACACCGCAACGGTTTATCTTGATCTCGCGGGCGAAGCGCTGTTCAAGCGCGGCTATCGTCGCGAGGGGCTGCAAGCGCCGCTGCGCGAGAACCTTGCAGCTGGCATGCTTGCGCTGAAGGGCTGGCGCGGGCAAATGCCGTTGTTCGACCCGATGTGCGGCAGCGGGACAATTTTGACTGAGGCCGCGATGATCGCGATGAATCTTGCCCCAGGCGGGCAACGGCCTTTTGCGTTCGAAAAGATTCGTAATTTCGACGCGAATGTTTTCGATGCGATGCGCGCAGATGCGGCGGCCGGTACCAAACCGTTGCCACCGAATCTGTTGTTCGGCAACGACCGGGACATTGACGCGGTTGAAGTCACACGACGGCATTTGCAGAATATCGGTGGCGAGGCAACGGCTGCCGCTGTGGCGCTCACCAATGCGCCGATGGAAACGCTCGCCGCACCGGCCCCGACAGGCCTTTTGCTGACTAATCCACCATACGGCGAACGCCTGAATGAACTGGCTGACCTGAAGGCCTGGTATCCGGCGGTCGGCACCTGGTTAAAGAAGACGATGGCAGGCTGGAAGGCCTGTTTCATCACAGCGGATCGTGCGATGCCGAGCGGAATTGGCTTCAAACCGTCGAAGAAAACGCCGCTGTTCAATGGCGCACTCGATTGTCGATTGTTTGAATTCGAGTTGTACGCCGGAAGCCGACGCGAGCCGCCCAAAGACAAACCCGCCTAAAATACAGACAAAATCTACGATGGACCGTTAGCAGACCATGTACGAATCTGAAATCACAAAATTCATTCGCGACCTCAAGGCCGCACGCCCACACCTCGAGGAGGATCAGCGTAAAGGCCGTGCGATCTGGTGGGACAAGGCTCCATTGAACGTTACAGAAAAGGCCGAGCAGGACGAGGCGCGCGTACCCCAGCAGCCGTATCCGTACGCCACTAAATAAGCGTGTTAGCGGGTGCACAAGAGTTCGCACCTGCCCCGTTGCTCGCCTACTTGACGATACAAACTTCGAAGCTCGGGCTCATGCAGTTGCGAATCGCTCCACGCTGCTCATGATCAGCCTCCCCCCAACGTTGCAACACGAAATCAGCGCTGAAACGGAACGCAGTTTCAGCGCCGTCGCGCGGCTCTACGGCACGCGGGGTTTCGGACGTATTCGTAATGCTCATGCAGTGATCGTCGGTATCGGAGGCGTAGGCTCATGGGCCGCTGAAGCGTTGGCGCGATCTGGGATCGGTCGCATCACCTTGATTGATCTGGACGTCGTTGCACAGTCAAACCTGAATCGGCAGGCGCACGCCACGATCGCGAATATCGGTCGCAATAAGGTGGATGCCATGCGCGAGCGGATTTTGAGTTTCGCGCCGGACTGCGTCGTCACCTGCGTCGATGATTTTGTTGATACCAACAACGTCGCAACAATGTTGCCGACAGACGCAAGTGTCGTGATCGATGCGATTGATAAGGTTTACGCGAAGGCGGCATTAGTCGCGTACTGCGTGAAGGCTGGCCTGCCCGTGTTTGTCTGCGGTGCCGTGGGCGGCAAAACTGACGCGTCGAAATTGACTGTGTCTGATTTGGCGACGACCGAGCACGACGCGCTGCTCGCCAAATTGCGACTAATGCTGCGTCGCCAATACGGCTTTCCCCGCGCCGGGCGCAAATTCAAAGTGCCCGTGGTCTACAGCAAGGAGCGGCAAGCGGGAACGGCAGAAGATGCCGGCGCGGGCCTCGCCTGCGCGGGCTACGGCTCAGCGATGCACATGACGGCGGGGCTGGGCATGCTGGTCGCTGGACGGGCGCTGGACCTGATTGCCGCAGGTAACGAAACGCTCGCTACCGCTTGAGTCCTGCAAGCGCTATGCGCGCTTTGGCCTTCCAGAAATCCCACGGCCGATCAACCACGGTCTCATTGATCGTCATCGAGCCCCTGGCTTCGCCCGGTGTCAGGTAATTCACCGAGTTGTCGCCCGCCATTTGCGCCAGGCGCATCGCCTCGGTTTGCAGTATTGCGTTCATCTCGGCCCAGATTGAGCGGGCAACTGCGAGCTTGAGGGAGTGAGCGACAGTGACTGAACCGTGGCCGCGCATGAGAGCGAAATTGTGCTTGCCCAACGATTCCGCCAGCGCCATGCCTAGCTTTGCGCTTTTGACCAACATATCGTTGTCTTCACCAGCGCTATCTCTAATTTCGAAGATCGGTGTGGAAAAACCAAGGAAGCCACTCATGTGACACACGGGCCGCAGTGTCGCGCTGGTGACACCAAAAGGAATGATGGCGGGCGAATGGCTGTGCACGATCGCCATCACGTCGGGCCGCGATTTGTAGATTTCGCTGTGGATGAAGCGCTCGATGTAGGAGCGACGCCCGAGCTCGTCCCGCACGTTGCCGTCGTAATCGATCTCCAGAATATCGTCGGCCGTGACGGTTGCCGGCGCAACCCCGCACGCCAGCAAGAATCGGTCATCGCGGCGGTCGTGCCGGGTGCTGACGTGGCCAAATCCATCGACTACACCTTCCACGTAGAGGATATGGTTTGCGCAGACCAGATCGCCAATGAGCTCGATTGACGCCCGACTCACGAAGTTATTCCGCTTTGATGTTGATGGTTTTGATGACTTTAGCGAAGCGCTCTGCTTCATCCTGCAGCACTTTAGCGAGCTCTTCCGAGGTGCCGCCGATGACATCCACCCCCGAATTGAGCAGCGTTTCGACCACCGCTGGCGTTCGAATGGCGGCTGCGATATCCGTTGAGAGTTGTTGCAGCACGGCAGGTGGAATACCGGACGGAGCCATCACAATCGTCGTCGGCGCGAAATCAAATCCCGGGATAACAGTTTCGGAAAGCGTTGGAATATTGGGCGCTTGAGAGAAGCGTTTGCTTGAATTCTGCGCGAGTAATTTGATGCGGTTGTCCTTCACGAAGCCGCCAATCGCGGGCAGCGCGGAGAACAAAAACTGCACCTGACCGCCCACCAGCGCAGGAGTGGCTTGCCCCATGCCTTTAAATGGCACATGAACCAGGTTCAGGCCCAGGGCAGATGCCATCGCCTCGGTGGTGAGGTGGTGGGTGCTTCCAATCCCCGATGAGCCGTAATTGACTTTGCCGGGATTGGCTTTGACGTAGGCGATAAATTCCGCGAGGGTATTCGCAGGGACGCTCGGATGCACGGCGAGAAAAAGTGGAGCTTTAGCGAGTGCAGACACGGGAACAAAGTCTCGTTTCGGGTCGTATTCAAGCTTGGGGTAGAGCGCCGGATTGATGGTGAACATCGAGCCGTCGGTGACGAGCAGTGTGTAGCCATCGCTCGGGGACGACCTCACAGTGAGCGCCGCGACTGCACCGTTGCCGCCGGGACGGTTATCGACAATGACTTGTTGGCCCCACTTTTCGGTCAGGGATTTGCCTAATAGCCTTGCCACTGTGTCGGGGAAACCGCCAGGTGGATAGGGCACCACGAGTCTCACCGGTTTGCTTGGGAACGGCTGTGCGGAGGCCGTGAAACTGAACGTCGCCGCCACAACGACCGCAGCGGCGAGAGCGGTCAATGCGGTCACGGCGGTGCGACGCGCTGGCGAGATGATTGTTTGACGCTGCATAAAACTGCCCTCCAGGAAGCGCTAACCATAGCACCGCATTGATCGCTGGCCGCTAAGGAATGCCCCTTTGTGCGGGCGCCGTTCACAGTACAACTTTTCATTGAAATGACGTTTGCAATGGGTCTAAACCAGCAATACGACAAATGTCGACTTTTGCCAAAAACGACATTTAGCCCAAGCAAGATAGAGTGTTCAACATAAAGCTGAAATTTCACAATGCGCCCCAGACTACACTTTCAGAAGGAGGTGAGGCCGTGCGTGTACTACTTGTGGAGGATGATGCTGAATTGGGGAGTGGCGTGACGGCCAGCCTGAAGCGCGAGCATTACGCAGTGGACTGGGTGACCGATGGCAGCTCAGCGGCCACGGCGCTGACGACTGGGACATATGACCTTGTGATTCTGGATCTCGGTTTGCCGAAGCTGTCAGGCTTGCAGGTGCTGCGGCAACTGCGCGCCGGTAACGAGGTGCAGAAGAGCGTACCCGTGTTGATCACGACTGCGATGGATTCGGTGACCGATCGCGTGGATGGGCTTGACGCCGGCGCGGACGATTACCTTGTAAAACCCTTCGCGCTTGACGAGTTGCATGCGCGGGTTCGCGCGCTTATTCGCCGCCGCAACGCGGCCAGTAGCAACACGCTGATCCACGGTCGGCTGAGCTTCGATATCGCATCGCGACAGGCGGCGTCAGACGGTGTTCCGCTTGACTTGTCGGTGCGCGAGGCAGGCATTCTGGAAATGCTTTTGCTGCGTGCCGGACGCGCTGTGACCAAGGAGCAATTGCTGGAAGGATTGTGTGCGTGGGATAGCGATATTTCGCTCAATGCGATTGAGGTTTATGTGCATCGTTTGCGCAAAAAACTGGAGCCAGCGGATATCCGGGTGCGCACGTTTCGCGGCCTTGGCTATTGCATTGAGAAGGCTCCAGCCGTCGTCACGCCCGCGCTGCAATGAGCTTAGCGGCGCGACTGATTGAGTGGTTGCTCGCGCCGCTGTTGTCGATTTGGCTGGTGAGCGTCGGCATTTCGTTCATGAGTGCGCGCACCACTGTGGACACGGTGCTCGACGACGGGTTAAGCGCTGTCGCGACCATGCTGATAGCCGAATGGCAGCAGCGTATCAATAGCGGCAATGTGCAGCCATTTCCATCGGAAACGACGCTCCGCTGGATGAACCTCTCGCCGAAAACACCCGTGTCTTATTTGATCGTGGACAGCAAGAGCTTGCCGCTCGCGGGCGACCCAGAGCTGCAGCCTTTCCTGCGCGAAACGGTGGACGGTGATCACCCGCTGCTGGCGCCCACGGCGGAGACGGAATTCCATGTCGTCGATGGATTCAATACAGTGATCGATGACGACGTCTGGCGCTTCGTGCGCCTTAGATTTGAAGTGGCTGGCAACGTCTACACGGTGGGTGTAGCGCAGTCGCGTGAGCGTCAGGATGCACTATCGCGCGTTGCCACTTTGCATGAAGCGGTGGCACAAACCGCGACACTTTTGGTGGCGTTTTATCTGCTGTGGTACGGCCTGACTTACGTCGCAAAACCAATGAAAGTATTGAAGACGCACCTCGACACGCGTGGTGCGGATGACTTGAGTCCGCTGCCCGAACTGCTTGCGCCTGAGGAGCTTGCGCCGCTCATCACATCGGTGAATTCGTTGATGCAACGACTGCAAACCTCGATCAACGCACAGAAGCGCTTCATCGCGAACGCGGCGCATCAGCTACGCACGCCGGTTGCCGCGCTGCGCACATTGAGTGAGCTCGCCGCACGTATGCCTGATGGTCCGGAGCGTGATCAATCGATGAACCGGCTAATTACGACTGGCGAACGTGTCAGCCATCTTGCTACCCAGCTACTTACGTTGGTGCGTGCGGAAAGCGCGGGCACCACGCGGCTGAGCGTCGCCGTGGAGTTGCGCGCACTCTGCGAAACGGTGGCACATGACGTCGTGCCACATGCGCTCGAGCGCGAAATTGAGTTTTCGCTAGAAGGTGTTGACCATGACGTGTCCGTGACCGGCGATCCGACGCTCATCGGGGAAATGGTGCGCAACCTGCTCGACAACGCGTTCAAATACACGCCGCGCCGCGGCACCGTCATGCTGACGCTACTGGGGGGCGGCGCTGAGCCAGCTTCGATTCGGGTGGATGATTCAGGGCCGGGCGTGCTGGCGTCGGAGACGGAGCGGATCTTCGCGCCATTCACACGATTCGCGCACATGGATTCGGAAACGGGTTTGCCAATCAGCGGCACAGGACTGGGACTCGCGATCGTTCGCGAAGTGGCCGACGCCCACGGTGCTGCTGTGAATGTTGAGCGCTCGACATTGGGCGGGGCGTGCTTTGTTGTCAGTTTCGCGTCAGAAAATCGTAAGAAGCACGTAAGCGCTGCCGCCTAACGTCCGTGGGTAATGCAGGTCGACGGGAGGGTTGACCGCATCAACTAAAGAGGATCAAACTATGTCAACTGCAACAGCACGCTTCGATGGCGGACCGAACGCGGCACCGCGTCCGATGTCCGCCGAAGAAAAGAAAGTCATCTTTGCGTCGTCGCTCGGCACCATTTTCGAGTGGTACGACTTCTACTTGTTCGGTGTGATGGCCGCCATTATCGGCGCCAATTTCTTCACCAAACTTGACCCTGCAACTCGCAATATTTTCACTTTGCTGGCGTTCGCTGCCGGATTTGCCGTGCGTCCGCTAGGCGCTCTGGTGTTTGGTCGCCTCGGCGATTTGGTTGGGCGCAAGTACACCTTCCTGATCACCATATTAATTATGGGTTTTTCCACGTTTCTCGTCACGTTTCTGCCGACTTACACAAGTTGGGGTATCGCTGCGCCGGTCATCCTGATTGGGCTGCGTCTGCTTCAGGGGCTTGCATTGGGCGGAGAATATGGGGGCGCGGCCACCTACGTTGCCGAGCACGCGCCGCACGGTAAACGCGGTGCCTATACATCATGGATACAAACAACTGCCACGGTCGGTCTGATGTTGGCACTTATGGTCATTCTTGCGACTCGCACGGCGCTCGGCGAGAAAGATTTTGCGGATTGGGGCTGGCGCATTCCGTATGCGTTTTCTGGCGTTTTGTTGGTAATTTCTGTCTGGATTCGTCTGCAACTGTCGGAGTCGCCGGCGTTCGAAAAAATGAAGTCTGAAGGCAAAACCTCCAAGGCACCATTGTCGGAGTCATTCGGTCAGTGGAAAAATGGGAAGATCGTTTTACTTGCCCTTCTGGGTCTCACGGCAGGCCAGGCGGTGGTTTGGTACACGGGGCAGTTCTATTCGCTGTTCTTCCTGACTTCGATCCTGAAAGTTGATGCGTCGACCGCCAACATCCTGATTGCAGTTTCGCTGATTCTTGGAACACCGTTCTTCATTTTCTTTGGAACGTTGTCGGACAAAATTGGCCGCAAAATGATCATCATGGCCGGTTGCGCGATCGCAGCGCTGACGTTCTTCCCGTTGTTTCATGCCCTGACGAGTTACGCTAATCCCAAGCTGCAAGCCGCGATTGAGAAGTCGCCAGTCACGGTGGTTTCAAACGCTGCCGACTGCAATCTTCTGTTGAATCTGACCGGAACCAAGGTGTTCACGACCGCTTGTGACGTGAGCCGTTCGTTCCTCTCCAATGCAGGTGTTAACTACGACAAGGTCGACGGTCCAGTTGGCACGCACGCGACGGTTAAAGTGGGTGACAAATCTGTCGTTGCCTACGATGCCACATCGCCGACCGCCAAAGACGACAAAGTACGTTTTGAGAAGGAAGTTCGCGAGGCTCTGACTGCGGCCGGCTACCCTGCCAAAGCCGATCCAATCCCGGTCTTTTCGTCGAACTGGATCATGATCGTCGTCATTCTGACAATCATGGTTATTTACGTCACGATGGTGTACGGGCCGATCGCCGCGATGCTGGTCGAGCTATTCCCGACGCGCATTCGCTACACGTCGATGAGCTTGCCTTATCACATCGGCAATGGCTGGTTCGGGGGCTTCCTGCCTGCAATCGCGTTTTCGATTGTGGCCGCGCAAGGCAACATCTATAGCGGCCTTTGGTATCCGATCATCATTGCTGGCATGACCTTCGTCATCGGCATGCTGTTCGTGAAAGAAACAAAAGACGTTGATATTTACGCCAAGGACTAAGGACTTATTATGTGGAAAATCGCTGTAGGATTTGTACTGTTTGCAGCACTCGCCCTCTGGATGCTCTCCAAGGGCGGTGACGTCGACATGGGTGGTGAAAAGCACGATGTTGCACCGCCTGCAGCGACCACAGAAAAAGCACCTGAGAAAGCGCCCGGAAAGTAGTTTCGGGGACCCATGAAAAGGGCCGGTTTACCGGCCCTTTTTTATTGACAGTTTTGCTCGTCGTGTTCGAGGACAACCTTGAACTGCGAGCGTAAATTGTTAGCGATTCAGAGTGATCTCAAAACGTAGCCGAACACCGGTGAGCTCAACGACATCACCCGATGCCAGGTCACGTAGACCCTCCAGCGCATCGCCGTTGATATACGCTGGCGTTATCCCCTCAAGTTGCTTGATTTGCCACCGTGTTGGGCTGATGCGCAAAAACTCAATCACTTGCTTGCCCTCCTTGCCTAGCGTGACGGAGGGTTGGTTGAGCGGGTAGCGTTTGCCCAATGCCGTGCCCGAAAGCACCGAGACGCTTGCCGACAATGATCGCAAGCCCGTGCCAGCACTTGGGCCGTCTGTCTTCGAAGGCGAGGTCTGCTCTGTTGATGTTACGGCCTTCGGGGCAACAACTGGACCGTGCGGAACGACGACAGATGTTTTGGTGTTGGACCTGATCGGTGAGTTGACCAGCGACGCCCCTTTAGGCAATGCAGCGAGCAATGACGGATCGAGGTGAAGTCCAGGATTATCTTGCGCGTCCAGTTGTTTCGCTGCCAGGGGCGTGACCGCTGATGGCATCGGTGCCAACGACGCAGCAGCAGATGGTGCTACGTGCGGGAATGTTGCCGAAATCTCGACGGGGTCGTTGGCCGTCGTGTTGACCGTTTCGCCGCCAGCAGCAGGTAATGCGAACGGCTCAATCGATTCGGGCTGAATAAATTTGGCAGCTTCGTCCAGCTCGGCGAAGTACATCAGGCGTTCGCGCCCCACGCCAATCTGATCACCATGACGCAGGGTGTGAAGCTCAATCTTCTTGCCGTTTACCCGAGTACCGTTTGTGCTTCCAAGGTCTTCTAACGTCGCTGAACCGGGAAGTACGCGGATCAACGCATGCTCTGCGCTGATTCCGGGATGTTTTATGCGAACGTCGCAGCGACTGGTGCGCCCGATCAGGTTCTGTTCAGCCTTGAGGGGAAACTCAATGATTGAGCTGTCGGGTTGGAGCCAAAAGAGTTTAGCCATGATGGTTCACTATTTTCCAGCAGGCGGTTTCAAGAATTTTTGCCACCACTGGTCAGCTACGGGCGGATCGCCCACGACAACAATAATGGCGGAGATGTTGTCACGTCCGCCGTTTGCGTTTGCGTTGTCGATGAGTACCTTAATCCGCTCAGACGGGGTGGAATTTGCGCCCAGTTTGGCACTGATGGCATCATCGTTGACCAGATCCGATAGTCCATCTGAACAGAGCAGATACACATCCCCGGGTCGCGTTCGAAATTCCTGTACGTCGGCCTCCGCAATGGCATCAATGCCCAACGCACGCGTGATTAGGTTCTTTTGCTGCGAATGCTTCGCTTCTTCTTCAGAAATCAAGCCTTTTTCGAGTTGATCCTGCACGTAAGAGTGGTCGCGCGTGAGCTGTTCCAGCCCATTTTCGCGCCATCGATAACAACGCGAATCGCCGACGTGCGCAATGCCCACACGACCATCATAGAAGCGCGCTGCAACGATCGTCGTGCCCATACCGTTCAGCTCTTCACGTCCGCGCGCTACACTGCAAATTCGATTGTTTGCCTTCTCAATCGCGCCACGCAATTGCCGCATTGCGACAGATATCCCGGTTTCTGGATCAATCCGCCCTAGATCTGCGTCGGTCAAGCTGACGTCGGATGAGTCTTCGCGCACCACGTCAATCGCCAACTGACTGGCGACTTCACCGGCCTGATAGCCGCCCATACCGTCAGCCAAAACAACGAGCTTGCGCTCATCGTCGACGAGGATGGCGTCCTCATTGTGCGCACGTTCGCGCCCCACGTCGCTGCCGCCAGCGAACAGCCAGGGCCGCAGCGGGCGTACTTTCGTTTTAGGGCTGGGTGAAGCTCGCGATGATGCCATCTGCATAATGTACTAAACGTTGATCCGATCACGCCGCCGCATCGACCAGAATTGGTTTCAATACGCGTTGAAATTCACCCGGAGCCATCCCAACGAGGAAGCCGCGCTTGCCGCCATTGATGTAAATCACGGGCAACTGCGCAATGCTGCGCTGCATATAAACAGGCAACACTTTTCGTGTGCCAAAGGGCGAAGTGCCACCCACTATATAGCCCGTGTGCCGATTCGCCGTGTCTGGGGAGCAGGGGCCAATGTTCTTGCATCCGCGTGCTCGGGCGAGATTTTTTGTCGAGACCTCGTGGTCGCCGTGTTGCAGACAAATGAGCGGCTGTTTCTGGTCATCCTCAAGCACGATAGTCTTGATCACGCAATGCTCATCTACACCAAGCATTGCTGCCGAATGTTCGGTCCCACCCCGCTCAACATAATCGTAAAGATGCGCCGTGAAAGTCACCTTGTGGTCGCGCAACATGCGAATCGCCTGGGTGACCGGATAGTCGTCAGTTTTTGCCATGGTTTCTCGGCCGTCCTCTATCTACCGCGCGGGTGGTTGTCCCGATGAATAAGCTTTAATCGCTCGCGGGCAACGTGAGTGTAAATCTGGGTCGTTGTGATGTCGCTGTGACCGAGGAGCATCTGCACGACACGCAAGTCCGCGCCGTGATTGAGCAAATGCGTGGCAAATGCGTGGCGCAGTGTGTGCGGCGACAACGCTTCGGACTCGATACCAGCGAGGACTGCGTTGCGCTTGATGATGTGCCAAAACGCTTGCCGCGTCATCGGCTCACCACGTGCGGTTAAAAAAACATGGTCATTGGTCCGCGGTGATGGTAGCCACAGGGCGCGTGCGCCGGCAACATATTGTTTAAGCCAGCTTACCGCCAATTCCCCCATCGGCACGAGACGCTCTTTCGATCCTTTCCCCATCACTTTTACGACACCTTGTTCCAGATTCAACTGGATGAGTTTAAGGCCGACCAACTCGCTCACGCGTAATCCAGTCGCATAAAGCACCTCCAGCATCGCACGATCACGCTCGCCGAGAGGCGTGCCCGTGTTGGGCGCAGCCAGCAGGCTCTCTACTTGTGCCTCTGACAGGTTCTTGGGGAGGTACCGGGCTGACCTGGGCGCGTCGATCAGCTCGCAGGGATTCGCAATGTCCGCGCCAGTTTCCACTTGCCAACGATAGAAGCGCTTCAGCGTTGAAAGCCGCCGACTCACCGAACTGGGCCGAGCATTTTCAGCAAATTGACGCGCAAGGTAGCGCTCAATGTCGCTGCGGTCGATGCTGTTCTGATTGATTTTTTCACCACTGCACCAAGCGCTGAAGCGCGCCATATCCTGACGATAACTTGCCAGCGTGGCGGGTGACAGTCCATCCGACAACCACAACTGATCACAGAACCGGTCGATTAGTTCAGCAGTCACACTGGTCATGGGTGCGCCGAACGATAGAGCGTTGTGCCCATTGCGAGTGCGTCATAAACAGCCAACCCTGTGGCTTCGGCGACTGAGCGGGCATAGGGCGGCATATTCGCGCATTCAAAAAGCCAACGACCAATGTTTAGGTGAGTTTTTTGTATCGATTTGGCAAGTCGAACCCATTCACCCTGAGCCGTCGCCGCATCGAGTGGAATTTCAGCGTCGAGTATTGCGCGGCGAAAGTGCGATTCGCCGGACAGATCAAATATCAGGGCGTCGTCTGGAATACCAGCAGCCGTCCGCACCGAAGCGCCAAGCGCCACTTTGTCGATGGTCAGGATGGCCACTCGACGCGTCGGACCCAACTCCTGCTGCAGGGCGTTATAGCTCGATAACGTAGATGTACGAACCGGGACCACAAGTGCGACTTCTAACGCCCTTTGGTGCCGCACCAGAAAGCCGCAGGTCGTTATCACTGCACACGCACCGCGCTTGACGAGCCGTCGCCCGGCTTCGATGAAGGACTCAATCCCTTCATAAGTTCCAGAAACCACAGATTGGGCAAATGCACCCTCAACTCGCTCAATAATGATCGGAAACGGCCAGGAGTCGGGATTGCCAGCATCGCCCAGCGGGCGCAAAAATTGCGTATCCAGCATGATGATGCCGAGCGGCGGTGGAATGGCGGAAGGCAAAGGAACGATCAAAACACTACTATTGAATGGAACGCAATTTATCAAGAATTGGCGCAATTGCAGAAACTTGGTGAATTGTGGTGCAGCCGCTGACAAATTGACGCCGGACATTTTGGTAAATGCCAAGACTTATCGGTGGCGACCCAGTCGCAAAAGACCTAACAATGTTCATCAGAATTTGTTGGCCTGCTCTGATGAAGACTACCCGTTAAACGCCCCTTCCGCTAACTTTGGAGAACCTGAATGAAACTGACCTTTCGGACGCTTGCATTAGCCTCAGCTTTGATCGCTGCAAACAGCATGGCGCAAACCAAATGGGACTTGGCATCGGCCTATGCGCCCGGCAATTTTCACACGCAAAATCTGGTGCAGTTTGCTGCCGACGTTGATAAAGCGACTTCCGGGAAACTCAAGATCACGGTGCACTCGAACGCGGCGTTGTTTAAGGCCCCCGAGATCAAGCGTGCGGTGCAAACCGGCGGCGCACAAATGGGTGAAATTCTGTTGGTGAACTACCAGAATGAATGGCCGATTTTCGGTGTGGACGGCATTCCGTTTCTCGCTGATAGCTATGAAGCGTCCGCGAAGCTCTACGCGGCGCAACGACCGGTAATGGACAAAAAGCTGGGCGAACAAGGGATGATGAGTCTCTATTCCGTGCCGTGGCCACCACAAGGCATTTATTCGAAGAAGCCAATTGCCAGCGCGGCTGATTTAAAGGGCAGCAAGTGGCGTGCGTATAGTCCGGCAACCGCACGAATCGCGGAATTGGTGGGGGCTCAACCGGTAACTGTTCAGGCTGCCGAGTTGTCGCAAGCAATGGCCACGGGCGTGGTGGAGAGCTACATGAGCTCAGGCTCCACCGGCGTTGATACCAAGACGTACGAGCACATCAAGAACTGGTACGACACTCAAGCCTGGCTACCGAAGAATACGGTGCTTATCAACAAGAAAGCGTTCGACGCGCTTGACAAGCCCACTCAGGATGCGCTCCTGAAGGCAGGCGCCGACGCCGAAAAGCGCGGTTTAGAGCTATCGAAAAAAACCAATACCGAATCGCTTGAAACACTCAAGAAAAATGGCATGGTGGTGCATAAACCAAGTGCTCAGCTTACCGCTGATATGAAAAAGGTGGGCGACACGATGCTCGCAGAATGGCTCAAGAGCGCCGGAGCTGAAGGCCAAGGCGTCGTTGACACTTTCCGCAAGTAACCGCAGAGATTCGTAGTGTGGGCATCCGATGCCCACCGTGCTGCGATAGTCGCTCATGGTGGGCGCAAGCGCCCACCCTAAACAACTGTACGTCGAAGGCTTTCATGCGCAATGCGCTAGACACACTCTACGACTCCGCCGCGTGGATCGCGGCGATGTTCATGGTCGCACTACTGGTGATGGTTATGCTCTCAGTGGGCGGGCGCGAATTGGGTTTCCACGTCCGTGGAACGGATGCTTATGCGGGGTACATGATGGCAGGTGCCGGATTCTTTGCGCTTGCACACACATTGAAACGCGGTGAGCACATTCGCGTGACCTTACTGTTGCATGCACTGGCACCGGCTGCGCGCCGACGCATGGAAATATTTTCTCTCGGTATTGCAGTTTTGCTCGCCGGACTGCTCGCTTTTTTTAGCGCCAAACTCTGCTGGCAGTCGTGGCAGTTTCACGATATTTCAACAGGTAACGATGCAACGCCGCTGTGGATTCCGCAGATATCAATGGCGCTGGGCACACTAATTTTGTTTGTGGCTTTTGTTGATGAATTTGTCTGTGAATTGCGTGGCACGCGTAAAGCGTACGCCAGCGACGAGCTGCTGCGTAACGAATAGCAAAGCAGCACTATGGACATTCTCATCACGCTGTTATTGATCGTTGTTCTGTTCGGCTTCCTCGCTGGCGGTGTTTGGATCGGCCTCACGCTCTCTGGCGTGGCGTGGGTGGCGATGGAGCTGTTTTCCTCGCGTCCGGCGGGTGATGCCATGGCCGTCACAATTTGGGGTTCAGCCAGTAGTTGGACGTTGACGGCCCTACCGCTGTTCGTTTGGATGGGTGAAATATTGTTTCGAACGCGGCTCTCGCAGGATATGTTCAAAGGGCTTGCGCCTTGGGTAGAGCGCCTGCCGGGCCGCCTGCTGCACACCAATGTGATCGGTTGCGCGATCTTCGCTGCCGTGTCGGGCTCATCTGCCGCGACCTGCGCGACGATTGGCAAGATGACACTGCCTGAGCTTAAAAAACGCGGCTATCCTGATGATCAGGTGATCGGGACGCTGGCGGGTGCGGGCACCTTGGGTTTGCTCATTCCGCCATCGATCATCATGATCGTTTACGGCGTTGCTGCGGACGTTTCGATCTCCAAATTGTTTATCGCTGGCATCTTTCCGGGCATCATGCTGGCGACACTTTTTTCTGGCTACATTGCGGTGTGGGCGTTGATGAATCCGGACAAGATCCCGGTAGCCACTGCAAGCTACACGTTCACGCAAAAGCTGTACGAGTCGCGCCACCTGATTCCCGTCGTTTTGCTGATCATGGCGGTGTTGGGCTCGATTTATTCGGGCATTGCCACTGCTACGGAAGCCGCGGGTGTGGGCGTGATCGGTTCGTTGATTCTGTCGCTCTTGCAGGGCTCACTCAATTGGCAATCATTCAAAGAAAGTCTGCTTGGAGCCACACGCCTCTACTGCATGATCGCGCTCATCCTGACCGGCGCAGCATTCCTGACGCTAGCGATGGGTTACCTCGGCTTGCCTCGCGCCCTGGCTGAGTTCATCAACGGGCTAGGGCTGTCGCGGTTCATGCTGATCATAGCGCTCGCTGCGTTCTATGTTCTGCTGGGCTGCTTCCTCGATGGCATCTCGATGGTCGTGCTCACGATGGGCGTGATTCTGCCGACGGTGACAAGTGCCGGCATTGATCTCATCTGGTTCGGAATTTTTGTCACGTTGGTAGTGGAAATGGCACAAATCACGCCGCCCGTGGGCTTTAATCTCTTCGTGCTGCAGGGCATGACCAAGCGCGAACTCTCCTACATTGCTCGCGTCGCGATGCCGATGTTCGTGCTGATGTGCATTGCTGTACTTTTGCTCTACTTCGTCCCCGAAATCGCGACATGGCTACCCACCAAGATGTAGCGCCGGCTGGCTGTATTTTCTCCTTTGCTTGACACTATGACGGACTCACTCACTGCACGATCAGGCCAATGGCAATTCTGGATTGACCGTGGCGGCACGTTCACCGACATTGTCGCGAAGCAGCCTGATGGGGCGCTGGTAACGCTGAAACTGCTCTCGGAAAGCCCGGAACGTTACAAAGACGCTGCGGTGCACGGCATTCGTGAATTGCTCGGTGTGAAAGCCGGCGATCCGATTCCTGCCGAGTTAATCGAAGCAGTGAAGATGGGCACTACCGTTGCCACCAACGCGCTGCTTGAGCGCAAAGGTGAACGCACTTTGTTGGTCGTGACTCGTGGTTTTCGTGATCAATTGCGCATCGCCTATCAGGCACGCCCGAAGCTTTTCGTGCGCAAGATTGAATTGCCCGAATTGCTTTATGAAACCGTGGTCGAAGTGGATGAGCGCATCGGTGCGCATGGTGATGTGGTGCTTCCGCTTAACGAGGCGAAAGCCAGAGCCGACCTGCAAGCCGCGTTTGCAAAGGGCTACCGCTCAGTTGCTGTCTGCCTGATGCACGGCTATCGCTTCACGCAACACGAGGCCGCATTGAAGCGCATTGCGAATGAAATCGGGTTTACGCAGATCAGCGTGTCGCATGAAGTTTCGCCGCTCATGAAGTTCGTATCACGTGGAGATACGACAGTGGTTGATGCGTATCTTTCTCCAATTTTGCGTCGCTATGTCGAGCAGGTGCAGTCCTCTCTCGGCAACGTCCGCTTGCAGTTTATGCAGAGCTCGGGCGGCTTGACTGACGCACACAAATTTCAGGGCAAGGACGCGATTTTGTCTGGCCCAGCAGGCGGAATCGTTGGTGCAGCAGCAGTAACGCAGCTAGCCGGCTTCGACAAGATGATCGGCTTTGATATGGGCGGCACGTCGACCGACGTGACGCACTATGCCGGTGAATACGAACGCGCTTTTGAGACCGAAGTCGCGGGTGTTCGCCTGCGTGCGCCGATCATGCAGATTCACACGGTGGCTGCGGGCGGTGGCTCGATCTGCACGTTTGATGGCAGCAAATTCCGCGTTGGCCCCGAGAGCGCAGGCGCGAACCCTGGCCCAGCCGCGTATCGTCGTGGTGGCCCGCTCACGGTGACTGACTGCAACGTGATGGTCGGCAAATTGCGGCCCGAATTGTTTCCGCCCGTATTCGGGCCGAACGGTGATCAACCGCTTGACACCCGCGCTGTTAGCGACAAATTTGAAGCGATGGCGTTGCAAGTTGAACGCGACACAGGCCAAAAGAAGTCACCCGAAGAAATCGCTGCCGGCTTCTTGCGCATTGCGGTTGAAAACATGGCGAACGCGATCAAGCACATCAGCGTGCAGCGTGGCTACGACGTTACCGAATACACGCTGACCTGCTTCGGCGGCGCGGGTGGGCAGCATGCGTGCATGGTGGCCGATGCACTAGGTATGCAGCGCGTCTACATACATCCGTTTGCGGGTGTGTTGTCCGCCTATGGCATGGGGCTGGCCGATGTGCGCACGCTCAAACAGGCAGCGGTTGAGAAGACGTTGAATGATGAGCTTCTGGGTTCTCTAGGCGTTGAATTTGATGCACTGAGCCAACAGGCTCGTGCCAATGTTGAAGCGCAGGGGCTGGCCGCCGACAAGGTTCGCGTCGCGAAAACGCTGGCGCTCAAGTATGACGGCACCGACACCACGATTGAGTTGCCGATGGCCGAAAGCGCGTCGGCGTCCTCGCTGCTCAAAGCGTTCGAAACCACCTATCGCCAGCGCTACGGATTCCTCATGCCCGGTCGTGCGCTCGTGGTTGAAGCTATCGCCGCCGAGGCAATTGGCGAGACCCAATCCGCACAAGAATCAACGCCCGATTTGCCAGATCGTCCGGCAGGCATGCAAGCGCGCGCCGAGGTCAAAGCATTCACCGACAACGCGATCCGCGCCACGCAAGTTTTCTATCGCGAAGACCTGCGTCCCGGCGACATCATCATCGGTCCGGCAATCATCAAAGAACCGATTGCAACAACGGTCGTCGAGCCCGAATGGCGCGCTGTCGTCACACCGCACAATCACCTCGTACTTGAACGCACCAAAAAGGCCGAACGCGCCCACGCAATTGGCACCACCGCCGACCCGGTGCTGCTCGAAGTGTTCAACAACCTGTTCATGGCGATTGCAGAGCAGATGGGCGTGACGCTCGCGAACACGAGCTACTCGGTCAACATCAAGGAGCGACTCGACTTCTCCTGCGCGATCTTTGATCCCGAGGGCAATCTCGTGGCGAACGCGCCGCACATGCCGGTGCATCTCGGCTCTATGGGCGAAAGCGTTCGCGTGATTCTCGAAAAGCGTGCCGGGCAGATGAAACCCGGCGACGCGTTCGTGCTCAACGCGCCGTACGCGGGCGGCACACATATTCCGGACGTCACGGTCGTTACGCCGATCTTTCTGCCGGGCGAATCGACGCCGTTGTTCTACACCGCCGCGCGCGGACATCATGCCGACATCGGCGGCATTACGCCGGGCTCCATGCCGCCGTTCTCGAAACACATCAGTGAGGAAGGCGTGCTGCTGGACAACGTCCAACTGGTACGCGAAGGTGTGTTCCTTGAAGACGAGCTCACGCAAATCCTCACGTATGACGCCTATCCTGTTCGCAACGTCGCGCAGAACATCGGCGACCTGCGCGCGCAGGTTGCAAGCTGCAACAAAGGCGCAAACGAATTAACCAAAATGGTTGAGCACTTCGGTCGCGAGGTCGTCGTCGCCTACATGAAGCATGTGCAGGACAACGCGGAAGAGAGCGTTCGTCGCGTGATTCACAAACTGACCGATGGTGAATTCGGCGTTGATCTCGACGATGGTAGCCACATTCACGTCAAGGTCTCGATCAATCGTCAAGCGCGCACGGCGAAGGTAGATTTCACGGGAACCTCTGCACAACGTCCAAGCAATTTCAACGCACCGCGCAGCGTGAGTCGCGCGGTCGTTCTCTACGTATTCCGCACGCTGGTTGATGACGAAATTCCGATGAACGCAGGTTGTCTGAAACCCATCGAAATCGTCATCCCCGATGGCAGCATGCTGTCCCCGGTCTACCCCGCTGCTGTCGTCGCGGGCAATGTGGAGGTTTCACAAGCGGCGACCAATTGTCTCTACGGAGCGCTCGGCGTGCTCGCCGGCGCGTACGGCACGATGACCAATTTCACATTCGGCAACGACGAGTACCAGTACTACGAAACCATTTCCGGCGGCTCCGGCGCAGGGCCCACGTTCGACGGCACCAGCGTCGTGCAATGCCACATGACCAATTCGCGACTTACCGACCCAGAGATTCTTGAATTTCGCTATCCAGTGCGCGTCGATTCACACACGATCAAACTCGGCACTGGCGGTAAAGGCAGGTTTCATGGTGGCGACGGCGCGGATCGTCGTATCCGATTCCTCGAACCGATGACGGCCGCCATCCTCGGCAACAACCGCGTCAACCGTCCGCACGGGATGGCTGGCGGTGAACCGGGTGCGGCAGCGAAAAACTGGGTTGAAAGAGTCGATGGTTCGCGTGAAGATTACGGTCACATTTGCGAAGTCGCGATGAACAAGGATGATGTGTTCGTGATTCAGACGCCGGGTGGCGGGGGATATGGGGCGGAGTAAGATAGAACGGTGGTTATTCAGTCCCGCACGCACGAGTGCCCCACATTCAAGGTAAATATGAAAACTAGCGGTTTGGAAAAGTTTCGTCACTATGTGCTACAGGCGGTGATTGGTGCGTCACTAGGGTTGATGTTGTCGGCCTGCTCATCCGTTCCGCCGCCGTCGCCGCAGTCATGGACATTAGGCAATGAGTACCCAGCCACGTCGTTGTCGGGGGAAGGGGACACGTACTTGGCGCAGGCGATCGCACGGCGCACGCACGGGGCGGTGAACGTGACCGCGTTGGCCGATGCAAAGGCGGGCTACAAGTCACGCGAACAGCTGCAAGCGGTTGCCGAGGGCAAACTGACCATGGCGACGAGCTTTGGCGGCGCGCTCTCCGGAAGCAACCCGATTTTTGCATTGCCGTCGTTGCCGTTTGTAGCCGTTAGCCTCGCTGAAGCACGAGTCTTAATTGACGTCGCTCGCCCGCTTTATGAAGCAGCGCTCGCGCAGCAAAATCAGATACTGCTTCTGGCGACGCCATGGCCACCATCGGGCCTCTGGGCTAAGACGCCTGCGAAATCCGTGGCGGATGTTGCGAACATGAGTATCCGTACGTACGACAAGACCGGCGCGGAAGTGTTTTCCCGACTGGGCGCAAAAGCCAAAGTTGTGTCCTTCGCGGATCTCGCACCCATGCTGGTTTCGGGCGAAATTAATGCGGTGCTGTCGTCTGGCGACGGCGGAGCTGGCCGCAAACTCTGGGAACACCTCCCCCATTTCACCGAGATTGGTTATGCAGTTCCATTAAGTTTCACCACGATCAATCGTGATCGTTGGCTGGCACTAAGTCCTGCGCTTCGCGAACAGGTTTTAGCGGCGGCAAGCGAGACTGAAACCTTCGTCTGGAATGCCCTTGAAGGGCGCTTGGAAACCAACTATCGCCGGATGCGCGACAACGGCATGACTATTACTAGCCCAGTTCCTGATGCGCTGCGTGGGCCGTTGAGTGCCGCCGGAAAATCCGAGGTGGAGAAGTGGTTGTCGCAAGCTGGGCCAGAAGCCGCAAACGCGCTTCAGAAGTTCCGCTCGATGAGCACGGCAGGTCAGCGGTAGCCGGATACGGGGGTAATCTTGCTTAGTGATGAAAATCGCGTTCGACGAGGCGCTGCAGGTATGTTTCAATGCTGACCCTTGTCGAATTTCGCAGCACGACTATGTTAAATAAGTCGTAGTGCCCGTTTGGTGTGGCGACTTAGATTACGTTGTTAGAGAGCATCGTTAAACCAACTGAGATCGCGCGTTGGAGCCACGTATCCATTGCTTTGGAGAGCGAATTAAGTGGTGAAATTGATCGAGCGACTTCACGGCTTCATTTTCAGCATGGCAAGTATCTCCCGCAACGTTCCATCAATCGCCCGCAGCGCCTCAAGATGCGCCGTTTCTGGATGACCACTTGTCGCAACCCCAGTCGAACTCGTCCGCTTTATCTCATCCCGAGTCGCCAGAATCTTCGCACGAAAATCATGCGCATCGATGATTCCGATGAGCTTCATGTCGTTGGCTTGTCCTGCGCTGTGGCCCGCGGTTTCGAATTTCAGAATGCTCAGGTTGAAGCGCTTGAGCAGCGGGCCTTCGATGAAGGTGACGTCCTGAATGTTTTCGAGCGGAATGGTTTTTTCCACTGTCACAAATATGCCTTTGCGATAGCGCAGCGCTCGCGGCGTGAGTTCGCATTCAAGCTTGTCGAAATAGTGCCGTGCCCACCATTGTCCGATGCCAAGGAACCAGAGGACGGCGAACGGAATGCCGATGACGGTGACAAGCAGGCTGAAACCCACACTGATTACGAGATACGGTCGGATGAGCGGATTGAAACGGGTACGGAGTGGCATCGGGGTGCTAGTTGGCATCATGGCGGCGCATCGAAAGAAGTGAAAGTTTCGTCATTTTGCGGGTAAATGCCTGCGATGCACTGATGAAGCGAAAAATTGCCCGCAACGCATGCCGACAGGCAAAATAACGAGATGAAAACCATCTACAACGCAGCGCACATCCAGCATCGCGCTGAACATGAATTCTTCCGGGGTGAGAAGGTTCCGGCATTCGAGAAACCGGAACGCGCGGACTGGGTACTCGCAGCCATCAAGCGCGCAGAGCTTGGCGAAATCGTCGCGCCGGCCGCGCACGATGACGCCACGACTCTCAAAATTCACAGCCAGCGCTACGTCGACTTTCTTCGCTGTGCGCACGACGAATACCTCGCGCTCGGCGGCAAGGGCGACGCATTTCCGGCGACCTGGCCCATTCGCGGCATGCGCTCGGATGTGGAGCCCCAAAATTTCGCGGCACGCATGGGGTTGTACTCGTTCGACGCCGGCTCGCCGTTAACGGCTGGTACGTGGGCGGCAACGCGCGGAGGGGTTGACTGTGCGCTCACTGCCGTGGACCTGATGAACGCGGGCGAGCAAAGTGCATTCGTGCTGACGCGACCGCCAGGGCACCACGCAGGCAAAGATTTTTTTGGTGGCTATTGCTTCTTAAATCATGCTGCGATTGCAGCTCAGGCGCTACGAGATTCCGGCTGTGCGCGGGTGGCCATTTTGGACGTGGACTATCACCACGGCAACGGCACGCAGGATATTTTTTACGAGCGCAACGACGTGTTCTTTGCGAGCATTCACGGCGACCCGATGACGGAATACCCCTTTTATCTGGGGCATGCCAACGAGCAGGGCCATGGTGCGGGTTTTGGCTTTAACTTGAATCTTCCTTTGACTGCGGGTTGCCCGGTCGAAACGTGGTTCGCTGGGCTGGATCAGGCGCTAAAAAGCATCGTCAATTTCGGACCCGATGCGCTCGTCGTCTCGCTCGGCGTGGATACATTTGAAGGTGATCCGATTTCGCACTTCAAGATCAAGACGTCTGACTATCCGCGCATGGGCGATGCGATTGCGCAGCTCAAGTTGCCGACACTATTCGCGATGGAAGGTGGCTACGCGGTCGCCGAGATTGGCGACAACGTGGTGGGCGTACTACAGGGCTTTGTCGCTGGCTGATTGAGCGCCGGTTCAGTATCGATCCGCCGCGCTCAATTTCTCTCAGTTGCGTTTAGGCATCGGGATAGTGGGACTGCCCAACAACCCCTTGGTCGCGATCATCAAGCCCAGCTGAATCAAGAAATCGAGCAGCGAAAACTTGCTGTCGTCAGCCTTGACAGCGCTTATCACCTCACACTGCGCCCCGGTCGCGAACAACAGAGCGTTTTCTGAACCTTCGGCCCGTGTGGTCATAATCGCCTCTTCGTTGCGCACGTATTCGTGGCAATATTTCGTGGTGATGGTGACCTTGGTGCCCTCAACGGCATATTGATCCGTCGCTTTGCGTGTGACGCGAATCGTCGCCTCCTGACTGATGGTCTGACTTTGAGCGAAGAGCGCGAGCGGCGGCGTGGCGAGCGTGACGATGAGGGTAGCGGCGACGATGCGTTTGCAGAAGTTCATAGAGCGAACGCTATCACGGAGGAAGAGGCTTAGCGAGCGCTAATTTGTGCCGTCGAGGCGTTCAGCTTTTTGCTGTGTTCAATAGTACACAGGGGCTAAATCGCAAAAATGTTTAAAGTCGACTTTGCGACAATATTGACTTTAGCCCCCGTGCATACGTGTTTTCAGATAAAAGTTGTCTTCGGCTTTGCATCGCACGATGGGGTGATCAGGCAATCACGCCACCACCCAGACAAACGTTGTCGCGATACAGCACGGCGTATTGCCCTGGCGTCGGGGCCCATTGGCCCTCGATAAAGTTAAGCATAGGATTGCCATGCGCGCCATCCGCGGGCAGGTATTCGCACGCCGCATCGGGCTGGCGATAGCGCGTTTTTCCGCCGTAGCCGTTGCCTGCAGCCGGGTCAGCACCAGAAATCCAGTGCGTGTTTACCAGCGGAACATCAGTCCGCCGCAGCGCGGGATGCTCGCGCCCTTGCACGACGATCAGTAAATTTTTCGCCATGTCTTTGCCCGCGACGTACCAAGGCTCACCCGAACCGGCCTGCGATCCGCCGATGTGCAGGCCGCCGCGCTGACCCAGCGTGTAATACGCAAGCCCCTGATGTTTGCCTACATGCTCGCCCTCGGGCGTGATCATGTCGCCTGGCGTTTTCGGCAGATAACGCTCCAGAAATTCACGAAACGGTCGTTCACCAATGAAGCAGATGCCGGTCGAGTCTTTTTTGGCAAAATTCGGAATGCCTTCGCGCTCGGCGAGCGCCCGCACTTCGCGTTTTGGAATATTCGCTAGCGGGAACATCGCTTTCGAAAGTTGCGCCTGCGTCAGCCGATGCAAAAAATACGACTGGTCTTTAGTATCGTCGTCGCCCTTCAAAAGCTCAAAACGACCATCAGTTTCGCGAACGCCCGCATAGTGCCCGGTGGCGATTTTGTCCGCACCCAACCGCATCGCGTGATCCAGGAAAGCGGCAAACTTGATCTCGGTGTTGCACAACACATCGGGATTGGGCGTGCGCCCCGCCTGATACTCAGCCAGGAAGTACGAAAACACACGATCTTTGTATTCGCTGGCGAAGTTGACGACTTCGATGTCGATTCCGATGTGATCGGCCACGCTCACCGCATCGACCAGATCGTCGCGTGTCGAGCAATATTCGCTGTTGTCATCATCTTCCCAGTTTTTCATGAAAATGCCGAGCACGTCATGACCTTGCGCTTTTAGCAATGAAGCGGAAACGGCGGAATCTACGCCGCCCGAGAGACCGACAATAACTTTCATGGGCGAATTATCTGTGAGGAGACCGAGCGCTCAAAATTGGGGACGGAAAAGAAAAAAGCACCCGAAGGTGCTTTTTTCAATTCAGAGCGTCCTAAGACGCTGTTGAATTAAGCAGCGGCTTTAGTAGCCATTTTTGCTTTTTTAGCTTTCTTTGCTTTTTTAGCTTTTTTGACAGCTTTAGCTGGCATTGCTTTTTTCTCAGCCATTGGAGCGGCAGCAGGAGCAGCAGCTTTAGCTGGTGCAGCGGCTGGAGCAGCAGGGGCAGCTGCAGGAGCGGCCGGTGCTTGGGCGAAAGAAACAGCGGCGAAAGCCGAAGCGATCAGGGCGGATAACAGTTTGTTCATTTTCAAATCCTCTAGAGAGTTGGTAATTTTTTTTGCTTGACTCGGTGTTTCACAAGCCTGAGCAGATAACGAACGCCCTTTTTAGTCGGTTGACACAAAAAGTAACAAAAACACAAACCGGAGCTCCCCTGCCTGCGCTTCCACCGTTGACGATGTCGTTTTCAAAGCTCAACCATCGATTTTACGGAGCGTTTGTACAAAAGTTAGGGAAAACACTAGGTTCGGTCACTTATTTACGTTTGCCCCGTCGCTACTGTCTCATTCAGGTAAGTTCGCAGCAGATGCACGGTTACGCGGCGTTTCAGCGCAAGTGAAAGCCGATCCACGCCAGCAAGTGTCTGGCAAAGTGAGGCAATATCGCGCTGCTGATGGCTAAGAAGGAAAGTCAGCACTTCATCACTGACATCGAATCCGCGTCCAGATGCATACGCCGAGAGTGCGCCGGGCAGGTCGTCCTGCGGGATCGGCAGCAATTCAAAGGCGAGCCCACTGCCCATCCGGGTGCGAATGTCGTCTCGCATTGCCCATTGACCGGGTGGAGTTTGGCCGGACGCCACGGTCACACCGCCGGACTGGGATACATGATTGAACGCAGTGAACAACCAGGCCTGTTGCTCAGCTGTGAGCTGATCGGCGTCATCGACGCAGAGAATTCGGGCGCAGACGAACGGATCAACCGGAAAATGCGAAGCAGCGTTGAGCAGCAAAGCAGCCGAAGTCGGGCCTGTCCCGACTGCCGCCAACAAGTGCGATTTGCCCACCGAACGCCCGCCCCAAAGCACCACGACGTTTGCATCGGATTCTCCGACGCCCGAGTCGAGTGCCAGCAAGCGCGCGACCGCCTCGCCGTTATCTCCCACGACAAAGTTGTCGAAGCGCGGCGGTTCAGGCAAAAAGAAATCAAAGGGAATCTGTGGCGCGATCGCCATAACTAGCGCTTCCGAATTAAGCCGCAGGGGGAACGGGTGGCGCGATTTCGGCGTGAGCCAGGCTGCGCTGCATCACTCGCAACGCCACCAACAGCGCCGCGCTTGCGGGCAGAGCCAGCAACACACCGACAAAACCGAACAATTGCCCAAATGCCATCAGGGCAAAAATCACGGCCAGCGGATGCAGCCCGATACGATCACCGACCAAATACGGCGTCAGCGCAAAACCTTCCAAAATCTGCCCAACACCGAATATCACCGCCATGGCAATGATCGGTCCCGCTGTTGAAAACTGCGTCAGCGCAGCCAGCATCCCAAGCATCATGCCCATACCAAAGCCTATGTACGGAATAAACACGAGCAATCCCGTCACCAAACCCACCGGCAACCAAAACTGCAAACCCGCCAGCTTGAGCGCAATACAGTAATA
>CAJDUD010000052.1_pt1 | contig 32281 bp, 33 predicted proteins | sample 7390161 | NCBI WGS metagenome assembly CAJDUD01 (sample SAMEA7055664, study PRJEB34461) | soil metagenome | biome: terrestrial ecosystem; feature: Peninsula; material: soil | place: Antarctica | collected 2016
ACCAAAGCCTATGTACGGAATAAACACGAGCAATCCCGTCACCAAACCCACCGGCAACCAAAACTGCAAACCCGCCAGCTTGAGCGCAATACAGTAATAAGTCGCCAGCGCCAGCATGACCAAGCCCTGGCCACGGAGAAACTCTGACAGCACGGCGTCGATTTCACGTGCCAGATTGCGCACCATCGGGCGCGCGCCATGCGGCACCAGCTGGTCGATGCCGTCGATTAGCGTCGGCCAGTCGCGCAGCAGATAGAACATCACCACGGGCAGCAGCATCGCGTTCACTACGACGCCAATCAGCATTTGCCCGCCCAGTTTGAGCGATCCCGCCAGTTGCGCCGAGAGATCGCCCACAGCGCCCGCGTTATCCTGCATCAGCGACTTCACCTGCGTCAGATCTAGCGAAATCGACGTCCCAAGCTGGGCATTCACCCAAGGCAACCACTCGGTTTGTGCCCGCGTCAGGAGCTCGGGCATCTTTGTCGCGATCTGCGAAATTTCGTTCGAAACCAGCGGCACGACCACCAGCACCAGCCCCGCGATCAACGCGCCAATCGTGAGCACGATCATCACCGCTCCGGCTGAGCGCGGCACACGCCGCGCTGCCAGCCACGCCACCACGGGCGCGGCAATATAAGACAGGATCGCCCCGGCGATAAACGGCGTCAGCACCGGAGCCAGCGCGCGGATTAAATAGCCCACCGCAATCAGAAGCCCCGCCACGACGACTGCGCGCAACGTGGGGGTCAGGTCAACCCACCAGCGCGGGCCGGTGGCGGTTATCGTCACACTCGGCGGCACGGTTGGCATCGCATCTGCTCTGTCAATACCGGGTCGGGGCGGCGTCAACAGAGCCACCTCCACAGGCGGGCTAAAATTTTCCTTTGATATCTTTGGGTCTGCGGCCATAGTGGGCGGCATTAAATCACGATCACGCCATGACAGCCTCAGCTAATTTGCCTAAAAATCCCGACACACTCACCTACGAACAGGCAGGAGTCAACTACGATCAGGTTGATCCCATCAAGCTGCTGGCGCAGCAAAGTGCCCGTGCAACTGCCGCACAATTGATGCAGCATGGCTTAACCGAGGTGGCAGCCTCGCGCGGCGAATCAGCCTATGTGCTCGACGTTGGGCCGTTTTTTCTTGCCTCCATCGTTGAATGCCTTGGCACCAAAATTCTGGTCGCCGACGCGGTCTATCGCGAAACAGGAAAGAGTTTTTACGCAGCCATCGCGCAGGACACGATTGCAATGGCCGTGAACGACCTGATTACCGTGGGCGCAACGCCGCTCATTGTGCAAGCCTATTGGGCAGCGGGCGGCAGCGATTGGTTCTCCGACAAAAAGCGCGCTGCCGACCTCATCGCCGGTTGGAAAGCCGCTTGTGAAGTTAGCGGCGTGTCATGGGGTGGTGGTGAAACGCCAGCGCTCGCGGGCGTGGTGGAAGGCGGAACGATTGATCTCGGCGCGTCTTGCGTCGGTCTGGTCAATCCAAAATCACGGCTATCGCTCGGCGACAATCTTGCGTCGGGGGATGCAATCGTGATCCTCGCTTCGAGCGGCATTCACGCTAACGGCGTTTCGCTCGCTCGCAAATTGACGGAACGATTGGCCAACGGCTATCAGACGGACATTGGTAACGGAGAGGCTTTCGGCGAAGCCTTGCTCGCACCCACGACGCTTTACGCGCCAGTCACCGAAGCGCTCGCCAAAGCAGGCGTGACGGTTAATTACTGCGTCAACGTCACCGGCCACGGCTGGCGTAAATTGTTGCGCCACACGAGTGAATTCACCTACCGAATTCACACCGTTCCACCCGTTCCGCCTGTGCTCGCGTTCATGCAGCGCGAAGCGAAACTGGACAATACTGAGGCGTACGGCACGCTGAATATGGGCGCAGGATTCGCGTTTTTTGTTACAGCCGATCAGGCCGAAAAGACAGTCGCGATTGCCAAACAATGCGGCATCGAAGCATGGGTCGCCGGAACCGTAGAAACCGGGCCGAAGCAAGTCCTGATTGAGCCAATTGGCGTGACCTATGGGGCAGAGGACTTAAAGCTTCGTTGATTGGCAGCAGCGTTCGGGTTTGAGAATTAGCGATGCGCTGAATGAGCTTGATCCGCCTATCGCTGCGGCGTCGGCAGCGCCCGCACTGGGCCAACATCAACTGTACCTTCTTTGTCGACAATCATGCGGCGCGCGGCGCTTTCAACAAACCTCTCGATTTCGCTCACAAGTTGTTGCGGTGTGAGACTTTTCTCAACGTCGAGTGTGGTCGATTCAGAATTGATGATTTTGCGAAAGTCGTAGCGTGCTTCACTCCGAATCACGGCAAGTGTTTTGGCATCAAGCACCGTTACCTGCATGTAGAAAAACGGCGCGACATAGGTTTCTGAGCGCGGCCTCTTGTACTCGGCGGAGGTCACGTCGCGCACTTCGTCTTCGAGCGTCCCGACCTCCATAGCATCGTCTAAATTCGAAGCAACGGGTTGCACAAAAAGCCCAATTCCGCTCAAGCGGGTTCCCATGCCCTTGCGCTCTTCCATCAGCCACTTCGGCGTCACCACGAAGATCTGATCCCATTTTGATCGCTCGGACAGTGGCGTGAGATAGTCCATCACGCGCTTCATGGTGTAGCGCTCGCGCTCCTGCGGCAGCACCGCTCGATCTTCCGATGTCGGCATCAGGGTAAGCAGCGTCACCTCCGCATCAGGATATTGCGCTGCGAGCGCACGATCCATTCCGCGCAACACCACCAGGTTCAACCCATTATTCGGCATCGTCACCCATTGCCGAACGAACGGTTCAATACGCGACGCAACGGCGGGCTTGCGGCGAACGTATTGAAATTGATCGCCTGCGGCGGCGAGAATGGCGATGGATTTGGGTGCAGACGTGCTGGGCGAAAGGGTCGCGTTGACTGCCGTCTGAGCGAAAGACGTGGTCGTGCTTTGCGAAAGCAGCATCCACATGAGCCACAAGACTGAACGAGTTGGAATGCATTGCATTGTTGTCTTTCTGTGTTGCATGTCGATGCTCCTGGCGACAGCCAGATTCTGTCGCAACTTTGGATTTGTCGTTATTGTGGACAGGGTGCTTAACCAACCCCACCCATTTACTCTCCGCCCGTTTGGCACGTATCGTCAGGGCGTAACGCTTGCCGAAATTGTTTCAGAATTACCTCTTGCTGAATGCGGGAATCATTGACCATTCTTCGCGCGGTCTCGCGTTCACGTATCGATACCTCATATTTTTGTCTCCTCCGTAAGTGGCTTGGTGCGACTTGTGCGGGCTGGCATGCAGCGATGCAGATTAAGCGGCTGAAAACTCAGCGCTTTTTTTAGACGCATAGCGCGAAAATGGCAAATAGCGACGAGCGAAGAGCGGGATTTCCCCTGCATATTACCGTGGTAATATGCACTTCTTCCGTTTGGAGTTTGGTATGGACTCATCAAGCACTAATGTCGTGCCAACCGTTGCATTAGAAACGCGCGTCACATCGCAAGGTCAAGTGTCGGTGCCTGCGGCGATTCGGCGCAAATTGGGCGTTGAGCCAGGCAGCACGCTGCAATGGACGTTGCGTGGCGATGAGGTGGTTGTCAAACGCCGTACCGGTTCGACATTTGATGAGATGCACAAAATATTATTTCCTAACGGACCACCCAAGCGGCGCTCCCTGAAGGAAATGGACGAGGGAATCGCGCAGTACATGCGTGAAAAGTATGCGCGCGGTTGACACCAATCTTCTCGTCCGGGTGCTTGCCAAGGACGATGCAAAACAAGAGAAAGCCGCCCTGAAATACATTGCGGGCGGCGTTTGGGTTCCGCTAGTTGTGTTGGCGGAAGTGATTTGGGTGATGCGGACGGTGTATGGCTGTGACCGTGCGCAACTCTACGGGTTTGCTGAATTGCTTCTGGGTCACGACGATCTGCAATTTGAGAACATCGATGTGGCGCAGCGCGCGCTCGACGCGTTTAAGCAGCACCGCAAACTCAATTTTTCCGACTGCCTCGTGGTTGAAATCGCGCGCAAACAGGGCCATAAGCCACTGGCTACGTTTGATGTAGCCCTGTCAAAAATTGATGGTGCGTACCGGGTGATGACGTGAGCGCTCGCCCCCGCATCGCCGTCCTCCTCTCCGGTCGCGGCTCCAATCTGGCTGCACTTCTGCGTAACGATTGTGGTGGCGACATCGTCGTCGTTGGCAGCAACAAGGCGGAAGCAAAAGGCCTCGATATCGCCCGCGACGCGGGCATCAAAACCTTTGCTATTAGCCACAAAGACTTCGCCACGCGCGAAGCGTTTGATCAGGCGTTGGTGGATGCATTGAACGTTCACCGCCCCGATCTGGTCGTATTGGGTGGGTTTATGCGAATCCTTACGCCGATATTCACTAACGCCTATGCAGGTCGCCTGATCAATATTCATCCTTCATTGTTGCCCAGTTTCCCCGGTGTCGACACCCATGAACGCGCGCTCGCGGAGGGCGTCAAACTGCATGGCTGTACGGTGCATTTTGTGACGCCGGTGCTGGACGCCGGCCCGATCATCGCGCAGGCGGCGGTGCAGGTTGACGATGACGACACGGCCGAAACTTTGGCTGCGAAAGTGTTGCTGCAAGAGCATCAAATTTTTCCGTACGCGGTGCGCCTGTTTTGCGAGAGACGTTTGCAGATTGATGGCCAGCGCGTCAGAACTTTGCTGAAATCTGCTGCGAGGGACATCGACAGCGCGAATGCCCGCGTTTAGCGAAGTTCATGTCCGACGCAGCCATTCAGGCACCCGCCGATTCAACTTTGCCTAACGGCTCATTGCCCCCGTCGGACGGATCGGAGGATGGGCGCTATTCGCTGGCGCGTGGACTGAAGAAACGGCGAGGCCTGTTCTCTACGTCGAAGCGCAAATTCGCCGGGGCGCTGATTGCGTCATTGCTGGTTCACCTGATCTTGGGCGCGTTTGTCACTGTCGAACCGCCGGAAGAAAAGATGTTGCCGCTGACCGCGCGGTTTATGCAACTGCCCCCACCGCCGGTGCCTGTAGCCGCTGCGAAACCGGCACCGAAAGCCAAACCCAAAACCGCGAAACCGCGCACGATCACGGCAACGCAAGCGCCGGTCGCCATTGCTGTCGCCGAGCCAGTGGTTGAGTTCATCCCGGAACCGGAACCCGAGCCAGCAGTCGCACCGGTCGTCGAGGAAGCTAAACCCGAGCCGATTCCAGAGCCAATCCCAGCACCGCCGCCCGTCGTCGAGCCGCCGCCTGCGCTGCCGCCCGAGCGCATGCCGCCGAAAAAAATCGAGCTGGGCTACACCGCCTATCTTGGAGAGCAAAAGTTTGAGGTCGGCCCAATCAACCTGACGTTCACGCATGACAACGGCCGCTACAAGCTCAAAGTCACCGGGCGTGGGCGCGGTCTGGCGGCGCTGCTCTATCCCGGCACATTCACTGGCGAATCCGAGGGGCAGATCACTGCCGAAGGCTTGCGACCCGATAAATTCACTGAGGAGCGCGGCAATCCCGACAAGCGGCGCGAGGTGATCTTCGATCACGTCAATCATCTGCTGCGAATTCCGGACAAGGAGCCGATTCCGTTCGAAGGCGCGCCGCACGATCCGCTTACCTGGATCGTTCAGTTCTACTTTGCCATGCCCAAGGGCGAAGCCGTGAAGTTGAGCGTAGGCACCTCACGTCGACTTGATGTTTACAACATCACTCGCATCGGCGACGAGGTGATTGACGCGGCCACGGGTGAGCTTGATCCGCTCTCTGGGAAGCGCGGCACGAAGCCCATCAACACCCAGTTGTGGAAAGGCGTTCGCAAGCCCGACGCCGACGGAAAACCCAACGGCAGCGCGCAATTCTGGCTATCGCCTGAGTGGAATTACATCCCATTTCGCATCAAATTCGTTAATGCTCAGGGACGCAGTGCCTCGCTTGAGCTGACGGCGGTTAGCACCGAGTAACGCTACGCTAGCGCAGTTGCGCCATGCCGCATTGCGTCACGAGATAGTCGCGAATGCCAGTCCAGTTTGTGCGTCGCGCCAGTGCCGTGAGCGTGACGCCCTCGGTGACACTCGTGCCCGTAAAGCCCAACGCAACGCGCGCCAATATCAGCACGTCGTTCGCGCCCAGCGGCGTGCCGTCGTCGTCAACGTCGAGTGTGCAGTTTCGCGCCGCGTAACTTTGCCCACGCAGCACCCGGTAGACACAGGTGTCGGTGATGCCGCCGCCGTCGTTGCCATAGCAACCGCCAGCAACCAGCAGGCGCTCGTCGGCGTCCAGCAGCGCTCCGGCGACTTCGGTCGCGAAGCCACTGGTCGCCACGCCCATGACGCCGCCGGTTCCGTAGCCGCCGTCGAGACTGCCGTCACTGTTCAGGCGCAAGGTGCAGACTCGGATGCGTCCAATGCACGCCGACGCGACGGCGATTTTTCCGTCGCGCTGAACGGCTACACCGGTTCCAGCACTGTCCGCACCGAGCGTTGCGTGATTCACCACTACCCAGCCGCCGCCGAAGCTCGCGTCGAGCGTCCCCGCCGTCGTCACTCGGGCAGCACAGGTGTGCGACGTAGAAATCAACACGCAATTGCCGACCATGACGATCCGCCCGTCCGCTTGCAACGCAATCGCACTGACCGCCTCGTAGGCGTTGCTGGCTGCATGATGCGGCAGCATCGGCACGCCGCTGCCGCCGACAAAAGCCGTATCTCGCACGCCGCTAGCCGTGACGCGCACGAGGCAGGTGTTGGCCTGGCTCGCGCCAAAGTCACAGTAGGCGGCGAGCACCGCCGAATTGTCGGGCTGCAAAACCATGGCGACAACAGAAAAATTGTTGGCGACGATGTTCACACGCGCATTGCCTGCGGTCCCGTAGGCGCTGTCAATCGCGCCAGTAGCCAGGTAGCGCCACGCGCAAAATCCACGCGTGGTCGCGTCAAAACAAGTACCGCCAACCACGATCTTGCCGTCCGACTGCACCGCGATGCCATCACCCGTACTGCTCACGTTATTGGCAACCGTCGCCACCACGCTACCCGCGCTTCCATACGCGCTGTCGATCTGTCCGTTGGCATTTAGCCGGAGATGACAGGGCACCTGCAATCCGCCGGTGGGTGTGCAGGTGCCCGCGACAACGATCTTGCCGTCGGGTTGTACGGCGACGGCCGAGCTTTGCATCATGTGCCCGGCGACCAGTTGCGTAACTAACTTACCGGCCGTGGCAAACGATGCATCGGGCGAGCCGTCATCATTGAATCGTGCCAGGCAGGGGATGTAGCCGCCGCTCACGTTGCATCGACCGAGCGCAAGATAGCGTCGACCCGGATAGTTGACGAGAGTGATCGCCTGATCAACGTTGCCCGCTGCCAGCTTGATGTCGATCCGTCCGCTGCCACCAAATGTGGTGTCAAGCGCGCCTGCGTTCTGCGCGTTTACGGGCAGTACAAACAGTGTGCAAAGGATAAGCGCGGCAGTCATAAAACAACGAGAGAAGAGGGTGTGCATGATCATTACTCCTTCACCGTCAGGCCGCATTGCGCGACGAGGTATTGGCGGATCAACGGCCACGTATTGCGCGCTGCTGAGGCGCTGAATGTGATGCCACCTATCGCTGCCGCACCCGTGAGACCCTGTCGCACACGCGAGAGAATGAGCGCGTCAGTCGGCCCCAGCACGCGTCCATCTCCATCAATGTCGGGCGTGCAACCGCTTGCGCCGTACGGGCCGCCATCAACGCGTTGCACGCAGAGCTGCTGATCGCCACCGGTTAACGTGCATTGCCCCGCCCACACCAGCTTGCCGTCGCGTTGCAGCGCCGAGGCATAGAGCTGATCGCCATTGTTGATGTTGCCATACGTGTAGCCAGTGTTGGCCCACGTGGTGTCGAGTGTGCCGTCTTCATTCAGCCGAAGCGCCGCGAAATTTGAGTTCCATGTGCCGCTGAGAATCGCCTTGCCATCTGGCTGCACAATGATCGACACTCCGGTGCCGCCACCGAGCACGGTGACAGGGGCTACATAAGAACCATTCACGCCGTAGCTCGCGTCCAGCGAGCCGTCGCTTGCCAACACACGCGCAACGCAGAACCGCGTGACCGAGGAGATCGTACAAAAGCCGCCGAGCAACGCTTTGCCATCGGCCTGCAACGCGACGCTATTGGCAACATTGGTCGTGGTGCCGGGTGGCGCGAGTACGCCCGTTTGCCAGCTGCCGTCTAGCGAACCGTTCGTGTTCAGGCGTCCACGTACATAGTTGTACTGACCGATATTGAGCGAACCGGCGTAAATAACCTTGCTATCACTTTGCACAGCGAGCGCGCCGAGGCGATAAATTTGTCCGCTGAAAAAGCCAAATTGAACACCACCACCCGCGACGTTCGAGAAGCTACTATCAACGCTGCCGTCGGCGTTGAATCGAACCAGGCAAATCGATTCCAGCAATGCGCTGTTGTAGCACTGCCCGCCCACGATGATGCGCCCGTCCGTTTGCAGCGCCATGCTGCGCGCGTCGACCACGATGCCCGGTGGCGTAAATACGGCGCGGCCCGCTCCGCCGCTGCCGAAATTGTTGTACACACCGCCGCTTGGTGACAGTCGGTAGGCACAGAACTGCTGCTGACAGGTACCGGTGACCACAATGCTGTCGTCTGGTGCGATGGCGACTCCCGATGCGTATTGATCGCTCGCCCCAGAAATTTGCACGATGCCGCCAGTTCCGAACCCGCTATCCAGCCCGCCGATTGTCGTGAAGCGCGTGACACACCAGTTGCGCGCACCGGCACCCGCAGTTTTGGAGCAACCGCCTACCGCAACAATCTTGCCGTCAGGCTGGAGGGCGACGGCACGCGCCCCGTCGTTGCCTGGCCCGATGTCGCGCATTGAGATGCCGTTGCTATTGAAGGTGGGGTCGTAGAAGCCCGGCGCAGCCAACGCGCCGACGCTCGCGACGGACATCGCGAACGCAGCGATGAAAGCGCGTGCCTTGCCGTCGCGCACTGGCTTGTCGATAAGATGAAGATTCATGATTGGGCCTGCGATTCGAGAAAACGTTGCTATTGTCAGTAGCGAAACTTACGGTTAATTGGCTCATTGTCGGTAACTATGACGACTGCTAATCGAAATGGCTTTATGCTGAAATCTATATTTCATGTGGGCTAAGCCGGCGAAAATGTAAAAGTCGACTTTAGCTCAAACTGTGAATGAGCCCCTGTGTAGTATGGCACTCAATAAAAAGCTGATACTGTCACGATTACAATAGTGCCATGTACCTAAGACCCTCTGCGCTCAACGCGCTCGCCTTCGCCATCCAGTCCGCGTCGAAGTTTGAATACCCCGCCGACCGCACGCTCTCCTATGTTTTGCGCGAACAACGCGTCGGCTCGCTCGACCGCCAACTCGTCGCCGAGGGTTACTACGCGTGGCTTCGGGGCGAAGAAGACCGCTACGCAAAATTCTTGAAGATTGACGAAGAACTCGGTCCGCAGGCAAGGCGCGAATTGCCCGCCTGGTTGTGGGATCGTCTTGGTCTGCAATACGGCGAAACCGAGCGCATCGCGCTCGCGGAATCGCTGTTGCAACCCGCGCCGTTCGACATGCGCGTCAACATTCTCAAAGGCAAACGCGACGCTGTGCTCGCGCGCATGAAAAAAGAAGGTTTCGCCGAGGCGCGCGCGATGGAGCTGTCGCCGTGGGGCATTCGCTGCCCCGAGCGCATCGACATCTCGCGCCACGCGCTGTTCGAAGACGGCACCGTCGAAGTGCAGGACGAAGGCAGTCAGCTGCTGGCGCGAATCGTCGGCGCCAAGCGTGGCGAATTCGTCGTCGATTTTTGCGCCGGAGCCGGTGGCAAAACGCTCGCGATGGCCGCCATGATGGCCAGCACCGGACGTATTTATGCGCTCGACGTGAATGACCGCAGACTCGACAACATGGGCCCACGCTTAGCCCGATCCGGCGTCAGCAACGTGCAGCCGATGCGCATCGACGACGAGAACGATTCCAAGCTCAACAAATTTGCAGGCAAGGCTGATCGCGTGCTTGTCGACGCGCCATGCTCCGGCCTCGGCACACTGCGTCGCAACCCCGATCTCAAGTGGCGGCAATCACCCACCAGCGTGAAAGAACTCGTCGTCAAACAGGCCAATATTCTCGCCGCCGCATCGCGTTTGGTACGGCCCGGTGGACGCTTGATTTATGCGACGTGCAGCCTGCTTTCTGAGGAAAACGAGAAGATTGCTGAGGGGTTCATGCAGGCGCATTCTGGGTGGACGAATGTGTTGTCTTCTCTGCGCGGCGGCGAGGATGACGAGGGGACAATTTACTCGAAATTGTTGCCGCACAAAGATGGGTGTGATGGGTTTTTTGCGGCGGTGTTCGAAAGAGCTGCCGCGTAGCTCTCACACGCCGTCATTCCCGCGAAGGCGGGAATCCAGACCGTAAACCACGCGAAGCGCAAATCAGTCCCCTCGCCCCTTGCGGGAGAGGGCAAGGGTGAGGGGTTCGGTGGAATGACCGAATTCATTTGCCACCAGCGCGCTCTGTGGCCGCGCGGGGCCACCTACTTTCTGGCATTGCCCAGAAAGTAGGTAAAGAGGCTAGCCCCTGCACCCCGCTTCATCCTGCGGTGCTCGCAACGGGCGGGATGCGTCAACGGCACACGAAAGCTTCGCTAACGCTACGCACAGTGTGTGCCGACGACGCATCTACGACCGCCCGTTACTCCGCTTCTCGGCGCGGGCTGAAGGGGCGGTTGAAACGATGGTTGACTGAACACTGGATACTGCAATTGCATATCGCGGCGTTGCACCCATCTTACTTGCCGTTGTTCGTCATTCGAAAATTTCTGGCCTCAGTCTGCCCATATCGTGCTTGATTGTTTGCAGTAATCTCATGAAACTTGCTGCATCAAATGAGCCAGAACCTTCCCACGGTTCTCGATTTTTGTTCATGGGATATCGTAGACTTTGATCTGGCGGATTCTTCTTCAAGTGTTCTTTGACTATCTGTCCGTTGTTCTCAGCTTCACCTCCTACCACCTGCGCTGTAAATGGAACAACCCAGTGGAATCTCGGCTCCGTATAGTTCCGAGCGTATTCGTGTCTCAAACGCTCAATGACATGATGAAGGTCAGCGTTAGGATCCTTCTTTAATAACGAAGCTTTGAGAAAGAGTTCAACGGCAAGCCTTGCGTTGAACATACAAGCGTTGCCTCTCGCGTACGTTACGTCGCTAGGATTCTTGATAAGTTGATCGCAGAGAACTATGGCGCTTTCTAGGTATGCGGTGGCGTACTCCAAAAATTTTTCTGGCATTTCCAAAGCGTCTAGTTCCGAAGATTGCGCCGACATCTCTACGCCTTAACCAACCGCACCTCAACCCGATGTCCCAGCGCTTCCGCGTAACGCTGCAACGTCGCAATTGACGGCGAATGTTTCGCACTGGCTGATTCGAGCCGCGCGACGGCGGATTGGGTGGTACCCATGCGTTCGGCGACTTCGGCTTGCGTCAGCCCTGCCTTCGAACGAGCCTTGAGCACTTCATCGAGAAACGCGAATTCTTCGGTCAATTCATCGTACGCAGCTTGGACTCCGGGCTTCGCCAATGCTTTCTTTTTGAACTGTTGCAGCGTGCTAACCATGATGATGTTCCTTCATGCGCCGTCGGGCGACTTCAAGTTCTCGGGGCGGAGTTTTGTCCGTCTTTTTCACAAACGAATGCAGGACAACAATCTTGCGATTCACAACGGTGCAATAGAAAACGCGGGCAATACCTTCGGCCGCTTTCAGCCGCAATTCAAACAGGCCGTCACCCATTGCGCGCGTGTGCGGCATGCCCAGATCAGGGCCGTAAACTTCCATGCGCTCAGCGTATCGAATGAAGCGCGCAACAAAACCTGCTGGCAGCGCGAGGACTTCGGATTCAACGCTATCGTTGTGAAAAGTTACAGTCCATTGCATATGATAATTATAGCAAATACGCTATGTAACCGGCACACAAAAAGGATATTGACAATGAACTTTTGCGTCAGATGATTGCTCGGGGCGAGGCAGGACCTGAAGTGCTCGTGTTCCAGCGTTGACAGCGAGGTTGACTCCCAACATTGCAGGGGGGAATTTCGGTGTCACCGGCCCGCTGTTTGACAAGTGAATCCGGCGCTTCTCCGTGACTCATCGTCCGATTCCGCATTTCATCGCGCGCTGGTTACGTGCGGGTGGCGCACTTCCTAGCATGCGTTGATGCGCTCAACTTCACTCTATTCATCCGAGACCGCACGCGGGTGGCTCACTTGGGGCGTGCTCGCGCCCATTCTTCTGATTCTGTTCGTCGCGATCCCCGCGGTGGTGGGCGCGAAGGTGCGTCAGTACTTTCATCTGGCCGATGTCGATTGGAAGCCGATTGGCATGGCGGGTTGGGTCGCGTTGCTGGTGATCGAGTTTGCCGCAACGGGGCTGCTCGTGTTGGCGTGGGTCCGCTGGGTTGAACGGCGTTCGCTGGCGTCGATTGGCTTGACGCATCCGGGCGGTGGCGCGCTGTTTCTGCGCGGTTTGGGCGTTGGCGTAGTCACGTCGTTTGGGGTCGTGGCTGCCATTTGGATCGCAGGCGGCTATGCGGCGGACGGCTATGCGAAAGCGTTTGCATCGCCGACGGCGTTGATGAACATCGTCATTCTGCTGCTGTGTTTTATGGTGCAGGCTGGCATTGAAGAAATCATCTTTCGTGGCTGGCTGATGTCGGTGCTCGCACGCAAGTTCAACGTCATCATCGCGGTCGCAGGCACTTGCATCGTGTTCGCGGCCCTGCACTTCGGGCGGCAAACGCCGTGGCTTGACACCGTTCTGACGCTGCTGTTTTCTCTGTTTGCCTGTTGCTGGGCGTTGAAGGCAGGACACATCTGGGGCGTGATGGGCTGGCACGCGGGGTGGAACTGGTTGCTGGCGGTGGGTTTCGAAGTTCCCATTACCGGACTCGATACGAACATGCCTGCGCTGCTGGTGAAACTGGTGCCGCAGGTTACGCCAGGTTCGCATTTTCTGAACGGGGGCACACAGGGCCCTGAGGGCAGCCTGCTTTGCGGGCTATTCTTCATCATCGCAATCGCGTGGCTGCTTTTGCGCGCGCCATCGACCTCTGCCCGCGCGACATAATTCCAATGACTGAATCAGCCGCACCTTTGACGCCGTCTCCCGAGCGCCGCTACGATCTCGACTGGTTACGCATCATCGCGTTTGGCCTACTAATTCCCTATCACGTTGGCATGTACTACGTGACATGGGACTTCCACATCAAAAGCCCAAATGCGTCAGACACAATTGAGCCGCTCATGATGCTCACGTCGCCGTGGCGTCTGACGCTGTTATTTGTAGTTTCGGGCGCGGCGACACATTTCATATTGATGAGGCGAACGACGGGTCAGTTTGTGCGGGAGCGCAGTCGGCGTCTGTTGTGGCCGTTAGCGTTCGCGATGCTGGTCGTGGTTCCGCCGCAGTCGTACTATGAAGTGATGCAGTGGGGTGGGCGTTCGCTCGATTATGCGGATTTCTGGTGGCGGTATCTGCATGGCGACCACAGCTTCTGCAAGGACGGGAAGTGCCTCGGTCTACCTACATGGAATCACATGTGGTTCGTGGCGTATCTCTGGGTGTACGCTATGTTGCTGGCTCTGATGCTGCGCCTGGCGCCTGCAAGTCGGGATCGCATCACGGACGCCGGAGAGCGCTGGCTACGCGGCTGGCGTCTGATTGCGCTTCCTGTGGCCTACATCACGTTAACGCGCTGGACTTTGCTCAACTTCTTTCCGTCCACCCACAATCTGACATGGGACTGGCTCAATCACGCAACGTATCTGCCTGCATTTTTGTTCGGCGTTCTGTTTTTGCATTCGCGATCAATCAGCGAAGACATCCGAGCGCTGCGCTGGCCAACGCTCGGGCTGGCGCTGCTGTCGTACGCGCTACTGATTGCGTACTTTACGTACTACGACGCGATCGTACCGCCACTCTGGCTGAAATACTTTCAGCGCGCGGTGTGGGGACTGAATCAATGGACCGCCATCATCGCCGCTTTCGGTTTCGCGCAGGTGCTGCTCAATCGCGACGGTCCGGCGCGACGCTACCTATCCGGCGCGGTGTTCCCGCTGTATTTGTTTCACCAGACACTGATCATTGTGTTTGCATGGCACCTTCTGCCCTTTAAGCTGGCACCGCTGCCCGAGGGACTTTTGCTTGTAGCAATGACTACCGTGTTTGGCTTTTTGCTTTATGAAATCGGTCGCCGCGTACCTTACCTGCGCACACTCATTGGCGCGCGCGCTGATGGCAAGTGAAATGTAGGATCAAGTAGAAACGAGGGCGATTGCGTCAACTCCCTTTCGGTCTGTCAGACACGGTAAAATCCTCCGCTAACAATTGCGGCGATCAGCTTTAATCGCATGCAAACACGGACACCTGAATTTGAATCCCTCCGACCGCCTCCCCGGCCTTGATCTTCTGCGCGCCGTTGTCGTCCTTTGGGTGATGCTGTTCCATTCGTTTGTTGTGGGTAGGCTTGGGCCATCTTGGTCGTGTGGCTGGATGGGCGGCGCTTCATTACGCGATTGAGCGACCGTTTCTGAGGTGGCGTGAACGGTTGCCGTTCTATGCGCTACGCTACGGCACTCGGCCATCCGCGAATCGATCATGAGTGCATCCTCTCTCCTGCTGTCGCAATTTTTGTTTATGCGTTATCTGCATCACGCCGAAGCAGCGCTATGAGCTTCACTGTTCGCCGCCTGACTGACCCAGATGCGAGGCAAATGGACGAGCTGTGTGATGTATTGATCGACTGTGTTGAAGGCGGCGCGTCGGTGAGTTTTATGTTGCCGATGACCCGCGACAAAGCTGAGCGCTTTTGGCGCAAAGTGAACGTCGCTGTGCTTGCGGGCGAACGTGCGTTGCTGGTAGCTGAAGATGCGAATCAGAACGGTCGGATCGTGGGCACGGCGCAACTAGTGATGGATGTCCCGGAAAATCAACCGCATCGGGCTGATGTCTCAAAAGTGTTGGTCCATTCAAGCGCACGGCGACAGGGCGTGGCCGACGCGCTCATGCGGCTGATCGATGAGGTCGCAATGGCAGAGAAGCGCACGGTGTTGGTGCTCGACACTGTCACGGGCAGTACAGCGGATCGACTGTATCGACGGCTCGGCTGGCAGGAGAGCGGCCCGATCCCCGACTACGCATTGATGCCAACGGGCGAGCTCTGTTCAACAACGTATTTCTACAAACACGTCCGAGCGAACACTGCTACATCTGCTTGAACAGATGTTGATAGGCGCGCGACACGGGTAGCGGTTTCGGCACGCCGTTGACGCTTAAGGTCACGCGCCCATCGCCATCGCGTTTGCTCGACGTGATGCAGCGAACATTGACCACCGTGCTGCGATGCACTTGCCAGAATTGATCGCCGTCAAGCGATTGCAGCAGCTCGGCTAGTGGCATACGGATAACGTGTTCGCCATTGGCGGTGTTAACGATGGTGTATTTGTCGTCGCTTTGAAAGTAGAGGACTTCATCGACCGAGATTTGATAGGTGACTTCGCCGCGACTGGCGCGAATCCAGCGCAGTTTTTGCTGAGCTATGCCGCCCGTGGTCGACGCAGCGCGTGAGAGCAGGGTGAGGATTCGCGAGAGGTCGGGCGCTGGGGCGCTTTGTGCGAATGCGGCTTTGAGGCGCGTGACGGTTTGCTGCAGGCGCTCGACTGTGACGGGTTTCAGCAGATAGTCGATAGCCTCGTTTTCGAACGCCTGCACGGCATATTGATCGTACGCGGTGACGAAGACGACGCGCGTTGCAGTCTCTATGCCTTGCGCGACTTCTATGCCAGTTTGACCGGGCATTTTGATGTCGAGGAACGCGATGTCGGGCTCGTGCTCGGCGATCATTTGCGCTGCTTCATTGCCATTCGTAGCCATGGCAATGATTTGCAGTTCGGGCCATAGCGCGGCGAGCTTGTCGCGAAGGTCTTCGCGAAGCAGAGATTCGTCGTCGGCGATGAGTGCGGTACTCATAGGAATTTAAACGGTTGTGATTGAACGAGCCAGCGGCGCCGTGATGGTGATCACAGTCCCCGGTGCAGCATCGGCGACCGTCAATGTTGCCTGCCCATCGTAGAGCACGCTCAAGCGTTCACGCAAATTGGTAAGCCCGACACCCGCACCCGAGCTGTCGGCGCGATCCGAAAATCCGAGACCGTTGTCGGCCACCGTCAGCACCATCGACTCGTCCGAGCGCCGCGCCGCCACGCGCACTCGCCCGCCTTCAATTTTTGGCTCCAGTCCATGTTTAATGGCGTTTTCCACGATGGGCTGCAATAGCATCGGCGGCAGCGACGCGCTCTGCAGATCCGGTTCAATATCGAACTCAAATTGCAGTCGCTCGCCCATCCGGATTTTGAGGAGTTCGAGATAGTTGCGCAGCAGATCGACCTCCTGCTTCACGGTGCCTTGTTGTGCGCGGCTTGCCGTGAGACTTTGCCGCAAATACGCGATGAAGTTGTCCATCATCAGGCTCGCTTTTTCTGGCGCGCGCGGGATGAGCGTTTGAATATTGGCGAGCGTATTGAAAAGGAAATGCGGCTCGATCTGCGCCTGCAACATTCGCATCTGCGCCTGCACGAGTTGCTTCTCGCTAGATACTGCCTTTAAGTTCTCGCGCGCCATGATTTCGTCTACTTTTTTCTGCTCCCATTGCGCACCAAAGAACGAGCGCCCGGCGAAAACCGATAAGCCTTGCGCTGTTAGCCCAATACCCCAGCCGATCATGGGCCAATGCGCCCAGAACGGGCCGCCGATCACGACATTTAAGAGCCAAAGTCCCGGAATGATGACGGCGTACATCGTTGCGGAGACGTAGAAACTGCGCATTTCCTTCACCCGTTTGCGGGCGACCAACAGCGCCTGTTCGTGGCGGATTCCGTTGTGGGCGGTGGATGTGGACGTCACGGTCATAGTCATGTGCGATCACGCTCCATCAGTTCCTTGACTTTTTTCTCTTCCCAGCCTTGCGAGAAAAATGTCCAGAATGGAAGCACCGATAACCCATGCGAAACAAGGCCAATGCCCCAGAAGAACGTCGGCCAGATGGACCAATAGCTGTACCACCGGATGTGCGTTGGCGAGTCCCAAATCATCCCGAAATTGAGCATCCAAAGGCCAGCGTTGACGATGACATAAACGAACACGTGGCGATAGAACTCAGCCAGTCGATGTACGCGTCGTCGGATGGCAATTTCCCGTTTGCTCATGCCGGGAAGAATCAGTTCGTCGTCCATAATGGATTTTTACAGTGATCAGGATTCACGAAGTCTAAAAATCGGGTGCGACGTCAGCAACGTCGTTCAGACGGACGGCGTCCAAGTTCTCGCGACCTGTCGCCTGACTTCGCGAGCGGTAACAGTATTTTTCGGTGTTCAGCATTTTCACGAAATGACGTTTTCACGCGGGCTGTTGCCGAGAAATGCCGAGTATCGACTTGTATCGATTTGGGCGTTTATCCCCCGTTAAATAAGCGTTCCATGAAAAAGTTGTTAGTTGGGAAAAGAAAATTTATTGATCCAGCGCAATGATCCCCAATATTCATGACCGTAGCGCGTCAAATCCAGATCTTTGGCTGGTTTCGCCCTTAAAATCGTCAGTCGTATTGGTTGCGGCTTCGCAGGCACCAGAAACGTTTCTGCGCGGCAACGGTCTTAGCTTTGAACGGTTACTACAACAGTCACAACTTCAGGAGAAGTTCACTTGTTAGATTTCTTGATGTCCGCCACGTCTGGACTCATTGATTTGCCCTGGTGGGGCTACGTGCTGGTGCTTTTGGGCACGACGCACATTACGATCGCCACAGTCACCATTTTTTTGCATCGCACGCAGGCGCATCGCGGCGTCTTGCATCCCGTGGTGTCGCATTTTTTCCGCGCATGGCTCTGGCTCACTACGGGCATGATTACCAAAGAATGGGTCGCCATTCACCGTAAGCATCATGCTAAGTGCGACACTGTCGACGACCCGCACAGCCCGGTGATTCATGGCCATTGGGGCGTGCTGCGTTTTGGCGTCGACATGTATCGTAAAGAGTCTAAAAATCTCGATACGCTGGAGCGCTACGGATACGGCACTCCAGACGACTGGGTTGAGCGCAACGTTTATAGCAAATACACATGGCAGGGCATGGGCGTGTCGCTCATCGTTTTCTTCGCGCTGTTCGGCTTTGTCGGCCTCTCGATGTGGTGCATCCAGCTGATCTGGATTCCGATCACGGCGGCGGGCATCATCAATGGCACAGGCCATCATTGGGGCTATCGCAACTACTTGACGGACGATGCGTCGACAAACATCGTGCCCTGGGGCATCATCATTGGCGGCGAAGAGCTGCACAACAATCACCACGCTTTCGGTGCGTCGGCGCGCTTCTCGCACCGCTGGTATGAGTTCGATATCGGCTGGATGTACATCCAAATCATGTCTGCACTGGGTTTGGCCAAAGTGCGCAAAGTCGCACCCGCACTCAAGCTGCGCACGGTGGAAGGTGACGTTGACGAAACTTTGCAAGCCATCATTACGCATCGCTACCGCGTGATGCAGGATTACGGGCGACTGGTTCGCCGCACCGCCAAGGTCGAATTCGCCGCGCTGAAAGCGCGCGCCGAGAAAGGCGAAATCGAAATGCCCAACTTCAAGCAATTGCTGAAAGATTTTCGGGCCGACGCTGGCACTCTCGCGGACGCTCAACGTGCTCGCTTGTCTGACGCGTTTGCGCACAGCGAAGCACTTAAAAAGCTTTATCAAATGCGTCTGGAATTAGCAGCGCTTTGGAGTCGTTCAACGGAGTCGAAAGATCAGTTGGCGCTGCGCTGGAAGGCCTGGCGTGCGAACGCCGAGAGCTCGAACATCGCACCGTTGCAGGCGTTTTCACAGCGGCTCGCCCGATTTGGCTAGATTCGCGTGCAATAGAAAGAGGGCCTTCGGGCCCTTTTTTCATGGCCGCACTCAGCTGTTGAAATGTGACGCACCAAACAAAAGGCCCGCAATTGCGGGCCTTTGTGTTTTAAAGCGACGACTGACTATTTCAGCTTGATCTCTTTGTAGAGCACATGCTTGCGGGCGACTGGATCAAATTTCTTGATCGAGAACTTTTCGCTCATGGTCTTTTTGTTTTTGGTGGTCGTGTAGAAGTGACCAGTACCAGCGGACGATTCGAGTTTGATTTTTTCACGCATGATTAATGTCTCCCCGAATTAGATAACGCGACGCGCACGAAGATCGGCGAGGACGACGTCAATGCCGTTCTTGTCGATCAGGCGGATGCCAGCGGTGGAAAGGCGGAGGCGGATGAAGCGGTTTTCGCTTTCGATCCAGAAGCGGCGGCTTTGCAGATTAGGCAGAAAGCGGCGCTTGGTGTGGTTGTTGGCGTGAGAAACATTGTTTCCCACCATCGGCTTCTTGCCGGTGACGATACAGACGCGTGACATTTCGGTAACTCCTGTGACTTCAGACGCGCCCCTGTGCGGTGTGAAGGATCTAAGCGCCGCAAACGTCGAATGGACCGCTAGCGCTCGGGTGTTTGATAAATCAGGGAAAGCCCGCCATTATAACGGGAAGAAGTCGGTTCCGACAAGCAGGCGGTCGAGGACTAAAGCAGTTCCGCAAAATACTCATGCGCAGCCGTGTTAACCGTAGAGATACGCAGCTCTACCGGCTCATCTCTCATATCAAAGGCAGTTCGGCGGATAGTGAGCACTGGCGTTCCGGGAGCAAGCTGGAGCAATTTGGCATGGTCGGCGGACGCGGCTTCGGCGCGCAGCCGCTCGTCGGTTCGCACGACCGTGATGCCAAACGCCTCCTGATAGAGGTTGTAAATGGTGTTCGGACGCGCTTTGAACTGGGCGGGCGAGAGCTTTTCAAAGCGCGCCTGATCAATGGTGATGTCGTCGACAGAGACGATTTCACCGACCAGAGAGAGCCGGTTGCGCATATGAAATGTGGGCGCGCCCACCGCGATTTTCAGGCGCGCAGCCACCTCAGCATCCGCTACCGACTTGTGAAAAAACACGGATTCGACGAGCGGATAACTCTTCACCCCGGTTTGCGGCACGATGTGAAAAAAGTAGAACAGCAGCCGTTCACGGTCGTGCGAGGCAACGAAGGTGCCCTTGCCCTGCTGGCGAATCAGGATGCGGTTTTCGACAAGCTCATCGATGGCTTTGCGCAGCGTACCGATGGAGACGCTGTATTCGGTCGCAAGTTGCCGCTCGGACGGAATCAATTGCCCCGGCTTGAGCTCGCCCGAGGCCAGTTGCTCCATAAGGGCGCGCTGGACGCCCTTGTAGAGCGGCCCGCCATCAAGGCTGGTCAGTGTCATTGCGTTCTATGCTTTCGATAACAAATGGCGGGTGCGCGTGGGGTGATTGCGGCGCGGACAATGGCTTGGGCGTCGACGCAGAATTTTCAGTAGAGCGTATCAGCTTATGTCTGAAATCCATAATACTTAGGGGCTGACATTGCATTTGGTGTAAAGTCGACTTTGGCGTAAATGAAGCGTCAGCCCCTATGAAATCGACGTTTTCTATAAAAGTTATATCGAAAAATCACATCATCTAATGGGCATTTGATGAAACTCAGTGGGGTCTCAAAACAATTTTTGCAGATGCGCTTTTACCTTCGTGCAAGTCAGAGAATGCGGCTGCGCCGTCGGCTAGACTGCGCTCCTCGACCCACATGCAATCGCCGAACGATCCTTGATGCAGCGCGTTCACAGTGGCGCGCAGATCGGCCATCGTGTAGGTGTAGGTTCCGATTAGCGTGATCTCTGCGAGCGTGAGCTTTCGCATGTCGATTTCGCTGGCCCAATCCTGTAGGCCGACATGTACCCAGACGCCACCGTGCGCAATCGCCTTCATCGCCGCGTTTCGCGTGTGTTTTGATCCCACGCAATCGAATACGATGTCGCACGAACCTTCGCTCGGCCCCGCTTCGGCCAGTGGGTCAAAGACCGCAGCGTTGGCGTGGCGTGCAACGCTCGAGCGACGCAGTGGATTGGTCTCGGCGACGTGAACGCGGCGCACGCCGTAGTTCATCAAAAGGAGCGCCATAAACATGCCAATCGCACCGCCGCCAATGACTAGTACGGTCGATTCCTGAATTGGGCGAACGGCCGCGCGCTGCGCCATGTGCAGCGCATGCAGCGCGGTCGCGGCGGGTTCGGTCAGCGCGGCGCGCGTGGCGTCCATTCCAGCGGGAATTTCGACGAGACACTTCGCGGGAATCGTCATGAATTCTGCGTACGCGCCTGGACGCGTCATGCCGACCATGCTGCGGTTGCTGCACAAATTGCTGCGCCCCTGAACGCAATAATCGCAAACGCCGCAGGCAATCAGCGGGTTGCCGGTAAAGCGTTTACCTAAAAGTGCCGAGGGTCCACGCGTGACCTCGCCAGCGAATTCGTGTCCGAGGATGATCGGCGGAATGCGGCGCGGATCATGCCCGTGATAGGCGTGCATGTCGCTGCCGCAGATGCCCACGGCGTCGATGCGCAGCGTTACTTCGTCGTTGGCAAGCATGACCGAATCGGGCTCGTCGCGGTAGGTCATTTGCAGCGGGGCTGTGTTGACTAATGCTTTCATTTTTTCGCTTCCGTTTGGCCTATTTGGCGCTAAACCCGCCGTCGACAAAAATCGTCTGACCGGTGATGTAGGCGCTGGCATTCGACGCCAAAAAAATGGCCGTGCCGTACAAATCTTTGACGTCGCCATTGCGCCCAATCATCGTCGCATCCGCGTTCTTTTGCGCTTTGGCTGCATCGCAAAAAACCGGCTCGGTGAGCGGTGTATTAAAAAATCCGGGCGCGATGGCGTTGCACGTGATGCCGAACGCGCTCCAATATTCAGCCGTGGCGCGGGTCAGTTGCATCACGCCACCTTTGGAGGCTCCGTAGGGCGCACTGTTTGCAAATGCCCGTTCCGATTGCAGCGACGCGATATTGATGATCCGTCCCCAGCCCTTCACTTTCATCGCGGGAGCGAGCGCGCGCGTGAGCAAAAACGGCGCAGTCAGATTGATCGCCAGCGTCGCATCCCAGTCCGCATCTGTATTTTCAACAAACGATTTGCGGACATTGATTCCGGAACAGTTCACCAGAATATCTGGCGCGCCGAAGGGGGCCGTCGCTTCGACGCAACTTTTAGCAAGCGCCTCACGGTCGGCAAGATCGACGGGGATCCCGTGTGCGTCGATTGACTCCGCCGTCAACTCGCCCCACGCCACATCAAGCTCGGATTTACGACGCGCCATGAGAATGACCTTTGCACCTTGACGACCAAGCGCAAGCGCAATCGCCTTGCCGATGCCGGAATTGCCGCCAGTGACAACGGCTACGCGACCACTCAAATCGAACAGCGAGTCGAGACGCATGGGTGTGTTCTAAACGGAAACCGGCGTGCCCTTGTCAAACGACTCGCCCTTGAAATACTTGGCCAGTCGGTCGTCGCCTGTTCTGGCGTGCGCTTCCATGCCTTCCAGTCGGGAAATGCGCGCGGTCACTTGCCCCAGATCACGATTGGCCTCTCGTGTTGCGCGTTGCCACGTGAGCGTCTTCATGAACTTATGTACCGACAAACCGCCGGAGTATTTCGCTGCGCCTTTGGTCGGCAGAATGTGATTCGGGCCGCTGACTTTGTCGCCATAGGCCACCGTCGTTTCCTCACCGAGGAATAGCGAGCCGTAGCAGGTGAGATTTTTGAGCCACCAGTCGAGATCAGCGCATTGCACTTCGAGGTGTTCGCTGGCGTAGCGATCTGACACTTCGGCCATTTCTTCGCGGGTGTCGCACAGAATGACCTCGGCGTAGTCGCGCCATGCAGCGCCCGCCGCGTCACGCGCAGTCGGTGGCAACTTGTCGATGAGACCGGGCACTAATCGCATCACTTCGTCGGCAAGCGTTTGCGAATTGGTGAAAAGCCACATCGGGCTCTCATGTCCGTGTTCGCCTTGCCCGACTAAATCGCTGGCGACGATGTACGGATCGGCCGTCTCATCAGCCAGGACTGCAACTTCGGACGGACCCGCGAACACATCAATGCCGACCTTGCCGAACAACATGCGTTTGGCTTCGGCCACGAATTTGTTGCCCGGGCCGACGATGATGTCAGCGGGCTTTCCGCTGAACAATCCGTAGGCCATCGTCGCAATTGCTTGCACACCGCCGAGCGTCATGATGACGTCTGCGCCTGCCACTTGCATCGCGTACAGCACGTGCGGGTGAATGCCCGGCTCGAAAGGTTTGCCCTCCACTAGTCCGCGATACGGCGTTGAGCAGGCGACAATGGTTTTGACGCCTGCGGCCTTCGCCGTGGCTACGCCCATGTATGCGGAAGCGATGTGCGCATAACGGCCAGTCGGAACATAGCAGCCCGCGACGTTGCACGGAATCAGGCGTTGACCGGCGATGAGGCCCGGCGACAGCTCGGTTTGAAATTCGGTGAGTGAGGCCTTCTGCGCGAGCGCAAAGGCGCGCACTTGTGCGGCGGCGAATTCGATATCGCTTTTGATACCCGCTGAAATGTTTTTGGTGCGTGCGTCGATCATTGCCGGTGTCAGCAAAATTTCGCCTGACCATTGATCGAGTTTTGACGCGTAGTCGCGTACCGCCTGCTCCCCGTTTTTTTCGATGTTCGCCAGCATGTCACTGACCACGGTTTGTGCGGTGTTGGTTTCGGTTTCGGGCGTTTTTTGAGCCCGTTTCAGGTAGGTGATCATGGAAAAAGCTCGTTGACTATTTGTTGAAGGTAAATAGGGAGATCGCCGGGAAGAAGCCGATGACCGTTGCGATGACGATCATGGCGGCAACAAAGGGCAATGCCTGCCTTGCGATGGCGGTCAGCGGCGTGCGCGTCAAGCCCGACATCACGAAAAGATTCAAGCCGAACGGCGGTGTGATGAAGCCAGCGCCCAGAGTGGTAATCATGAACACGCAGAAGTGCGTTTGATCCATTCCGATGTTTTGTGCCAGAGGCCACATAAGTGGCGCCAGAATGACGATGCAGGGGCTGGTTTCCATGAAGCAACCCGCGACCAACCAGATCACGAGCATCAAGACAATCACCATGTTTTTGCTGGTCCCCATCCCCATCACCAGTTCCACAAATCGCTGCGGCACGTCCACGACAGTTAATGCTTGGGCGAACAAAAGCGCGACCGCAATGATCGGAAGAATCACACCGCAAACGCGGGCTGAGGTGCCGAGCATGAGCGGAAATTGCGAAACGGAAATGCGCTTCTGTACCAGGCCAATCACGATGGCCACCGCAACGGCGACCGCCGCCGATTCTGTCGGCGTAAACCAGCCAGAATAAATACCACCCAAAATGATCACCGGGATCGCGAGCGCCCATTTGGCGTTGTTTAACGCCGTGATCCAGCGAGAGAACGAGAATTTGTCGGTGGAGATTTCGTAACCACGTACGCGATTGATGATGGCGTTGGTGACGATCACCGCCAGCAGCACCAGTATGCCTGGCACAAACGCCGCTTGAAACAGCGTGGTGGCCGACACACCCATCACCAATCCGAGGATGATGTAGGAGATAGACGGCGGGATTAGAACGCCCGTACATGCGCCGCTTGCAACGAGGGCGCAGGCGTAGTCTTTTGGATAGCCGCGCTCTACGAGACGGTCCATCGTAATGCGCCCGACCGCAGCGGCGTCGGCGGCGTCCGAGCCTGAGATGCACGCGAAGAGGCCGCAGCCCATCACGGTCGACGTTCCGAAACCAGACCGCAAACTGCCAAAGCTCGCCTCGGCAAAATCAAGCAACTTATGCGCGAGCCCCGAGCGCACCATCACATCACCAGTCAAAATAAATAACGGGATGGCAATCAGCGCGAACGAATCAACGCCCTCAAACAAGCCATCCCCAATCAACGACAACGGCAGCGCGTCAGTGCCGAAAAGAATCGCGAATGTGCCCAACCCCATGGTCACCCAAAACGGCACGCCGACAATCAGCAGCACGATCATAAGCAACAAACACAACGTAACAATCATCGCGCGCTATTCCTCAAACATCGATTTGCCAACATAGGCAGGTCGTCCCGCGCGGATGTCCGCGATGTCACGCCACATCATTTGCAAACAGCGAACAATCATCAGCGTGAAGCCAATCGGCAGCGCCGCCTCGGCCCAAATTTTGTTGACGCGCAGCACCGGCGTGGTGCCTTCGAAATGCCAGAGCTGCTCAATGGTGTGCATGCACCAGTAGGTGGCAATGATCGCAAACACTAGCGTGCAGAACTCGGCGAACAGGTACACCCAACCGTGTAACCGCGCTGGCAGTCGTTGCAACAAAATATCAAAGCGGATATGGGCACGCTCTTTCACAGCGAACGCCGCGCCGATGTAGCCCAGATAGATGAACGCATATTGCGCCGTCTCCTGCGCCCAGGCCGAGGAGTAATTCAGCACAAATCGGCGCAGCACTTCCTGAACGATCACCATGCAGATGAAGACGTAGAACACCAGCATCGCGTAGCGCTCACCGTTGTCGTCTAACGCTGCGAGCCAGCCCCGAGACTCGCTCTCCACATCCTTCTGGATAAACCCGGCGACGATCAGAACGGTCGCGCTGAAGAAGAGCAAAGTCTGACCGATATTGCCCAACAAAAAGGGCAGCGTGGTTCCCATTTTTTGCGCTGCCGCGCCAATGATGGCGTGCAGCGCATATAGCGCCAGCAGCGCGTAACCGATGCGGGTCGCGCTCCGCTGCCACGACCACACAGCCTGCACGATTACCCCTGAAAGTCAGTGGCAGTGATCGAGCCTTTGGTGTTGGCGGCAAGCTTCAACTTATCAAAGTTGGCAAGTGAACCGGCTAATTCGATCTTGTCCTCGTTCCATTCCGTGCGCTGCTCACCACAAGACTCTACCCAAAGCTTGTACTCGTCGGCCGTAGGCACGTAGAACTTGCAACCACCAGCCGCCATCAGACGCATCGCCTCAGTGCGCGACGCAGTGAGCTGCTGGAACGACTGAATCTGCGTCATGCGAGACGCGTCCTCGAACATCGTTTGCATTTCCCTTGGGAGCGATTTGAAGTACGCGTAATTCGCAGCAAACATTTGTGCGTCGGGCACCGTTCGCACGAAGGTGATGTTCTCCAGCACATCAGTGAAGCCGAAGGTTGCGAGTGCTGTTACCGATGGATCAAGCCCGTCAGCCACGCCTTGTTTAATGGCCGTCGCTGTTTCGCCCCATGCCACGACAGTCGGATTGGCGCCCATCAATCGATAGAGCTTTTGCAGCAATTTGGATGGCGGAACGCGCATCTTCATGCCGCGAACATCGGCGGGGGTCTTTACTACTTTGCCGAAGCCGCGACGGGTCGCAATCGTACGTGGTTCGACCGTGAAATAGAACATGGGCTTGAAGCCCTTTTCAGTGACTTTTGGCGTGATGTCATCGTTCCAGGTTTTGCTGGTAACAAGATTCGCGAATTTTTGATTTTCGCCGCACCAGTAAGGCAGGTTGATCAGGTCAACCGTCTTTGCGTACGGAGAGAAATTCGATAGCGAGAGCGAGGCGCCTTGCACGGTGCCCGCCTGAACACGTTGCGCGAGGGCCGCGCCCACCGCGAGTTGCCCTGCCGGAAAAAGTCGCACATACATTTTGCCCTTTGAGAGCTTTTCGATGTTGTCTTTGAACGCACCTTGCATGATCGGATACTTGACCACGTCTTCTGTTTTGTACTCGGTGGCGAACGTCATGGTGTACGTCGCGGCCTTCTTCTTTTTCTCTTCGTCGGCGCTGGTTTGTGCGACGGCTGTGTCGCTCCACAAATAGCCGCCCATGGAGGCGAGCACGGCGACGTTGAAGCCGTATTTGCCACTGACCGACAAGAATCGACGACGCGACAACTGGGTCTCGTCTGTCGGCGTGATAAGTGTGTTCTCGATGCGTTCAATCATGAGGGCCTCCTTGTAGTTTGAACTATGTGTCGTAGTGCTGTGCATTAGCTTGTAGTGCGAAACTCGGATCGAATGCCTCCACACTCAATCCGGGTTCTATTTCAAAGCTGCCTTGCGAATTTACGTCTTTATGTCGACGAAATTCGCATTGGTTTCGAATTACGCCGATTCGTACAATCGCGTCAGAACGAACTCGCGATGGCCCAGCGCCTCAGCGGACGTCAAACGGCCATTGATTGTGCGCATCATGTTGTCGAGCAGCGCGTCACCGGCGTCATCCATTGTCATTTCGCGACGCAGCAAACCGGACGTATCGACGTCCACGTGCTCGCTCATCAGGCGCACCGTTTTAGGATTCGAGCACACTTTGATCACTGGCAGGATCGGGTTACCAATCACGTTGCCCTGACCTGTCGGGAAGAAGTGAACCACGAAGCCCGAAGCGGCGCACAAGGTCACCATTTCGGCCGCTGCGCTGGACGAATCCATAAACCACAGGCCAGGACCGGTCGGTACTTCGGCTTTGTCGAGCACGCCGTCGATCTTGCACTTGCGGCCGATCTTCTGGATGTTGCCAAGCGCTTTTTCTTCGATGGTCGTCAGGCCGCCGGCGATGTTGCCTTTGGTCGGTTGACTGTCGGACAGGTCGCTCGTTTTGTGCCGCTCGATCATCGCCTGATAGCGGTCGAACATGAACATGAAATCCTTCCACACTTTCGGTGTGCGGCAACGGGCTTCAAGCAATGACTCGCCGCCTGTGATCTCGGAGGTTTCGCCAAACAAGAGCGTTGTTTTGTGCGGATACAGTTTGTCAAACGCATTACCCACGGTTGGGTTTGCACCGCATCCCGAGGTTGTGTCTGATTCGCCACATTTGGTCGAAATCCACAATTCACTGATCGGGCACTCTACGCGATGAATTTCGCTGGCATCCTGCAGGAACTTCTTGGCAGCTGCTGATGCATGCATGATGGTTTGATGATCGCCGTGCCCCTCGATGCCGAAGCCAACGACCGGTTTGCCCGTGACCGCGATGGCATCGACGATCTTTTTGGTCCATTGCGATTCGATACCGATCACCACGACCGCAGCGACGTTCGGGTTGGAACCCGTACCGATGAGCGTCGCAAAATGCAGATCCAGATCGGCGCCGAATTGCAGGCGACCGTACGGGTGCGGAATCGCCATCGTGCCGGTGATGTTGTTGGCCACAGCCTGTGCTGCTGCGTTCGACAGATCATCCACGGGCAGGATGATGACGTGATTTCTGACGCCCACGCGACCGTTTTTGCGGCGGTAGCCCCAAAACTTTGTGTTTTTCTTAATCATTTTCTTACCACCGCTTTGTCTTGACGTTATGGACGTGTAAATGCTCGCCCTTCTTGATGGGCGCGACAACCTTGCCGATGTCCACGCCGTACTTGATCACGGTGTCACCGACTTTGAAATCTTTAAGCGCGACTTTGTGACCTATCGGAATGTCGCTCTTGAGAGCGACGTTGACTGTGGAGTCGGGCTCCATAATCCAGCCGGTGGTTTTTTGGCCGACTTTGCAGCCCTCGACGACGACGACACCGACGCCGTCATCCTTTTCATGCACTACGAAATGAATCATTACTTTCCTGCCTTCTTTGACTTGGCGCTTGCTCGCCAAAATATCTCGGCGAGAAGTGAGTTAAGTCATCTAGATGATATAGATGAGTTGCGTAGAATACCAATATCGTCAAAAAGTGCAAGTCAGCGCGTCGAAAATGACGCATGTCACGCACATCACAGTGAGTAAATCATGCGAATCGTAATTTCTGAATTCATGGATGAAGTCGCCGTAGACCGCCTGCGTGCGGCGTTCGGCACTGATGCAGTGCTGTATGACGCAAAGTTGGTTGATCGGCCTGACGACATGGCAGCGGCCGTTGCCGATTGCGAAGTGTTCATCGTGAGGAATCGCACGCAGGTGCGCGGTACGCTGCTGGATGCCTGCAAATCAGCCAGGGTCATTGGGCGACTTGGTGTCGGCCTCGACAATATTGATGTGCCGGCGTGCGAAGCGCGCGGCATGAAAGTCATTCCAGCGACCGGTGCAAATGCGTTAGCGGTCGCCGAATACGTGATCGCCACTGCGATGCTCTTGCGCCGCGCGAGCTATCAAAGCACGTTTGACGTCGCCGCTGGCAAATGGCCACGCAACCAGCTCTCCGCCGGGCGCGAAACCGCAGGCTCGACACTGGGTCTGGTGGGTTTTGGCTCCATCGGGCAGCTCACGGCGCGACTGGCGCGTAGCCTCGGCATGGCTATCGTGGCGCACGATCCGGCGTTGCCCGACTCGCATGCCGCCTGGAAAGAGCTGGGCGCGACGCGCGTCAGTTTCGATGAATTGCTAACGCAGGCCGATGTCATCAGCCTGCATGTTCCGCTGCTCGACAGCACTAAAAATCTGTTTAATGCAGAGCGCATCGCGCAGATGAAACTTGGTGCAGTATTGATCAACACGTCGCGCGGTGGCATCGTCGACGATGCCGCATTGGTGGCAGCGTTAAAGAGCGGCAAACTGGGCGGTGCAGCCATTGACGTGTTCACGCAAGAGCCGCTCCCCGCATCAGCCGTGTTTGCCGGATGCCCCAATCTGGTTCTCACGCCGCACATTGCGGGCGTCACGTTCGAGGCGAATGTACGCGTGTCATCCATGATCGCGGATGCCGTCATCAAGGCGCTGGGTTAAACCATGGCCAATATCTCCCTCACCGATCTCAACGCGCTCACCGTTGCTGCACTGGTCAAAGCCGGCGCGTCGCAAGCCAGCGCCGAATCCACTGCGCGAGCGCTCATCTATGCCGACGCGCAAGGCACTGCTTCGCACGGCGTGTCGCGTGTGCCGCAATACGCGGGTCACATGAAATCGGGCCGCATTGACGGTCAGGCAACACCCTCAATCGCCATCCAAAATGGCGCAACAGCGGTGATCGATGCCGCTGACGGCCTCGCATTCTCTGCGTGCGACCTAGCCATCAAAACCGCAATCGACACCGGACAAAAATTGGGCGTTGCATTCGTGGCCATCAACAATAGCTACCACTTCGGCGCTGCGATTTATCACCTTGAGGCTGTCGCTAAAGCTGGCATGGTCGGCCTCGCGTTCACCAATTCTCCCGCCGCAATGGCCGCAGCAGGCGGCAAACGTCCGCTCTTCGGCACCAACCCCATTGCCGCCATCTTTCCGCGCAAAAACGGCGACCCGCTGGCCATTGATCTCGCACTTTCTGAAGTTGCCCGTGGCAAGTTAATGGTTGCCGCCAAAGACAACAAATCGATCCCGCTAGGATGGGCGCTGGACGCAGACGGCCAACCGACGACTGACCCCGGCAAAGGCCTGAAGGGCAGCATGGCTCCGCTCGGCGCGGCGACTGGCAGCGCCAAAGGTGCGATGCTGGCGTTAGTCGTTGAACTGCTCGTCACCGCCTTCACCGGCGCACGCTTTGGTTTCGAGGCCGATTCGTTTTTTGACGTCGAAGGTAATAAGCCCAGAATCGGGCAAGCGTTTCTGGTCATTAATCCCAACGCAATGGGCGGCGGCGATGGCTACATCGAACGCGTAGAAACGCTGATCACCGCAATGCTTGACGATGATGGCGTCCGACTTCCAGGCGCACGGCGTTATGAGTTGCAGCGCTCGGCGGGCACGGCGGGAGTGAACGTGCCGGATGCCTTGTTGGCGCAGTTGACCCAATTGGCAAACACAGGGTAGGGGCGCTATTGCCGGACGGGCGCTAATAGGATTGACGTAAGCACTCATTCGGAATTGGAATTTATCCCACGCCCGCGCCCCTCCCCACGGATCAATAATCAACGCGGCATGGCGCTTGCTGCTCACGCAATACGTCTTCCCCTTGGGTTGGGTTGCCGCAAATGCGATTACCCGACATGCCGTGTGTCGACGCGTCGCGTCAGGCCAAAACAACATTGAAACGGGGATCCTTTATGGCAGATGACGCAGCCAAGCGCGCATTAATAATTTCGTTTGCGATGGCAGAGGTAAATGCTCACTCGCACTACATGAAGGGTGGAGATGGAAGCGTGCCGGGTGGTGCTGCTGGTCTGCGCCGCACCACGTCGTTGATCGAAGATTTGAAAATTGCCAATCTGGGCATTCACGCCGCCCACAATAGCTTTGGAACGTGTCGCGGGCGCTGGGAGGAATTAGCCCCACTCGGCAAGCAGTTTGCCAAAGGCAACGTCGATCGCGACCAGTGGTTACCGGCGTATCTTGATGAGCTAAAAGCGAGTGGACAGCCACCGACGCAATGGAAATCGTTCAATGGCAGCGAGCTGTTTCCAAGACTTTCAGCGGGTTATCTATACCTCGGAGAGGATTGCCGCAACAAGCGACACTTTGACTGTGAGGGCCTTGTGGCCTGGGCCATTGTGAAGGCGCTGGGCAAGGACCCAGGAATCTGGCGCAAGGGCGTGGACTGGTACAAAAGCGGTGGCGCCAAGCGCTTGACTGTCTATAAGGCGGCAGGTCCCGAGTACGTACATGAAAACGTCACCCTCACGCAGAGCGACATCCTTGATGGCGACATATTGATTCGCAAGCCGAATGACACCGGTAGCGAACATATTGCGCTGGCCTGCGTCGGTGGAACAGGAGTACTTGAGGCCAGCGGCAAGGACCGTGGCGTTATTCGTTCGACGTACAAAGCTAACTGGTCGCACCTTGCCCGAATTAACAAGCTCTAGGGGTGTGGCTTTTTGGTGAAACGCTTACTGAATAGGGGTTAACGCTGTAAAAAGCCGTAACTCGATAAATGATATTTTTAACGCTTAGCCCCTGTAGACTATGGTTGTCAGCATAAAGCTATTAAGCGATAATCCAGTCAAACGATAGCAATTTCATCGTTAAACAAATCCCAGATTCTTGTTCGCAAATGCGCCAATATTCGGCGCGACCGTGGCAAGTCCGCTCGCTGGAACACCGAACCAGGTGGCGAGCGTTGCGGCGTATTGGTCAACCGAGACTGACGGTACCCAGCGGCCCTCGGTGGTGACGTCGTCGACGCCACCGAGTTGCTGAACGGGGAAAGTGCCGTACATGGCACCGCCTTTGACTGCGCCGCCCATGACCATGTGATGATTGCCCCAGGCGTGATCGGAGCCACCGCCCGCGGACGGTTTGAAGGTGCGACCGAAGTCGGAGAGCGTGAACGTCGTGACGTTGTTAGCCACGCCCAATGCAGCGGTGGCATCGTAAAAGGACTTCATCGCAGCGCTGACGTAGCCGAGCAGTGTTTGCTGTGT
>CAJDUD010000004.1_pt1 | contig 31130 bp, 33 predicted proteins | sample 7390161 | NCBI WGS metagenome assembly CAJDUD01 (sample SAMEA7055664, study PRJEB34461) | soil metagenome | biome: terrestrial ecosystem; feature: Peninsula; material: soil | place: Antarctica | collected 2016
TGAACAATTTCACCTGGGGCTGCAACGGCAGCAATGGAGGAAGCAGCACGTCAGCGACGGCGTGTTCGGTGCCGCGCAGCTACGTTGTGACTGGCAGCGCTGGCGCGGGCGGGGGCATCAATTGCACGAGCCCGGTCAACGGCGGTAACAGCACGAACTGCGCACTAACGCCGAACGCGAATTTCATCGTGAGCACTGTCACCGGATGTAGCGGCACCTACGTTCCCGGCAGCGCCTCGTTTACTACCGGCCCCATCACGGCGCCGTGCACGGTGACGGCGACGTTTGTGGCGACTGGGCCCGTGACGATCACCGAGAACCCGGCAAATCAAAGCGTGGTCGTGGGCAACACCGCGAGCTTCACCGCCGCCGCCAGTGGCACCCCGCCTCCGACGGTGCAGTGGTTTCGCAGCAACGATGGCGGCGCAAACTACGCACCGATACCGGGCGCCACGGCAGCGACCTATTCCTTCACCCCGGCTATCGCGGATGGCGGCAGCCTTTACCGAGCAACGTTCGGCAATGGCTTCACCAGTGCCACGACGACGCCCGCCGTATTGACCGTCGGTTACGGTTCAATCCTCAACATTGACAACAGCGATGCGGCAACGAAGTACGACCCCGCGACTGACGGCGTGCTGCTGCTGCGCTACCTGTTCGGCCTTCGCGGCTCTGCGCTGATCGCGAACGCGCGTGGCGCGGGCGCAGGCCTGCGCGATGCGGCTGCGATTGAGTTGCATCTGTCGACGAACCTATCATTGCTGGACGTGGATGGTGATGCGCAAACGCTCCCCCTTACCGACGGGCTGATGATTCTGCGGCGACTGCTCAATCCGACGGCGCTAGCCACCGACGCCCGACGGCGCTAGCCACCGACGCCGCCGCCAGCGCAGCGATCACAGCCGGGGCGAAACGCGGCGTGCTCAGCGATGAAGCGGTGGTGAAAGCGATTGACGCACTGAAGCCGTAGCGTCGAAGGCTATGACTTACAGCTTTTGCGTCAACGTAAGCCTGCACAGGGGCTAGTGCTCGTTTTTGTAGATAGTCGGTTATTAATGTTTATCAGCTTTAGCCCCTATAAAGTAAAGGTTGTGTCGAAAAGCTGTTGGCAGCAAAAAATATTTTCGCGAATGTCTGGTTTGAGCTAAATCGCTCGTTCTTCCCGGTAACGGCAACACAATGGCAGTTCTCGCTGGCGGTTGATCGTTCGGGAGATTTCGTATGACTTCGCTGGTCACAACCCAATTTTGCGCAGCTCGCTGGCAACGCTGCATGGCGTCCATTTTGCTTTTCGCAGCGACGCTCTTTGCCGCAAGCTTCTCAACCGCTGTAAGCGCACTAGCGACGCCCACGGTCAGCCTGAGCAGCGCAGAAAATCCAGTCGCTGCGGGCAAGGGCGTGTTTTTGACCGCTTCGGTCACCGGCGGTAACTTCCAGCGTCCAATGCCGTCGGGTAACGTGACGTTTTGGGATACGGCGTTGGCCACGCCTTTATGTACTTTGCCGTTTGCCCAGGCCATCAGCGCCGATACTGCCATCGTCTTGTGCAAGTTTCCGGCTACACGCCCGGCAGGTTCGTACACCCTCTACGCGCAGTACAACGGCGATGCGATTTACAGCAGCGCTCGGAGCGCGAATTTCACGCAGGGCGTGGCACCGTCGTACACGGTGAGTGCGGTGTCGAACGGCGGTGGCTCGATTGACCCCGCGCAGTACACATTCGTCGCTCGCGGTGACACCGTGCAATTTCAGGTTTCTCCGAGCCCAGGATTTCACGTGGTCTCGGTGATCGGAGACAACTGCGGGGGCGTGTTGGCCCCGATCAACGTGGGTGGCAGCGTCTATCGTTTCTACTCCGACGGCATTCAATTCAACTGCACACTGCGGGCAACCTTTTCCAATACCTATCAAGTGACGATGTTTGCCGACACAGGCGGCAGAATCAGCCCGACCGGTGTGCAAAACATCACGCCACGGGCGGCCACTACAGTAACCGTCACGCCAAATCCCGGCTTCCGCCTGACCAACGTGAACGGCTGCGGCATCGTGTTCTTTGGTGGCCCCGCCATTACCGGGCCGACGACATGGACGACCGGCCCGATCAACAGCGACTGCCGGGTTGAGGCGTACTTCACCGCGCTACCCACCTTTAACGTAACCGCCGCAGCGGGCGCGGGCGGCAGCATCTCGCCTACCAGCATTGCCGTAGCGCAGGGGCTCACCACCTCATTCTCCGTAACGCCTGCGTCGGGCTTCCAGATCGCCTCGGTCACAGGATGCGGCGGCACACGCTCGGGCAGCTTCTATACCACCGGGCCGATTACGGCAGCCTGCGCGGTGACGGCCACTTTTTCCGCCTCGTCCACGCCGTCCGTTGCCACGACAACGCGCATGATCGAGTTCATTTATCCGGCGCTTGACTACTACTTCCTGACCTCACGCGCGAATGAGATCGCATTGCTCGACACGCTGCCCGCGTTTGTTCGCACGGGGCAGAGCTTTTCGGTATTCATTGATCGGGTCGTTGGCACGCAACCGATCACTCGCTTTTACTTCAACAAAGTCGCGCTCAACGGCGCTCGCGACGGGCATTTCTACACGCTTGTTGATAGCGAAATTTCGTTGCTGCAGGGTTTGAACCCAACCAACACAATCACCCCGAAAGCCCCGGTGAGCGAAGGCGTTGATTCGTATGCATTTCTTCCTGTCGTCGAAGGTGTGGGGGGCTCATGCGCGCCTAGCCTGGTGCCCGTATTCCGGGTGTTTCGCGGCAACGGCAGATTCCCCGACGACCCCAACCACCGCTTCACCACTAGCACCGCGATTTACAACGAATTCATCGCGAAAGGATGGGACGGTGAGGGGGTTAAGTTTTGTGTGCCGGGGGGATGACTTTCGCGCCCGATTGTCGTGTCCAATTTTCACGCGTATCCCGTCAGTTTCAACCCAATTTGCGTTCAGCGCTTCACAACAGATTCATAGAGGTAACGTCATGACTACAACATGGAAGCTTACTAACGTTACTACGAGCGATCGAGCCACTGTGTATCAGGCGATCAATGCTGATGCGTTGCGATTGAAAGACGGATACGCGAGTTTGTATAGCGCCTGTCAGGCAGCGTATCCCGTGGCGTTTGACGACGTCAACGGAGTTCTCAGGAAATGCAAAGTCAATGCGGACGCGCAGCTTGCCGCTTCAAATTTCATCTGCAATTTGGCCGTCGGCGCAGTGCTATCGATGGTAGTTGGTCCGTTTGCAGGAAAACTCGCTGCGACTGCAATGGGAGTGGTCGGTGTCACGGATTTCGCGAAAGACGGTACAAAAAAAATAGGGGCCGCGGTCGGATCATGGGCTATAAAAGAAGCGATGCCGAAAGCTGATTTGAGTCCATTTTCAGTTGGACAGAATCCGTTGCAGTTCATTTCCAGCATGCAGAACAAGCTTGCAAACTTTCAGCAGCGAATTGACGCTCAGGTCTCAAGCCGTGACGGAGCGGGCGGCACACAGGCTAAAGCCGCTGATCCAGGCGACGATACAGCCTTAGGGTTGAAGAAGGCGCTACAAGAGGTGCAAAAAGATTGGCCCGACCTCCCAATAGCCCCCGATGGCACCGAAACATGGACTTCGGAGCACCTCGAAAGTACGCTCAAGCGCTCTCTTTGGCTGGCATGGATAATGGCGCGTGACACCAGCTGGTGGCTAGAGCGAGCTCGCAGGAGGTACGGAGACGGCAAACGACACTATCATCCCGGAGCACCCCCGAAGGCTGATTGGGATCAGTTTCGATTGTCCAGCTCAGACGAGGAAGAGTGGCTCTTCCGACCGGCGGTCAACGCGCTTTCGGTGCTGTCGCTTCCCGGAAAGTACTACCGGTTGGAGTTGTTTTGGGCTGAGAAGCGAAAAATTGGATGGCCGACACCGAGTCAGGACCAGGAGACCGAAACCGTATACGTGAAGGAGAGGGAGTGGGGCCTAAACGTTGCCAATCTGATTCTGTGGGCGAACCCGAAGCTGCCATATGCCAAGGACTGGCTCGCGTCGGGTCTTAAGGGTGCGTCTATCGGAGGGAGTGATATCCTCGAAGCGCTTGCGCAAGAAGTTTCTGCCCGACCAAGAGTGAAACGGGCGTAGCTGATTTAGCAGCTTAGTAGCTAAAGCACCGATGATCGCTCGCATGCTTCAGAAAAATTCGATTAGCGCCGACTGCTATCAAAAAATGTCATTTCTCCTGTAATCCGAGTCCCTGCAATCCGATCATGCAAAAACTGCTTCGCCGGGTCAACGATGGCCCACAAAAAGTTCGCAAAAACACCCAGAATCCACCACGCGCTGCCCGATTTTCCGATCAGCATGAACATGGCTAAGCCGAGCGCGGGGCCAATCCAGGTGGCTAAATAGCGGATTACCGCCTGACGGGTGGTGACTTCGCCGCCACCAGCACTTTGCAAGCGCAATGCCCATGTTTTGAAGGCCAATGTGCGTCGATCTTTGATCCAAAAATAGACAAAGTACGCGCCGATGGATAGGAAGAGGTAGGCCTGTTGCAGCCACGCGATCGGGCCGGTGAGGATTTGCGGGCGAATGCTCTTGGTCGATTCGCCGGAAAGCGAGGCAAAGATGAGACCGACGATGAAAAGGTAGGCGACGAGAAAGAGCAGCTCGTGGGTGAACGCACCAAAGCGTCGCCAGAGACTGGCGGGCTTTAATTCGACGGAAGAAGGGGGGACGAGTAAGTCAGACATCTGGGGAAAGATGTTAGCCGTCGCGACGACGGAGCGAAGGATATGAGGCTCTTTCGCCGGCCTGAGCGCCCACTTCAATCAGCTGGTCAGCAGAATCCTGCTGGGCGACGCGGTCGAGAGGGCTTGGCTTAAGGCTTTTTCGCGTCAGACGCCGGAGCCGGGGCATTAGGAGCAACGGTCGATGCCGGTGCAACTACAGGCGGCGTCGACTTTACCGGCGGCGTTACCGATTTGGCCGCCGAACCAACGGGTACGGGTTTCGTGGTGACTGCTTTCTTGCGTAATTCTTCACGCTTCTCGGGGGGCAGGTTACGGTATTCATCCCATTTTTGCGGAACGACGGCGCGCTTTTCTGGTGGGAGCTGCGTTAATTGTTTGTACTGCTCGCGCGCTTTGCGGCGCTCATCAGGGGTGAGTTTTACCCAACCTTCCATTCGATCATGCAGCTTTTTCTGCTGATCTGGCGTCATTTTCGGATATTTTACAGCGATCTCACGCCATTTACGCTTTCGCACGTCGCTAAGCGAGTTCCACTCGGGCTGCAACACAGACAGCACTTTCTGTTCGTCCGGCTTTAGGTCTTGCCACTTTTGCGCGAACGCACAGGTGGGCAAGGCAAGGCCGACCATGAAAAACAAAACGGCCGCGAGTTTTACAACTGCCGCGGCCGATTTCGATGGTTTCACGAAAAGGGAAAAGTAAGCCGTCACGCTGTTTCTCAAATAGGTTCTATTGGTCATCCCGCAAGAAGTGCGTGAATCCCTTGTCTAAAAGTGCATCGACCGGAACGTCGTCAGCCAGCAGCATGACGTCAACATCGGCGGTGTCGCGCGCGGTGACAATTTCCTGCCACTGCTGCACGCCATACGTTGAGAGCACGCCGACGACAATCATGCCGGTCGCCCAAAAACGGAAGTCGGTTGCACGGCTGCGCCAGCCACCCGCCATCGTCAATGTGCCGCCGTTGCCGAATGCGCTTGACGCGGTCTGCGGATCAAGCGAGGCGATCGCGCCGCGACGCGCCTCGGCAAGGCGATAAGCGATGCCCGGTTTTATGTTTTGTGCGGCTGCGTCAAGGTAAGGGCGGAGTGCCTTACCGACGGCTGCAATTTCGTGATCCTGAAGGAGAGTTTCTTCTTTTTTCATAATGTGATCCCTTTCTGACGGAGTAGGCCTTGAAGCGCCCTAACCGCACGGGAGCAGTGAGTTTTCACGCTTCCCTCCGAGCAGCCCATCGTCGTGGCTGTCTCGGCAGTGTCCATGTCCTCCCAGTAACGCAACAAGAAGGCTTCTCGTTGACGTGCTGGAAGCTTCTGCAGAGCCTCTTCAATCGCCGCCATCGACTGCGTTTGTTCGAGCGCAGCGAGCGGTTGATCCTTACCAATTGCGCTGTCTTGGGCTTCAAGAATTTCGAGCACATCAAAATCCTCATCCGCATTAGCCCCGCCAAGGCTCGAAAAGTTCGTGGTGTATTGATTTCTCGTCTTGGTGCGACGGAAATGGTCGAGGATCGTGTTCTGCAGGATGCGCGTGAACAGCATTGGCAGCTCGTTGGCGGGCTTGTCGGCATAGCTCTCGGTGAGCTTCATCATCGAATCCTGCACGATGTCCAACGCGGCGTCATCATCGCGTGTCGCGTAGGCGGCGTGCTTGAATGCACGTCGCTCGACCGAGGCGAGAAACACGTTGATTTCCTTGGCTTGAGCCAGAGTAGGACCTTTCTTTTTCGTGCCCGTCAATGTCGACAGACCCGCTTGAAGTTGCGCGATTATAGGCATCGATCCAACAACCGTTGCAGCAAACATCTGGACAATTTCTCCCGCAAAAACGCGCAATGCCGAAAACAGTTCCGGTAATTGCGATAACGTATCTGCGCTAGTTCGGATGACAGCTAATTTTTGTTGGAGCCTTCATTGCGATGAGTCCCCTGATTTCCACCCTGAAGCGCGTATTAAAGACCCGTGGCGTGACTTACGCCGATCTGGCCGCGCGCATCGCGCTGTCCGAGGCGAGCGTGAAGCGCCTGTTCTCGCAAGGCACTTTCACGCTGGAGCGGCTGGAGCAGATTTGCGCAGCGCTTGAGATTGATGTGTTTGAGTTGGCGAAGCTGGCGCGCGGGGAGTTGGCGCGGGCCGGGCAACTCACGGTTAAACAAGAGCAAGCGCTAGCCAAAGATCGCGTGCTGCTCGGCGTGTTTTATCTGGCCTACAACGGCTGGCAGATTGATGACATCGTGGCGACTTACGATTTCACCAAGCCGCAAGTGTTCACTTTGCTGCGCAAACTGGATGCGTCCGGTGTGCTCGACCTGTTGCCCGGCGATAAGCTGCGCATGAAAGTTGGGCGTAACTTGCGGCTGCGTCGGCGCGGACCGATTGAGCTGGCGTACGGTCGCGCGGTGGTCGGCGAATTTTTGAAACCGGAGTTTGATCTCGTTGGCGGCATGTTTCGCTTCGAGTTTCGCGAGTTGTCGAACGCAAGTTTTGAGGTGCTGAAACGCAAGCTTGAGCGCATCGCCGATGAAGTGCATGAGCTTGCCGAGCTGGACAGCATGCTGCCGTCAAGCGAACGGAAGACGATTGGTGTCGCCGTAGGGTTACGTCCGTGGACAGTGTCAATGGTGAGTGGATTGCCAGTCAAAAAAACCCAATAGCTTTAAGCTGAAATGACGGCTGATCATGGGTGGAAGACGAATGTATTAAATAGTCGACTTGATATCATTTCGACCTTCAGCCCCCACACAAAGGCAAATTCAGTAAAAAGCTGAATGCTGATCGGCTCGCGGAACTTCGCGCCAAATGAGCCGGTCTATAATTTTCAGATGCGTGGAACCCGAGCCATTCTTGCGATCCTGTTGAGCTGTGCCTTGTTTGTGCAAGGCGTTGCTGCGTCGACGATGCGCGCCTGCCACATGGGCTCCATTGCGGTGGAGCAATCGATTCCTCAGCCGTCGCGGCAGCATCAGCATGACGAATCGAACTCAGGCGCGGGAATGGCTGCCATGTCGATGGATGCAGATCATCATGCGCCGGGCCCGGTTTCGACGCACCATCACGAAAATTCAGACAAGTCGAAGTCCTCGAATCTCAAAAGCTGCGCATGGTGCGCAGCCTGCTGTATGAGCCTCGCGCTGCCGGTTTCTCTCGTCACTTCGCCCGAGCTATTTCCCGGCGCACGCACGGTGTTTCCACCGCTAGCTGTTGCGCCTCCCAGCCGCCTGCCGGGCGGGTGGGAACGACCGCCACGAGCCTGAACACTTCGGTTAGCTGAAGCGCGATTGCGCTTCAGCTCGTCGGTTCGCTCGTCCGCGCTTTGCCCACATGGTGGTGAGCGCGATCTAAATTCGACATCACGGCCATTCTGATTTATTCGGTTGTGATGCGTTTTCCGAGGTCTGGAAGTGTCGTATTTTTCAAGTCAATTCGCACCACGCGCTGTCGTGGTAGCACTGGGTTTTTTAGCCGTCAGCGCGTCTGCGCAAATGCCGCACAATCACGCGGCAATGCGGGGAGCGAAGCCCGCAGCATCGGTGCCGGTCGCCGTGCCTGCCGCCAACGCACTGCGTTACGAATCCGTGTTCGCGCGCTACAAATCTTATCGCGACGAAAAGACGGCTGCGTGGCGCGACTCCAATGAAACCGTTGAGCGCGTTGGCGGTTGGCGCGCCTACGCAAAAGAGGCGCAACAGCCAGAGGCCACCGCCCCCGCCAAGCCCGATCCGCACGCCGGTCACGGAGCAAAGCCATGATGCCGTTCAAACGCAAAGCCCTGCCGCTAGTTACGGCGCTATTGGCAATAACACTGGCTGGCTGCGCCACCTTAGACGTGAATGAGTCACTGGGTCGTGCCAACACCGACGTCGCTGCTTTCACCCAAGGCAATCTTTCGCTCGCCCAAAGCGATGCCCAGCGCGCCGCGTTGCAACGCACAGCGGATGAGCTGCTTGCAAAACCTCTGAGCCAGGACGACGCCGTTCGCCTTGCGCTCGTTAACAGTCCGTCGATGCAGGCGTTGATCGCACAACATTGGGCCGATTCTGCCGAAGCAGCGCAAAGCGGGCGCATCGCGAACCCAATCCTCACGCTGGAGCGTTTGCGCTCTCCAGCTGAGATCGAAGTGAGTCGAATGCTGGCGTTCGGTTTGCTTGACTTGTTGACGTTGCCGCAGCGAAAGCGCGTTGCCGAGAGTCGTCTCGAGCAAGCCCAGTTGCAGCTCGCAGCAAGCGCCGTAGAGAGCGTCACGCAGGTACGCCAGGCGTGGGTGAGCGCGGTCGCGTCGGCGCAATCGTTGCAATATGCGAAGCAGGTGAATGACTCGGCTGAGGCGAGCGCTGAGCTCGCTCGCCGCATGCTGGCGGTTGGCAATTTCTCGAAGTTGCAGCGAGCGCGGCAGCAGTCTTTTTATGCTGACGCGGTGGTGCTCTGGGCGAATGCTGCACAGGCCGCGACGGCTAATCGCGAAGCGCTTAACCGACTTCTTGGACTGACTGACGCGCAGGCGGCGCGTTTGCAGTTGCCCGACCGCTTGCCGGACTTGCCCGATGCGCCCCGTGCGCCAGACGAGGTCGCAAAAGCGGCATCAAGTACGCGGCTGGATGTGAAGATGGCGCAGTCGGCGCTGGACGCCATCGCCAAGTCACAAGGCATCAATTTGATTGGAAGCTTTACTGATATCGAACTCTCGGTCATTCACAACACCACGACGGAGCGTGCTGACGGACACAAAACGCAATTTCGCGGTGCTGAAGTGGCGGTGAAACTACCGATCTTCGATTGGGGCGATTTGCGCCGCGATGCTATGCGCGCACAAACGCTGGCAGCGGCGAATCGTCTGGAGGCGACGGTGCGCGCAGCGGGCTCAAACTTGCGCGAAACGTATTCGGCGTACCGGACCAGTTACGACACTGCCCGGCACTATCGCGACGAAGTCGTTCCGCTAAAAAAACTCATCGCCGAAGAAAACGTGCTGCGCTACAACGGCATGCTGATCGGCGTTTTTGAATTGCTCGCCGATTCGCGCGACCAGATCGCAAGCGTCAGCGCAGCGATCAATGCCCAGCAACAATTTTGGTTGGCCGATGCAGCGCTGCGGGCAACGATTGTCGGCAAGCCGATGATGGCGCCTGCGATGGGTGCTGCACCGGCAATGAGTGGAGGCGGCGATGCGCCTCACTAAGCACGCAGCTCTCGACGTGCGCACGCGCAGTCGAGCCGACCTCCGTACACAAGTAAACGGTGCCCGTACCAAGCATGGGCGCGCACCCCACTCGTTTCAACCGTTGAGCAATACCCCATGAATAGCAGACGTAATTTCCTGAAAACCGCAGGCATCGCTAGCGCTGTCGCAACGGCTGCTGTCAGTCGCGTAGCGATGGCCGCATTGCCAGAACCGGTCATCCAGACCAAGCCCACCACAATGCCCCCGCTGGTGCCGAATACAGGTCGTCCTTACAACCCGGTTGTCACCCCGAACGGCTGGACGTTGCCGTGGCGAATGAATCAGGGCGTGAAGGAGTTTCACCTCGTTGCCGAGCCTGTCGTGCGTGAAATGTGCGAAGGCTTCAAGGCGCATCTGTGGGGTTACAACGGGCAGAGCCCGGGGCCGACTATTGAGGTCGTTGAAGGCGACCGAGTGCGGGTTTTCGTGACCAACAAGCTGCCTGAAGTCACGAGCGTGCACTGGCATGGGCAACGTCTGCCCAACGGTATGGATGGCGTCACCGGCCTCACGCAAAAAGCGATTGAACCGGGCAAAACCTTCGTTTACGAATTCGTCGCGCGACGGCCCGGTACGTTTATGTATCACCCGCATGCCGACGAGATGGTGCAGATGGCGATGGGCATGATGGGCTTTTGGGTGACGCATCCGAAGCAGAAGCATCCGCTGATTGACGAGGTAGACCGTGACTTCTGCTTTCTGCTGAATTCGTACGACATCGAACCCGGTTCCTACACGCCGAAGATCATGACGATGGTGGACTTCAATTTGTGGAGCTGGAATAGCCGCGTATTTCCTGGCATCGATTCGTTCAACGTACGGCAGGGCGACAAAGTGCGTATGCGTATCGGCAACCTGACCATGACCAATCACCCGATTCATATTCACGGTCACGAATTTGCTGTGAGCGGCACCGATGGTGGGCCGACTCCAAAGGCCTCGCGCTGGCCTGAAGTGACGGTGGACATAGCGGTGGGACAGATGCGCCAGATTGACTTTGTTGCAGACGAGTTGGGCGATTGGGCATTTCACTGCCACAAGAGTCATCACACGATGAACGCGATGGGACACAACGTACCAACCATGATTGGCGTGGATCACCGCAGTGTCGTCAAAAAAGTCACCAACTTAATCCCCGATTACATGGTGATGGGCGAGCGTGGCATGCACGACATGACAGAAATGGAAATGCCCGTTCCCGACAACACCGCCGCCATGATGACGGGCGCAGGCCCGTTCGGATCGGTCGGTATGGGCGGCATGTTCAGCGTGCTGAAAGTGCGCAAAGATCAAAAGCCCGGCGACTACTCGGACCCCGGTTGGTACAAGCACCCGCCGGGTGAAGTTGCCTTTGAATGGACGGGCGCATTGCCGGATCCAGCGCGCTTCAAAGCCGAGAGCCACAGCTCAATGCCACTCACGGCCAAGCCTAAACAGGATATCGAAGTTCAGATTCGTAAACCTGTCGGCCCGATGAATCACGAATGACTCACAGTAGATCGATTCAATCCCTTACACAACTGAAAGACTCCCAATGAAATTTTTCAAAACACTCCTCGCGACCACGTTGGTTGTTGCATCTACCGCTGGGTTCGCACACGGCACCGAAGATCACGCCAAAAAAGATGGTCCAGTGAAGAAAGAGCAAAAAGAATGGGGCATCGCCGGCGACGCCAAAGCAGCCAAGCGCACCATCGAGGTAAGCATGCTCGACACCATGAAATTTAGCCCCGACAAGATCGACGTCAAGGTGGGTGACACCGTGAAATTCGTCGTAAAAAATACCGGAGGTCAGCTGCACGAGTTTGTGATCGGAACGAAAAAAGAAAACGAAGAACATGCTGCGCTGATGGTCAAGTTTCCAAACATGGAGCACGATGAGCCCTACATGGCGCACGTTCCCGCTGGCAAAACCGGCGAAATCATCTGGAAATTCAACAAGGTCGGTGACTTTGACTTCGCTTGTCTGATTGCGGGCCACTATCAGGCGGGAATGATCGGCAAGATCACCGTAGTTGCCGCTGGTAAACCCGATGAACACACCCAACATAAGCACTAGCGATTATCACGAGTCATTTAAATCGAGAAAATCAATTTGAATCAAGCAAAACATCACCACGTTAGTGCCCAACAGGCAATCGCCCGTTGCGCTCCTCAAGGCCCTTCGCGTCTTTCCCAGTCATTATTTTTACAACCTAACCACTCAAACGGAATCCTAATGAAAGTTTTCAAAACCCCGCTGTCTGTACTCGCCGCAACGACTATGCTCGCCCTCAGTGTGCCGCACTTTGCGCACGCCACGGAAGCCTCCTCCAAAGACGGCAATAAGACCGAGATGACTGCCGCCGCCGACATGACTGACGGCGAAATTCGCAAGGTCGACAAGGACACGAAGAAGATCACGATCAAACATGGCGCGATCAAGAACCTCGATATGCCCCCGATGACCATGGTGTTTCAGGTAAAAGACGCTGCGATGATTGAAACGCTTAAAGTGGGCGACAAGATCCGTTTCAAAGCGGTGAGCGAGAAGGGTGCATTCGTCATCGCCGACTTGATGCCGATGAAGTAGTTCCGGCGTTGTTCAGGTAAATAGCGAATGGCGGCCCCAAGCGGGCCGCTTTCAATTCGACGTACGCTGCTGACCGATCCCAAAATAGCAGACGTATTTTGAGACGATCGTCGAGACCAATGCGCCACCACCCGAGCATTCGATCCGCCCAACGAGCAGCATCAGCGTTCCGCTCCCGTGACAAAGGCTTGATGCGAAATGGACACTCAGGACGCCGAGCCCTCGGGTCAGAGTCTTAGCCTCAGCGGTGCATTGCTGCGCATGTCGTCCGACCTTTACGTTGAGGTGTAACGAAACTGGGGGGTCGCCCTGCCTGATGATGTTCGCCGCACTGTATGCGGCCCTTCAATGGTACCGCGCACAGATGGTTCAGCACTCCGATTCTTCTTCGACTTTTCACCACCCTCCGATGTCACGCCTCGTGTGTTCTGTCGAATGTTCGGTGGAGTGACCCCGCGCCAGCGTACCGTAGATTGAGTTGTCGTTTCGAATTCTACGCGTTGATCCGCACCGTAGGACGGAATGAAAGCCGCAAACCACTTGGCGACGTCGCAATTGTGTGCATAGTTTCTCGATGCACCGTGCGTTACCGAACAGACCTGCATTCAAAACGCGCGCATCATGAGTGCATGGTGGGCTGATGGATGTCTACAAAGTATCAATAGCCCATCGCACAATTTAGGTCGAATTTGACCGACATCAATACGGCAATATGCACATTGCTTAACCTTTAACGAAGCCGCAACTCCATCACTTTTCGCCACTCATGAAGTCCTTCTTCTCGATCCGCCTTAAACGCCGCACCGCTTTCGCGATGTTGGCGTTGTGGATTGTGACGGTAGCCTCAGGCGTTGCGAATGCATGTCTGCTGGATATTCATGGCGTTCACGAACATCATGCGATCGCTCAGCATGCAGCCACAACCCATGAGCCACTTGTAGCGAAAGTGACTCATGAAAGCGACGTCGAAGATCACGATGACGATCAGGCATTATCGAAAGAGTCATGCCTGAAAGTATGCGACGATAGTTCGAGATTCTTGCCGAAGCCAAAGTTTGGCTTTGACTTGCTGGACGTGCAAATGGCACCCCCGGTCGCCAGCGTTTGGATATCCACTGTTTCGTTTGTAGCTGCCGTTCGTGCATCCTATGATCGAAATCCGACCGCACCGGAACGACCCGCGAGAATTCGCTTTCTCAGACTGGCGCTATAGCCGCCGTCTTACGCTGAAGCGCGGCTAATTGCTTCGTGGACAGCGTCCTCCTTCAACTGATTCGCGTCGGTACACCACGTACCACGATGCGGATTGGATTCCACGCACAAATTGATGTTGAGCAAGCACGACTAGGTGGCGCTGCTTGACCTACTGCCCTTGGAGATTCAAATGTTTGACAACACTAGTTACATGGTTGGAATGCACGGATTTTGGTGGATGTTCTGGCTGCTCTTGGTCGGCGGGTTGATGTTCTTTGGATGGGGGAACCCGAGCGTTCGAGGTGGTGCTCCGCGTGAACTTCCGCACGAAGTGTTGCGTCGTAGGCTGGCCACAGGTGAGTTGACGCCTTCACAGTATGAAGAGCACAAAGCTTTGCTGGATCGCGACGGCGACCGACCGAGCCTCGGTGATGCGTCAGGCAGCGATACGCGACCCTCGTCAAAGTTGGAGTGATGCGATGAACCATGATCATTTGCAACACTCGCAACACATATACAGCGATCAACGCGCCAGCAGTCCGAAAAGCTTCTGGCGTTCACGTTACGCCATCGGTTTTCTAGCATTATCTACCGTCGCAGCGTACTTTCTGCTCAGCGAGCATCGTGCTCACTTCCTCGGTGTACTGCCGTGGCTATTGATACTGGCCTGCCCTCTGATGCATGTCTTCATGCACGGCGCGCACGGTGATCACGGTGATCACGCGAATGGCCACGATCAACGCGACGATGGTCAGAGATCGACCCAACTGACTAAAGATAAGGGCGAGAAGCCATGAGTCAAGAAGCTCCGGCGTACGGGTTATGGCTGCTGGTCATCTTCTATTCGGCGATTTTCATCATGTTCGCCTACAGCTTCTTCAAACCACAAACCACACGCGACTGGCCATCACTGAAGAAAGAGAAATGCGAACAGCGTTTCCGGTCGAGTACGAAACATACGCGCTGAGCACGCCACGCTTTATACCGTCATGGCAGCGCAAGGCTGACACCGCATAAGCCCGTGAAATGTACCCATTCAACCCTGCACACCACGTCAATCACATCCCATGCAAACAATCAAGTTGAAGGGTCAGAACCACAAGCGGTCGTCTCACCGGGCCGTCGCCTGGCCGGACGCGTGTTCGTGCCCGCGCCGGCCAATTTTACCGTTCCGCCCCACCAGTTCACATCGGAGACCACCTTGCGTATCGGCCTTGACTCTCAGGCTTGAACCGGGTTTCACACCTAATCACAGAAAGAAATTACACCATGCAATCGATGACTTCTGATATCCACGGAATGAGCTGCGGCGGATGCGTCGGAGGCGTTAAGCGCGCACTGGAAAAAGTGGACGGTGTGAGCGATGTTGCAGTGTCGCTTACGCCCGGACAGGCCAGCCTCAGGGCCGATGCTTCGCTAGCATCCGCTGGGCAGATCGTGGCCGCCATTACAAAACTCGGATATCACGCCAAACTACGATCCGCGGAAACCATGGGAGCGTCCGCGTAATGAACAAAAAAGCTGAAGCGCGCCATACGCACGGTGACAACGCGGTGCCGCAGACCCCCCACGATAGCGCCGTCTCGCCAACGCTCACGCACGAGGCATACAAAGCAGAACTGCGTTTGTTGCAAATCGAATTGGTCAAACTACAGCGCCATTTCATTGGCTGTGGCGACAAGATTTTGATTCTGCTGGAAGGGCGTGATGCCGCTGGCAAAGACGGCAGCATCAAGCGGATCGTCAAGCACTTAAGTCCGCGCGAAACCCGCGTCGTCGCGCTAGGTAAGCCATCCGACCGTGACCTGAGCGCCTGGTACTTTCAGCGCTACGTGCCGCATTTGCCAGTGGCGCAGGAACTGGTGCTGTTTAACCGCAGTTGGTACAACCGCGCGGGTGTCGAACATGTCATGGGCTTTTGTAGCAAAGCAGAATACGAAGAGTTCATGCTCTCGGTGCCGACGTTTGAAGCGATGCTCGTTAATTCAGGCATCACCGTGCTTAAGTACTACCTTGACATCAGCAAGGACGAGCAAATTCTGCGTCTGGCAGCTCGTGAAAACAATCCGCTTAAAGCCTGGAAGTCGAGCCCCATTGACGCGGTGGCGGTCAAGCACTGGAAGGCGTACAGCAAGGCCCGCGATACCATGCTGCTGCGAACGCACACCCCGATTGCGCCCTGGCACATTGTGCGCACCGACGACAAACGGTTGGCGCGCTTGAATCTGATTCGAGACATCTTGACCCGCGTCCCATACGCAGGCAAAAAAACGTCGCTGGTGAAACCGGATTTCAACATCGCGTTCGAGTTCACGCCCGACTCCATCGACTCGAAGCGACTGGCGCGGTGAAACCATTATTCAAAGAACCCGTGAAGCCGGCCGTTACCCCAGTTGAATTACTTCACGGCTTGCGCAAGGGAATTTGCTTTCCATTTACCGACGTCACTCAAAAGGTATTGCCATGATCAGCAGACGAAAGTTTTTTCAGATATCAGGCGCAGCCGCGTTGGTCGGTGCCGGAGGTGCCGCGTGGATGTACTTTGGTGGGGATCGTTTCAATGCGGCAAGTGCCGCACCCATCCGTCCGTACCCGTTCGATCCGATCAGACCAGAAAACTTCCAGCAAAAGCTATTCATCCCCGGAAGCAGCGGCCCCTTCGGCGTAATGGACGTGGCTGGTCCGATGCAAATTCGTGCTACCGCTGCGAGTTTCCCGATTCTTAATGGTCAGTCGTCGCCGTTTCTGATGTACCAGACCGAGCAAGCGGGCAAGGCCTTCCAGAATCCTATTTTTCGAATCGAAAGTGGCACCCGATTTAAGGCCACGCTCAACAACGAACTGCCTGAGCCAACCATCATCCACTGGCACGGCCTGCACACGCCCGCCGCCATGGACGGCCAGCCGGTGAACACTATCGGCGCCGGTGCTCGCTTCGACTATGACTTCACCGTGAGCAATCGCGGAGGCACCTACTGGTATCACACTCATGCGCATGAATTGACGGCCAAGCAGGCCTACAACGGTCTCGCAAGTTTTTTTCTGGTCGACGACGAAGACCAGCGCCGGTTGAACAAGGCGCTTGACCTGAGGCTCGGCGAAACCGATGTGCCGCTCGTCATTCAGGACAAACGATTCGACGGGGCAGGAAGATTGACCTACCAGCCCAATATGCAGGACACAATGATGGGCTTTCTGGGGGATGTCATTCTCGCCAACCTGACGCCCAATGCCTATCTGAATGTCACGCCACGCCTATACCGCTTCCGCTTGCTCAACGGCTCCAATGCGCGAATTTACCGCCTTGCCTTCGTCAAGGGCGGGACGCTGCTGAACTTTGCTGTCATCGGGACCGACGGCGGTCTGCTCGACCAGCCACAAACCACCACTGAAGCCTTTCTTGCGCCTGGAGAGCGGCTGGACGTGGTGTTCGACGTGGGGCAAGCGCAGCCCGGCGAAGATGTGTTTCTCAGGAGCCTGGCGTTCGACACGATGGAAAACGAAGGCTCCGCCGGAAACATGGGGGGAATGATGGGCGGTATGGGCGGTATGGGAGGGATGAGTTCGTCGCGCCTTCCGCTCGGCGCGGAGTTCAACGTCCTGAAACTGTCAGTGACGCAAGGGGAGCGCTCAACTCCACAGCTACCCGCAAAGCTTTCTGAAATTCGCACGATCCCCACTGAAGGTGTGCCCGAGCGCAAGATCGAATTGTCGATGGGGCACATGCGTTTTTTGATCAACGGTCGAAGTTTTCGCATGCACGAAATCGCCTTCGAAGTGAAGCGCGGTGCCGTGGAAATTTGGCGCATCAGCAACGCGTCAGTTGGCATGCCGCACCCGATGCACATTCACGGCTTTTCGTTTCAGGTTGTGGAACGGCTGAACAGTCCGCGTCAGATATCCGCAAACGCGCGCTTTGGTCGCGGGCGCACGGTGAGCGACCTTGGCTGGAAGGACACGGTGCTAGTGTGGCCGGGCGAAACAGTAAAGATCGCAATCGATTTCAGCCACGATTTCACCGGCAGTCAGAGCTACCTGCTGCATTGCCACAATCTTGAACACGAAGACGCCGGGATGATGGTCAATTTTCGTGTCACTGCGTGAGGGCATCACCAATGAACACTGCAACCTGCACTACGGCGTGCCCCGAACGTTCGCTCGTACTCAGACACCGATACGTACGCTGGCGACCAGACTGCAAAGTCTGCGCTTCATAAGATGAAAAAGAAGTTGAGGCCATTGAGCCTTCGTCCACCCATTCCTGCTGGGCCGCGCTATTGCAGGCGCGAAGTTCAGGACATTTTCATTTTCTGCCAATTAAGGAGTATTTCATGACCGAACCCACCAACACCGCGTCAAGCATAAAGTCTGGAGCGGCTTACGGCTTCTACTGCACGCTGGGCAAATCTGCTTTCCCTGATGCAGTGGCCCGTGTGATCGACGCGCTGAAGGCCGAAGGCTTTGGCGTGTTAACCGACATCGACGTACAGGCGACGATGAAAGCCAAGCTTAACGTTGATGTGGCGCCGTACCGCATCCTTGGTGCGTGCAACCCACCGCTCGCGCATCGCGCCTTGACGGCGCAGCCCGATATCGGCTTGCTGCTGCCATGCAATGTGATCGTGCGTGAAGATGCGGATGCAATCATCACCGTCGGCTTTATGGATCCGGTGGCGGTGATGCAGCTCACCGACGATGCGGAAGTGGCCATGGTCGCCGACGAAGTTCGCAACCGCCTGGAGCGAGTCCGCTCCACGTTGGCGCCGATGTCCGGCAACACCGCGAAACACTAATACTAAGGAGATACCCATGGGTTACGACGGTGGTTATTACATGATGGGTGGCATGCACGGGCTGTGGTGGTTGTTCTGGGTGGTGCTGTTTGGCGTACTGATCTTCACTGGCTGGGGGCGCTCGGGCGGTCGGTGGAATCTCTCGCGCGAAACACTGCGTGATACCCCTCACGAGTTGTTGCACCGCCGCCTGGCTGGCGGCGACATCACGCCCGTCGAGTATGAAGAGCGCAAATCGCTGCTTGATCGAGATGCGGGGCCACGCAATGGCAACACGTAGTTTGATTACTCCCGATCGCCGCTAGTGGCAAGCAACGACCTCCGTGCGTGATGGCCCGAGTGCTATGCGTCAACGAGCTTATCCACACGCCGCACGCGGCCAGCTCGAAGCGGCAATCACCCGTTTCGGCCACCCGACGTATTAACCCATTGCCAAAGGAGCAGATATGAAAACCAGCGCGATTGAAGTGCACGACATGCTGTCGGTATTTAGCGTCGACGAAGTCGAAAAGCGAATCGGCGAGATGCTCGGCGTCCAGAGCGTCACCGTGAACTTTGCGGCCGGAAACGCCACGGTGCGCTACGACGAAACACAAATCGAAGCGACCGATATCAAGTCGGCCGTGCGCCAGCGCGGATTCGATCCCGCTGCGTCGGCTGGCAGCCCGTCGGGTGATGGCGACGAAGGCAAAGCGGCATCGGGCGGACCACCTGCAGCAACACCGGCTTCACCGCCTGCTGGTGCAGCGCCTACGTCAACGCCTCCGGAACCCGCTCCAGCGGAGCCGCCCTCCGCATCCGCCACCCCTGAAGGAGATGCCAACAAGGAAACCGCCGAGCCGAACAAAGAATAAGTCGACGGATGCCTTGCACAATCACTTTGACCGAGTGGGCGCGGCCCCGAGACATCCGCTGACCGTGGCGTGTGACCCAGCCACTTTAAATGGGTCAGCAACCGCTTTGAAGGAGATCACCATGACGACAGCGACCGTTTCACGAGGCAACCCGCTCGGCTTACCGCCTGCGCTGAAAACTGCGCAGGAGGCCATCCACTTTCCCGAAGTCCAGGAGATGCTTCGCAAGCTCTCAATGCACGGGCTCGGCATCTTCATGCCACACATGCACGACGAGCAGACCGGTGAATTTCAGCCGCTTCCGGAACTCGTCACGCAGGTGGAATCCGGCTTGGCGGTTTCCTTTCAGCCCGCCGACGAAGTCGCGATGCAGACCGATCAATTTCTGCCAGTGGGATGGGTCTGGCGAGCCGGTGCCTGTTCAACCGCAGCGGCGTGCGACATGGTTCAGAACGATTCACCTGACGGCGGAGCACCTACCGTCAAACACAAGATGCCGCCACCAGCCTCATTCTCATAGAACCTCTTGGTTGGCTTCACGGCACCCGCAGACCGTCACACATAAATTCAACGAGAGCAACACCATGAAAACAAGCGTTATCGAAGTGCACGCGATGCTGTCGGTCCTAAGCGTGGGAGAGGTGGAGCAGCGGATTGGCGATGTGCCGGGCGTAAAAAGCGTGACCGTGAATTTCGTCGCCAAGAACGCCACTGTGCGCTATGACGAAACCCGTCTCGATGTCGCGGACATCAAGACCGCCGTGCGCCTTCGTGCGCACGAGCCTGCCCCGGATGCTGCTTCAAAAAACGAAGGCCACAATGGTCACTCCATTCCTGATACGCCGCCTGTAAGGCTCGCGACTGAAGCGTCGACGGCTGCACCTGCGACAACTGCTCCTGCTGCGACTGCGGATAACCCAGGAGCGCGAGCGTCCACTCCTGCCGAGCCAGCCGCCGCGCCTGAAGCAGCAGTTAAACCGGCATCAGTGGGTATGCCTGAAGCCTCCCACGCAGCGACGCCAAAGCCCGATCACTCGTCGACGCATGCCGGCATGAAAATGCCGGACACCGCAGCAGTCGGTGTCGACAGTGGGACCGCATCCAGGGCAGCCAATTCATCCGCGCCTGGAGCTCCGGCCGAAGCAACTTCACTGATTCAACGACTGCGGTCGTGGCTGTCGCCTGCACGTTCGGAGCCAAAGCCAGCGGTGACCGCTTCTGCCGGCGCCGACCACAAAGGCCACGGCGCCCACGGCGGCACATCGTCTCCGATGTCATCAGATATGGCCGAAGAGATGGGTCACGGCGGCAACATGGACTTGGCTGCGATGGTGCGCGATATGCGCAACCGCTTCTGGATTTGTCTCGTCTTCGCGGTGCCCCTGTTTATTTACTCGCCGATGGGCGACCTGTTCCCTGCCCCCGCACCGCCGTTCGGTCTGCCGCTGAACCAGTGGCTGTTCGGCCTAGCCAGTGCCGCCGTTCTCTACCCCAGCTGGCCGTTCTTCGTCTCCGCCTGGCGCGGACTCAAGAAGGGCACGCTCGGCATGGCCGCGTTAATTGTTTTAAGTGTAGGCACCGGCTACCTATTCAGCGTCGGTGCCACCTTCTTCTTCGAGAGTGATCAGTTTTTCGAGGCAGTGTCCGTGCTGCTGGTGTTCATACTGCTCGGGCACTGGCTGGAGATGCGCGCCCGCGCGGGCGCCTCGTCGGCGATCAAGGCGCTGATGAACCTGACGCCAGCCAAGGCCTTCGTGCTCCGTAAAGGCACTGAGGTCGAAGTGGCAACCGCCGAGGTGGTACTTGGAGACATTGTTGTCATCCGTCCCGGCAACAAACTGCCGGTGGATGGCGTGGTCGAGTCGGGTGATTCACTGGTCGATGAATCCATGCTTACCGGCGAGTCGATGCCGGTGCAAAAGGGCCCCGGAGCGAAGGTGGCCGGTGCCACCATCAACACCAGCGGCACGTTCCGCTACAAGGCGACCAAGGTAGGCTCTGACACCGCGCTGGCGCAGATCGTTAAGCTGGTGCAAGAGGCGCAGAACTCCAAGGCACCGGCGCAATTGCTCGCCGACAAGGCAGCACAGTGGCTGGTGATTGCTGCCATTGCGGTTGGGCTACTCACGTTCGCCGTGTGGTTCTGGTGGATCGGCCAGCCGCTGCTGTTCGCGGTGACGCTGACCATCACCGTGTTCGTCATCGCTTGCCCCGACGCGCTGGGCCTGGCCACGCCGATGGCGGTGATGGTGGGCACCGGCTTGGGTGCCGCCAACGGCATCCTGTTCAAGAACGCCTCGGCCCTTGAAGATGCCACCAAGCTCAACACCATCGTCTTCGACAAGACCGGCACGCTCACCGTCGGTAAGCCGGAGGTGGTGGACATGGTGATGGCCGAAGGCGTCACTGAGGACGTGTTGCTGCTCGCCGCTGCTGCGGTTGAGCAAGGCTCGGCCCACCCCTTGGCGCAAGCCGTTTTGCGGCGCGCAGCAAAGCTGAAGGTCGTCGCCCCGACCGGCTTCAAAAGCATCGACGGTCAGGGCGCACAAGCTGAAACCGCTGCGGGCACGGTCTTCCTCGGCAACCGGTTGCTGATGGACACACAGAAGCTCGCACTCGGCCCGCTGGAAGTGGACGCTGCGCGGCTGCAAGGCGAAGGCCGAACGGTGGTGCATGTCGCGCAAAACGGCAAGGTGATCGGCCTGATCGCCATCGCCGACGCCATTCGGCCCACGGCCAAGGCCGCGATTGCGAAGTTGCGCGAGCGTGGCATCGAGGTGGTGATGCTCACCGGCGACAACGCAGGCACTGCCAAGCGCATCGCCGCTGATCTGGGCATCACCAGTGTGCTGTCCGATGTGCTGCCCGGCCAGAAGGCCGCCAAGATCAAAGAGTTGCAGGCCACGGGCAAGTTGGTCGGCATGGTGGGCGATGGCGTCAATGACGCGCCCGCGCTGACTCAGGCCAATGTCGGCTTTGCGATCGGGGCCGGCACCGACGTGGCAATGGATAGCGCTGACGTTGTGTTGATGAAGAGCGACCCCTACGATATCGTGGGCGCGATCGAGCTGTCGCGCGCGACTCTGCGCAAGATGCATCAGAACCTCTGGTGGGCGGTGGGCTACAACGTGATCGCCTTCCCGCTGGCAGCGGGGGTGCTGTATCCCTTCACCCTGTCGCCCGAGATCGCGGCGCTGTCGATGTCAGGTAGTTCGGCGGTGGTGGCCATCAACGCGCTGTTGCTCAAGCGCACCAAGCTGGCGGGCATCCGTCAACCTGGCAAGAGTGCGATAGCCGCAGCGCCAGCACAGACCGCGAATCCCAAATCGGACAAAGTGCCGGCGGTGGCGGCAACACATTCCTGACTATCCAGGAACCAGCAATGGCGACACCAAAAAACACCGCAGTGCAGAACCTGCTGCGCCTGACCACCATCGGATGGGCGCTACAGCAAGAGTATCGTGCTATGCGCCGTATTGCTCAAGGCGCGGCTAGCGACGGTGCGCCGGTCAGGTTCGTGGCGCGCCTGGTGGCATTGGGTCCGGTCTTCGTCAAGCTGGGTCAAATCCTGAGTACGCGTCGGGACGTGCTGCCGCTGCCCTATGTAGAGGCGCTTTCGGCGCTTCAAGAGCACGCGCCTAAAGTTTCGGTCGAACAAATACGCCTAATAATCAACCGCGAGCTGGGCAAGCCGGTCGGAGGGCTATTTGCGACGTTCGATGAAGTACCGATCGCCGCAGCCTCACTCGCGCAGGTGCATAGGGCAACCTTGCCAGACGGAACTGTCGTCGCCGTCAAGATTCAACGGCCCGACCTTGAGCGCCTGGTTTGTCGCGATCTCGATGCAATGGACTTCGGGCTACGTTGGCTTTACCGTCTGTTCCGCCGACGAATGGAACGCACGAATCTGCTCAATTTCTTTGCAGAGTTCCGTCGCTATACGATTCAAGAACTGGACTTCTCGCAGGAAGGACGTGTGATTGACCGCTTCCGCGCCAACTTCGCTGGTCGCGCCGGGGTCAGGTTCCCCCGAGTCCGCTGGAGCCATACGAGCCAGCGCCTGCTCACCATGGACTGGGTCGAAGGGTTGCGGCTGAACGAGGCTGCCGCCTCGCTCGGTGAGGAAAAAAAGCAGCGGCTCGTCACGCTACTCGTTGACGTCATGCTTCAAATGTTTGTCTCCGATGGTCTGTTCCATGCCGATCTTCATCCCGGCAATATCTTTTTTCACCCGGATGGCTCCTTTACGCTGCTGGATTTCGGCATGTATGGAGAGCTCACGGCAACGCAAAGGGATCGGTTCATCCTGTACTGGTTCGCGGTGGTTCAACGCCAGACCCGGCGTGCCTTCCACCATTTCAAGGCGCAGACTAATGCGTTAGCCGGAGCCAACGAAAAAGCCTTCTACGAACGTTTCGCCGCGCTGGCGGAGAGGTTCTACACCTCCCGCCTCAGCGAGATGAGCTTCACCAAGGTGTATCTCGAAATGATGACGGCGGGATATCAGCATGGCTTCGTTTTTCCAAGCGAACTGATGTTGCATGCAAAAGCGCTCACGACCGCCGAGTCGTTGATCTTCGTACTTGCTCCCGATGCGCGTTTTGAGGCACTTTCCCGTCCGTTTATCGCCCGTGAATATGTCGCCCGCACCGCTTCGCTGGCGCTGCTCAAACGGCGAGCATCGCAACTGGCTCCCGAACTGCTGCTCCTCGGGGAATTTCTGCCGCTAGAAGCAGTGGACGAGACTTGGGATCAGGAGGCGACAGTTGAAGTCTTCAACGAATTGCGCGATCAACTGGGTGGCGTGCTCAAGCGCTCGCTGGAGCACGGTGGGCTGTGGCAAATGCTGCTCGAACCCCATGCTAGAGACGTCCTCAAGACGACACCGCTCGGAGTGCCCATCGGCGAGCTCTTGAATCAAGTCTGGGAGCGCTACTACGAACTTGAACCGTCGGTCGCGATTCAGCCGAGTCTGGGCGCGGTGTTCACGACCCATCTTGCGGTCGCCACGCTTGCCATGCATGAAGCACTGCTTCGACACGGAATTTCCGCCGCTGATTCGCATCGACTCATTTACGACATCGGCTGGAGAATATATGTGCAGATGGGTGAACCGCCGTTGCTCATGGCGGGTGCGTTTACGCGGGATCCACACAAGCGCCTCAAGCTCGCGACGGACCTTTTCCGCACCTTTCCCTTCGACGCGCCAGGGTACGAATGGCGCGATGTCCTCAGTAACGACGGCACGATTGCCTTCGATTGCATGAAATGCCCGGTCGCCGAATTCTTTGGTCATCACAACGCATCGGAGCTATGCGTCCAAACCTGGTGCCGACTCGATTTCCCGCTGGCGGAGAAGTGGGGCGGACAGTTGCTTCGCACCAGAACCATCGCGTCGGGCGCGGCGAAATGTGATTTTCGCTGGAAGCCGCAATGATGCTTGCCGACGAAAACATGAGCACCGCGAAGCTCGTCACGACCGACGTCGTCGACCCGTTTGTGCTTAGCCCCGAAATCGACGCGCTGTCGATGGCAAGGCGTTCGGCGGTGCTTGCGGGTATCAAGAGCGCCAAGGCCAAACCCACCGTTGCGGCCGCGCCGGCAGCAGCAGTAGTCACCAGATGAACAATCAAGCAAATGTCGCTGTCCTGCAGCCGCGTCTTCACTCTAGCTTGGCCACGCCTGGCGTTGACCAGGCCGCGGCCCTGCTTCATCGACTGTTCCTCCGCTTTGATGGCCATCTGGCACTGCGCCTGTGGGAAGGGACACTGCTCAAACTCGGCAGGGCCGCACATCGCGAAAAATCCCCGCAAACATCAACCTCACGACGCACAGGTTGTCGGTTCCCTCGGGTGAAGGCTAGAGCGACGTAGCAGAAACATGCCGATCTGCATGACTCCCCCAGGCAGGACATGGCTTCAATATTTGGAAAAAAATGAAAATCTTGAAAAAAATTAGCTTTGCCACTCTCGCAATGGCATTGGTCGCAGGCGCCAGCTTCGCATGGTCGCAACGCATTCGGGATTTGCCGCCGCCTGCTCGGGGGGTGAAGCTGCCAGCGTTGTCGCCGATGGCACTTTCAGGCCAACGCGCCTACGATGCCACTTGCGCGACATGTCACGGGACTTACGGCGTTGGCACGGACAAGGGGCCATCATTCCTGAATACCATTTACAACCCTGGCCATCATCCCGATGAGGCCTTCTCGCGCGCCGTTCGCAATGGAGTTCGGCAGCACCACTGGCGCTTCGGTGATATGCCCGCGCAGCCATCGGTTTCCGAAGAAGAAATTAAGCAGATCGTGCGGTATGTGCGTGAAGTGCAGCAGGCGAATGGCATCGTCTACAGCGAGCACCAGATGTGAAACCTTACCCCTGAATAATGTAGACACGACTTCAGCTGCACAAATAGCTGCCCCTGATGGTATTTTGACGAAGTTTCAAACAGCGAATCCTAAAGGCAATCCGTGCGCACCATACGGATAGTCCCGGAGGCCCGCGCGAAAAGCGCAGCATGATTACATTCGCAATCCCGATTCATTGGCGAACCCGCTGTAGTTTTTACTCAATGCGGACATCCGGGGAAGGTTTGGCTTGGGCGCATGAAGCCGACATAAGTGAGGTCGAACCGTTGAACTGTATGTGAAGAAAATTGCCTGAGGCCACTGCGTGCGCGAAGTATGCGATGGCGTAGCCTCCGTCGAGCCAGCAGCAAACGTGAGATCTGGAATGGGTCCGTGCGCTCATCCAGCAACGAGGACCGCGACCGCTTTGAAACATCCCTTTAGGAATGTATCGGGAATGTTTCGGGCGAAGCCTGATGGTGCCAAGAACGGAATCCTGCCCGTGGCGCAATAAGCGCCACGTTCGTCACGGCATTAGCCGCAGCAGCCGCCCTTAGTCTGACTTGAGGCAGCCTGCCCGCTGGTCGCGACCCCGTAGCCAGCATCCTTTACCGCCGATTGCAGGCGCTCCCGAGAGGTCAGCTTTTCGTCGAAGTCGACGGAAGCCTTACCGGGCAGCGATACGTCTACGTGGCCAACGCCGGGCACGGCTGTCAGTGCCTTAGTCACTTTGCTGACGCATCCGCCGCAAGTCATTCCGGTCACGTTCATTGTTTCTGTTTGCATGGTTGATTCTCGATAGTAGAGTGAAGATGAAGTCAAGCTGAGGACGGCTACACGATAGCCGCAGGATGTTGGGATGTCTGTACGCTGGGCCACTAAACTTAGGCTATTCAAGGCACGGTTGATCCGCCACGGTTTTTGATCGAATCATTCCTCGGAGCGCAGCAACTAAAAATTCATCGTGCTGCGAATGCCGACCGCCAGAGCGACCCCTGATGGAATTGGCCGTGACCTCGGTTCCGTACTTATCCTTCAAAGCGGAGCGTGACTCTCCCTAATTGCTAGTGATGGCGTACCGCTTCTGACCTGCCGCGTTCCATCGCAAACTCGATGGCGAATACGGATTCACCGTCGGACAAATGACGCTAGGCCAGCCAACTCTGGCGCGCCGGCAGTGGGCCCGCCGTTGGCGCGGCCCGCCGCCGCTGCCGCGCAAGAGGTAGCAACCTCAGTGCATCATGTCGTCTTGTTCCCCATCCAACGATGCAGCATGTTGTAGGTCAGGACGAACCCGCCGCCGATATAGGCGCCCCACGCTACAGCCCAGACCAGGCCAAAGAAGAATGCGCTGGGGCTGATCCATACGAAGCCGGGAAGCACGATCTCCAATAGCTGGTGCATATTCACGCTAGGCGGTAGCAGCAGTCCGTAGGCCACGCATAGCAGGTAACTTAAGGTCGCGAATACCGTGGTAGCACTCGTAATAATTCGAACATTCAGCATAGTGGTTCCATTCCGGCGTTGCCTCGGCACAATGCACACGTGACCGAAGGTTGCGCGGGCGTTGAGGATATTGCTGTGATGATGGACGTCACTTTTGGGTCTGTCTGTGTGTTGCCGCACTGAACGTTCGATTGATGCGGTCAAGATGCAATCACGCGTCCATGTGACGCACGATGGGTCTTCACTGACAGCTGTCCTGATCAGCATTCCGATGCGCGGCCGGCCGAGTCTGCTGGTCAACCATCGGCCTGCTTCACGTCGTGCTCGAGCACCTCGGCTAAGGATTGCGGGACGGCGACTCGTTGCCCTTACATGGGAGATCACAGCCCGATCAACAAGTCTGGCGCGCTGGTTGCGTGCGGTAACAGACAGACCACGTCCGCTGCTGAGTGCATAGTCATCACACGCAATTCAGCGAAGCTAAAGGAGTGAGGCTATGTTTCGGTGCACTAAAGACAGCGATCATTCTTCAAGTTGCTAGGAGAGCGACGTGTTTTTGGAGCACAGGATTTGTCACGCGCCTGAGCGCAGCACGTTAAAAACGCTCGTCGTTGCCTTGTCTATGACCTTCTCGCTCGGCTCTGCGGGCCCAGCGCTGAAGTCATGACCGCAGGCCCATCGCAACCGCTGCCCCACCCTCAGTCCGCGCTTTCCGGGCGGGAGAACGAGGGCGCAGCAGGTTCGACGCGACCTCTGGAAGACGGCGATGTGGAACCGGACATTGATCGATCAATGAACGCCGAACTGGAGCACCTCCACATACGCGTGATCGCTCTGGAGAACCTGCTGATTGCCTTGCTCGCGCAATACCCTGACCGGGCCCGCCAGATGGCGCGCGAGATGGCGACATTCATTTCTCCCAGACCCGGGTTCACGCGGCATCCCAGAACGCTGGGTGCCGCTGGTCGCATGCTCCATGTGGTCGAGCGGGCACAGCACTTCCAGGGCTGGGTTGAGGGTGATCTCACCTACGCGCCTCAGACCCCCTCAGCAGCAGTCGCCGCGTGCCTGTCGCCCGGCCCCGTTTCGATGGAGGTACTCAACAGCGAATGCTTCTGCATTAGCCTCGATACGGTGGCGCTGCGCCAAGCATTGGAGCCGGAGATAGGCGAACCGGGCCTGTTCGACTTGATCCAACAGCGCTGCCCCTATCTGTTCGCAACGCGTCCCGTTTTTTTGTCGCATGAACACATGCTGCGCATGGCCCAAGTGGTGCAGGCTATCGAGTCAGTCGTTGCATTGCCGGCGTATCGCGACGCGGTGCTCGCCACGGCACCCGACATCGCGCGCCACGATCCGGGCGGAGCCAGGGGCGTGTTCTTTGGCTATGACTTTCATGCTACCGAGGGCGGCTTCGGGCTCATCGAGATCAACACCAACGCTGGGGGTGCGATGCTCAATGCCGTCTTGGCACGGGCACAACGCGCTTGTTGTGCGGCCGTCGATGGTCTTTTGCTGCCAGCGGCTGCAGCCGATGCGTTCGAAGAGGAAATCGTGGCGATGTTTCGCAACGAGTGGTCGCTCTGCGGCCTCGACCGTCCGCTGCGCAACATCGCCATCGTGGACGAGAACCCCGAGCAGCAGTACCTGTACCCCGAATTCTTGCTGTTCCAGCGATTGTTCCAGCGGCACGGACTGCACGCGGTGATCGCTGGTCCGACCGAGTTCAGTCTTCGTGCCGGTTCGCTCTGGCACGGTGATGTGGCCATTGACCTGGTCTACAACCGCCTGACCGATTTTTCGCTTTCTGAGCCTGCCAGCGCGACGCTGCGCGAGGCCTACCTCGCTAACGCGATGGTGCTCACGCCGCACCCGCAGGCGCATGCGCTCTACGCCGACAAACGCAACCTCGCCATACTCAGCGATGCCACGCGCCTTCAGGCCTTGGGTGTGCCACAAGCCACGCAAGACGTGCTGCTGGCCAGCATTCCTCATACCGAGGTAGTGGAGGCACAGAACGCTGATCGCTTGTGGCGTGAGCGGCGACGCCTGTTCTTCAAACCCTTCGCGGGATTCGGTGGCCGGGCCGCATACCGTGGCGACAAGCTCACGAAGCGCGTCTGGCAGGAGATTCTTGCTGGCGGCTACGTCGCTCAGGCGCTGGTGGTGCCGGGCGGCCGCATCATCTCCGATCAGGGATCAGCGCAGGTGCTCAAGTTCGACCTGCGCGACTACGTCTATGACGGCCAGGTGCAATGGGTGGCGGCGCGCCTATATCAGGGCCAGACGACGAACTTTCGCACTCTAGGGGGAGGTTTTGCTCCGGTGTACGAAGGGCCGGTTGACGGGCCTGCCGGGTTGTCCAGGACTTGTGTGCACGCTCAGTACGAAAGCCGCGTATTCCTGCTCCACGGCAACGAAGTGCATCCGCTGGCTCACGACCGATACGTCGCGCTCGCCCGTGCTGAGGCGGCCGCAGTCGAGTTTGCCGGCCGCCGCTTCATTCTGGTCGACTGGTACTTGCGAATGGCCTGCGGTCAGGTCGAGGCCGTCGTGAAAGAAACCTGCAGTTGGCTGGTGTTCAATGCTGAGGGTTGGCTCGACCTGCAAGCGGCGCACGCGATTGACGCCGATCCGGCCCCGGTCGCGGAACAGTGGGCGCAGGTGCGCGCGCTGGTGTTCGGCGACGCATCCGTTGCGCATGATCGCTGATATCGACACCGCCACCGCTCATTGCAAAAGGACAGCCGCCATGCACCCACTCATTCAGATCCCCATGGACTGTAATCCCACTTTGAATACCGGATTTGCCGAAGTGATCAATCTAACCTGCAGCCGTGTACGGATGCAGTGCGGGGAGCCGAAGTGATCGTGCTTGGCCGAGCCATAAAGGCGAGATTCACCGTTACGAATGAGCGTGCACCGGCGCAAGCGTACGCCGTTCGTTCTTCGGGTGCGAGCAGGCCCAAATGGTTGCTTGCGCAGTGGCTGCTGGCGTTCGCATTACTTGCACCCGCTCATGCTGTCGAGGGACTCGTGCCAGTGCCGCCATTGCAAGCACGACTGACCGATCTCACCGGCACGCTATCAGCTGATCAGCAGACGGGCCTCGAGCAATCGTTGCGCGCGTTCGAAACGCGCAAGGGGACGCAGATCGCAGTGCTGATCGTACCAACGACCAAGCCGGAAGAAATCGAGCAGTACGCCCTGCGCGTGGTGGAGCAGTGGAAGCTGGGTCGCAAGAAGGTGGACGATGGCGCCTTGCTGCTAATTGCCAAGGATGGCCGCACGCTGCGCATTGAAGTCGGCTACGGCATCGAAGGCGCATTGAACGACGCCACAGCGAAGCGCATCGTCAACGAGGTGATTGCGCCTCGGCTTAAGGAAGGCGACTATTTTGGTGCTGTCAGCGCCGGTGTCGATCAGATGATTCGTGTTGTCGATGGTGAGCCGCTTCCAGTGCCCAAATCAGGCGCCGTTGGATCGGGATTGGGTTGGGACACCGAGAGCATCCGCCAACTGCTGCCGTTGTTGTTTGTGTTGGCGCTCGGGGTCGGCGGCGTATTGCGTTCCGTGCTCGGTCGCGTTCCCGGCGCGTTGGCGACCGGAGGCGTCCTCGCGCTTGCAGGCTGGCTTCTTGGCGGTGCAATCATTGTCGCGGTGATCGGCGGCGGCATCGCCTTTGTCATTACCTTGCTGGGGTTCGGAATGGGCCGGCACGGCGCGATGCTCGGTGGCTATTACGGCGGAATGGGTCGTGGTCGCGGAGTGGGTGGAGGATTCGGTGGCGGCGGTTTCAGCGGAGGTGGTGGTGGGTTTGGCGGCGGCGGCGCCTCAGGGAAGTTTTAGCCATGAACGTTAAACGCATTCTTCGCCATCTCGCTACGACTCAGGGGCAGGTCAATCGGGCCTTTCCGCGCACTACATTGGCAGCCATCGAGCAGGCAATCAAGACCAGTGAAACGACC
>CAJDUD010000062.1_pt1 | contig 30309 bp, 27 predicted proteins | sample 7390161 | NCBI WGS metagenome assembly CAJDUD01 (sample SAMEA7055664, study PRJEB34461) | soil metagenome | biome: terrestrial ecosystem; feature: Peninsula; material: soil | place: Antarctica | collected 2016
GGCGACAAGACGCAACTTCTCGCCTTCATCCTCGCCGCGAAATTTCGCAAGCCGTGGCCGATCATTCTGGGCATCCTGGTAGCGACGATTGTTAACCACGCCGGTGCGGGCGCGCTGGGCGCATGGATCATGTCGATCGCCGGGCCTGAGGTGATGCGTTGGGTTCTGGGGTTGGGATTTATCGCGATGGCTGGATGGACGCTCATCCCGGACAAGTTCGACGAGGACGATGCGCAGACGGCGAACCGTTCTCACTATGGCGTTTTTGGCACAACTGTAGTCGCGTTTTTTCTGGCTGAGATGGGCGACAAAACCCAGATCGCCACGATTGCGCTGGCCGCACAGTTCAGTTCGTTTTACGCCGTAGTCGCTGGGACGACCTTTGGCATGATGCTCGCCAACGTCCCCGCCGTGCTGCTGGGTGATCGCATCGCCAACCGCATTCCTGTGCGAGTGGTGCACGGCGTCGCTGCGCTGATTTTTCTCGCATTGGGCATCGCAACGCTGCTCGGCGCGGGTGCGAAATTTGGCTTCTGATCAATCGCTTTAAATGCGGCACGGGCGTTGTGCACCGCAACACAGCGCAAGGGTAACTGCCCGCCTTGCGTGCGCTGCGAGGCGTTGTGTTCACTCAGTGGACTATCTGTTTGACAGTCTGACCGCACTGTCATACAAAGCATACTCATCGTAACGACAAGCAAAGCGGGCACATGGCAAGCGTCACCATTCAGGCGGTCAAAAAACGATTCGGTGCGACCGAAATTTTGCACGGCGTTGATATTTTGATTCCTGACGCGTCGTTCACCGTGCTGGTTGGGCCGTCGGGCTGCGGCAAATCAACTTTGCTGCGAATGATCGCTGGACTGGAAGAAATCAGCGGTGGCGAGATTCGCATTGGCGATAAGCGCGTAAACGATTTGCCGCCGAAAGAGCGCGACATCGCGATGGTGTTTCAGAACTACGCGCTCTATCCGCACATGACGGTGCGCGAGAACATGGCGTTTTCGCTGATGCTGGCAAAAGAGGTTCAGGCGACGATTGACTCCAAAGTCGGGCGTGCTGCCGAAATTCTGGCGCTCGGCAGTCTGCTTGATCGCTATCCGCGACAACTCTCGGGCGGACAGCGCCAGCGTGTGGCAATGGGCCGCGCCATCGTTCGCGACCCGCAGGTTTTTTTGTTTGACGAACCGCTGTCGAATCTCGACGCCAAGCTGCGCGTCGCCATGCGCAGCGAAATAAAAGAGCTGCATCAGCGACTCAAAACGACGTCCATCTACGTGACGCACGACCAGATTGAAGCGATGACGATGGGTGATCAAATCGTGGTCATGCGCGATGGCCGAATCGAGCAGACCGGCAGCCCGCTTGACCTGTACGATCATCCGGCCAATCAGTTCGTTGCCGGGTTCATCGGATCGCCGTCGATGAATTTTTTGCCGGGGACGCTGCGTCGACGTGGCGACGCGCTCGCAGTTGAATTGTCCGATGGCACACAGCTTGATGCACCGCAGCAGGCCGGCGGCATCGATGGTCAGCCGATCATTTTCGGTACCCGCCCTGAACATCTCACGCTGGTGTCATCCAGCGCGGCGCAAGGGGCGATTCCGTCGCGGGTGGTCGTGATGGAGCCGTCCGGAATGGATACCTTCGTGGCATGTCGGCATGAGGGCGTAGACCTCGCAGCGATCTTTCGCGAGCGCCACGATTTTGCGCCCGGCAGCACCATCCATTTGCGCCCCGACATGAACTGCGCCCACCTGTTTAATCCCGAGACCGGGCAGCGTCTGGCGGCGTAATTTTTTGTGCAGTGCACTGGAGGCGCTGCAAATCAGCTGTTCCTGAGTCCCGAGTTTGTAACTTGCGTGTCGTTACTGTTTTAACTGTCCAAGTATTGAATCGTCAAACCATAAGGAGGCAACAATGAGTGACTTTAATCGTCGTAAATTTCTGGCTAACACAGCCGGCGTCGCCGCAGCGGCAACGGTCGGAGCGGGCTCCGCGATCTGGGCGCCATTTGTGCAGGCGCAATCCATGTCGTTCAAGCCGGAAAAGGGCGCCAAGCTTCGCGTGCTGCGCTGGAGCCGCTTCGTGCAGGGCGATATCGACGCCTACATGATCAACGTGAAGCGGTTCACTGAAAAGACCGGTGTTGAAGTTCGTGTCGACAACGAGGGTTGGGAGGACGTGCGGCCAAAGGCGGCGGTGGCCGCCAACACCGGCGCGGGTCCGGACATTATTTTGTCGACCAATGACGATGCCAATTTGTATCCAGAGAAGCTCCTGGACGTCACCGACCTCGCCGAATATCTCGGAAAAAAATACGGCGGATGGTATCCCGCTGTCCAACAATATCTGAGACCTGACGGCAAGAAATGGATTGGTCTCGGCCTTGGCGCGGCGGGCTCGATGATTGTGTATCGCCAGAGCATGGTGAAGGCCGCTGGTTTCGATACGTTCCCGAAGGACACGGCCGGATTCCTCGCGCTGCACAAAGCGCTTCACGCGAAGGGGACGCCCGGCGGTTACGCCCTCGGCAATGCAACGGGCGACGCGCTGTGGACCAACTGGCTGATCTGGTCACACGGTGGCAAACTGGTCGACACCAGCAACAAGGTCGTAATTGACAGCCCTGAGACGATCAAGGCACTCGAATACGCCAAAGAGCTCTACGCGACCTGTATTCCCGGCACGCTGTCGTGGCTCGACCCAAACAACAACAAGGCCTTCCTCGACGGCCAGATTAGCTGCACCAACAACGGCATCTCGATTTACTACGCGGCGAGAACTTCGACGGATCCGAAGTTGAAGGAAATGGCGCTCGACATCAATCATGCCTCGTTCCCGATCGGGCCGGTGGGCGTGCCGACCGAGTCGCATCTTTTCTTCAATCAGATGATCATGAAGTACACCAAGTACCCACAGGCAGCAAAGGAATTCCTGCGCTTCATGATGGAACAAGAGCAGTTCGCCGCCTGGTTAACGGGGGCCGCAGGCTACATTGCGCAACCGCTAGCCGCCTACGAAAAAACACCGATCTGGACGTCGGATCCAAAAAATACGCCGTATCGCGACAGCGTCAAAAACATGCGGCCAGCGGGCTATGCAGGCAGGCTCGGTTACGCATCGGCAGGCGCGGGCGCAGACTTCATCGTGGCCAATATGGTGGCCGAAGCTGCGAGCGGCGCGAAGACACCGAAAGAAGCGGCAGAGCGCGCGCAGAAGCGGGCCGAGCGTTATTACAAAGTTTGATGCCGCTCCGAGTTAGCCGAGGCTCAATCCTCAGCAGCTAACGAAGCTCACTCTGCCACGCGGCAGGGTGAGTCTTGCAAATTTTTATGCCAGCGGTCATTTTGCTGGTGCTGTTCCTGACCTATCCGCTTGGGCTCGGTGTGTGGCTCGGCTTCACCGACGCCAAGATAGGGCGACCCGGCGAGTGGATCGGGCTTGAGAATTACATTTTTCTGGCCACTGACAGCGTCACGCAGCTAGCACTTTTCAACACGCTTTTTTATACAACCGTTGCCAGCGTACTAAAGTTCTTTCTGGGCTTATGGCTTGCCCTGTTGCTCAACAAAAATCTGCGTTTCAAGAGCTTCTTCCGTGCGGTGATTTTGTTGCCCTACATTGTGCCGACGGCGCTTTCTGCCATTGCCTTCTGGTGGATATTCGATTCGCAGTTTTCTATCATCAGCTGGGTGTTGGTGAAGCTGGGCATCATCGATACCTATATCGATTTTCTGGGCAGTCCGTGGAACGCGCGCATCTCGGTGATCATCGCCAACGTCTGGCGCGGCGTGCCCTTCGTCGCGATCACGTTGCTCGCTGGATTGCAAACGATTTCGCCTTCGTACTACGAAGCCTCCGCCATCGATGGGGCCACGCCGTGGCAGCAGTTTCGCTACGTCACGCTGCCGCTGTTGACGCCGATCATCGCCGTGGTGATGACGTTTTCGGTGTTGTTCACTTTCACCGATTTCCAGCTCATTTACGTGATCACGCGCGGCGGCCCGCTCAACGCGACGCATTTGATGGCGACGCTGTCATTCCAGCGCGCAATTTCTGGCGGTGCGCTCGGTGAGGGCGCGGCGATTTCGATTGCGATGGTGCCGTTTTTGCTGGCGGCGATCATGTTCAGTTATTTTGGATTGCAACGCCGTGTCTGGCAACAGGGAGGCGGCGACAAATGAGTAGCGAAACGAAAACAGCCAACGCGGCAAATGTCGATAGCGCCGATACGGCGGGCATGAGCTTTCTGGAATCTACGCCGCGCAAACTGCTGGCAACTTATCTGCCGCTTGGGGCATTTGTGTTCGTGCTGTTGTTTCCGTTTTACTGGATGGCGGTCACGACGTTCAAGCCGGACAACGAGCTGTTGTCGCGTGATGGAAATCCATTCTGGGTTAACTCGCCGACACTCGCCCATATCAAAAAATTGCTGTTTGAGACTGCTTACCCCGAGTGGATGTGGAACACCGTTCTGGTGTCAGTCACGGCCACTTTTTTCTCGCTGGCGGCGTCCGTGTTGGCCGCGTACGCGATTGAACGACTGCGATTCTCGGGGGCAAAACAGATGGGGCTCGCCATCTTTCTTGCCTATCTGGTGCCGCCGTCAATCCTTTTCATTCCACTGGCGTCCGTGGTGTTTCAACTCGGTTTGTTTGACACCAGGCTCGCGCTCATCCTGACGTATCCAACCTTTCTGATTCCGTTCTGCACCTGGCTTTTGATGGGGTACTTCCGCTCGATTCCGTTCGAGCTAGAAGAGTGTGCGCTCATTGACGGCGCGACTCGTTGGCAGATTCTGACCAAGATTGTGTTGCCGCTCGCCGTGCCCGGACTCATTTCAGCCGGGATATTTGCGTTCACGCTGTCGTGGAATGAGTTCATCTACGCGCTGACGTTCGTGTCGTCGTCCGAGATTAAAACAATCCCCGTCGGCGTGGTGACGGAACTGGTTGAGGGCGATGTGTACCACTGGGGTTCGCTGATGGCTGGCGCGCTGTTTGGCTCGCTTCCCGTCGCCTTCATCTACTCGTTCTTCGTCGAGTATTACGTTCTTCGTCGAGTATTACGTCTCGGGGATGACGGGCTCTGTGAAGGAATAGGTACGAGTGGCCTGGAGATTTTGCCTCGCTGCACGGATCGTCAAAAGCGGCGTTCATCCAACTGACAGCTTTATCGTGAATCAACGATGGAACAGGGGCTAGGCTTAGTTTTTATGACATATCGACTTGTGTCGAATTTGACAATTAGCCCCGGTGAAACGGTCGTTTCAGCTAAAAGTTGATTGCTTGAAGAGTCAAAAAGGGATCACTGTCCGGCGCTCGAAAAGATGTGCAATGCCGCATATTGCAGCAACATAATTGTCTTTCCGTCGCAAATTTCACCTGAAGCAATCATTGCGAGTGCCACGTCAATCGTCGGTTCCAGCACTTCGATATCTTCGCCTTCGTTTTCAAGTCCACCGCCCTCACTCACGCGCAGTTTCGCCTCATATCGTCCGATAAAAAAATGAACGCGCTCGGTCACCGAACCAGGACTCATGAAGGCGCTGAAAATGGGCTGCACGTCGGCGATCTGAAACCCCGTCTCTTCCTCAACTTCGGCCTTGATGCGCACCTCGGGGCTCGCGTTCTCCAGCAAACCGGCAGGCGTTTCGATCAAAAAACCGTGATAGTCGTTAACGAAGGTCGGAAGCCGAAACTGCCGGATCAATACCACCGTGCGCCGCGCCAGGTTGTAGAGCAGGATCGTCGCGCCGTTGCCACGGTCGTAGGTTTCGCGACTCTGCCGCTGCCATTGGCCGTTGTTTCGGCGGTAGTCAAACGTCATCTTCTTGAGTGTGTGCCAGTCTTTTGCGAGCGTCTCTTCGTTGATGATTCGGATGCGTTCGGTGTTGAGCGGATGAGGGGATTCGATGGTCATTGTGTTGTTGCCTGAGGTGGTTTCGCCGCAAAGTCTAACGTTGCAAAAATGTGTAGACAAGCGACAACGGTCGCCTCAGTCTGAGTGGAAAAGTAGCGCGCTGCTGTGCTTTCTGGTGATGCCCGGTCCGTCGCGGAACGTTCGCGGCAGGCCAGTGTCATAGCATCTCGCTCGCCGGTGTTCTAACCGCGGTTCATGTGGTTTCTGCATTCACTCAAAACTTCGTTTTCGGAGATTTCCCTGTGCTCATTTTTCGTCGATCACTTTCCGTGGCTTGGTTGTTTGCGTCAGCCCTTACGTTGCTCACTGCCGCATCGTCCACGCTGGCGCAACCCGCTCCCGTCGCGCCAACCCTTCCTGCAGGCATTACCGCTGGCCCATCGCTTGAAGGCATCAGCGAATATCGTTTGCAAAACGGGCTCAAGGTCTTGCTGTTTCCCGACGCGTCGAAAGAATTAACACTCGTCAATATCACCTATCTCGTCGGCTCAAAAGACGAGAACTATGGCGAGACCGGCATGGCGCATTTGCTTGAGCATATGATTTTTAAGGGAACGCCGAAGCATCCGGACATGCTGAAAGAATTTACGGCGCGCGGCATGCGCTGGAACGGCACCACGAGCCTTGAGCGCACCAACTACTTTGAGGCATTCACCTCGAGCCCAGACAACCTGCGTTTTGCGATTGAGCTGGAAGCCGACCGCATGGTCAACAGCTTCATCGCGAAGAAAGATCTCGACAGCGAAATGACCGTCGTGCGAAACGAATTCGAGCGTCGCGATAGTCAGCCGGGCGTGATTTTTCAACGCTTGAATGCGGCCGCGTTCACTAGTCACAACTACGGCAAACCGGCAATCGGCACGCTGAGCGACATCGAAAACGTGAACATCGAACGCTTGCAGGACTTCTACAAACGCCATTACCAGCCCGACAACGCAGTGCTGCTGATCGCCGGAAAATTTGATCCAACTCAGGCGCTCGGGATCGTGGCCGAAGCCTTTGCGCCGATTGCCAAACCGGATCGCGTTTTGCCGACGCTGTATACCGTTGAGCCCACGCAGGACGGTGAACGTGAAGTCACCGTACGTCGTGTTGGTGACGTCAAACTTGTGGTTGTCGGTTACAAAGTCCCGTCGAAACTGCATCCGGATTCAGCCGCGCTGTCACTGCTCGCGCAGGTGCTCGTCAGCAACCCGTCTGGCCCGCTCTATCGTGAGTTTGTCGAGTCAAAAAGAGCAGTGCAGATTTTTCCGTTCAGTACCGGATCAAATGACGTTTCACTGGCAGGCGTTGGTCTGGTCGCCGACAAGAATGCCGACGTAAGCGCACTGGAGCGTGAGCTGCTTGATCGGATGGAAGGCCGAACCGCAATGCCGATCACACAAGAGGCGAGCGACCGTGCCCGTCGCGAAATCGCGGTGGGTTTTGAAAAAGCGATGGAGTCCCCGATTGGTGTCGCCATGGCGCTGTCAGAGGTGGTGAGCCTCGGCGACTGGCGCGTGCTGTTCGCCCAACGCGATGCAGTGCAGGCGGTCACGCTAGCGGATCTGGAGCGTGTGAAAGCAAAATACTTCAAACCCGCCAATCGCACGCTCGCGCGCTACCTCCCGGACGATACACCGGATCGTGTTGAGGTCGCCGCCGCACCGCCCGTCTCGAGTCTGCTTGCGGCCTACAAGCCACGCGCAACAGTCGACGGGGGAGAGAGCTTCGCCGCTACGCCCGAGATGCTGGAATCGCGGACGGTGCGAAATCTTGCTGACCCGACCTTTCAGTATGCACAGCTTAAAAAGCAAAATCGTGGCAATGCCGTCACCGTTAAGATAAACCTTCGTTGGGGCGAGCTCAGAGCGCAACTAAAACAGCCAGCGCTCAACTTCGTAGCACCGATGATTTCTGAAGGCGAGTCGCCCGAAAAGAAACAGGCTCGTACCGACGCGATGACTCAGCTCCGGACGCGCTTCAGTCTCGCTGGCGGCATGCAAAGTGCAACGCTGACGATCAACAGTGATCGCGACCATATTCTCGACGCCATCAAACTTCTGCTGCCGCAAGTGCGTTCAGCAAAACTGAGCCCCGACGCGTTTGCGCGGTTCAAAAAACGGCTGCTCACGCAAATCGAATCGGGCGCCAGAGAGCCGCAAACCGTCATCAATAATCTTGCGATTCCCTACAAAAACAAAGCGTTCGGTCTCTCGCCCGGCGATCCCGAATATCGTCGAACGTACGCCGAGCAGATCGCCCAATTAGAGAGCATCACATACGACGACGTGCTGAAGGCGTTCGCTGGCAGTTGGGGCGCGAATGACGTTCACGTGTCGATTGTGGGCACTGCGCCCACTGGCATCGCTGATGAGGTTCGCAACCAATTGAACGGCTGGGAATCGAAGGCAGGGCCGTACGTACGCTACGTCAGCAAATATCAACCATTGCCAGGCACCACCCTCACCGCCGAGGCACCCGACAAGACCAACGCGTTGATTGATGTCGACCAATACTTGCCGTTGACGCGCAAGAACCCCGATGCCGCAGCACTAGAACTTGCCGTGAGTATTTTTGGCGGTAGCGCGCTCGACAACCGCCTCGCCGCACGGATTCGCAAAAAGGACGGCCTGTCTTACGAAATCGGTGCCAGCGTCAGCATCCCCGACTATGGAGACAACGCTTACTTCGGCGTGCAGGGAACCTACGCTCCGATCAACCGTGATCGCGTCATCAAGGCGCTGCGCGAAGAAACTGACAGCGCACTCAAGGATGGATTTACGACCGACGAATTGGAGCGCAATCGAGCCAACGCCATGCAGGCGCGCCAACAATCGCGTAGTAGCGACGACAGCGTCGCCAACGCCCTGTTGATGCAGATGGACCTGAACGAAACGTTCGCCGACTCAGCGAGTCGCGATGCCCAACTGAAGGCAGTGACGCTCCAGCAAGTCAACGACGCCTTCCGCAAATACGTCAAACCGGAGGCATGGTTGATTGGTGTCGCGGGCGATTTTGCGAAGGCGGCGGCTGCGGCGAAGTAGCAAAAGTTTCAGCTCTCGGACGTTCCGAGACTGCTGGAATATCCGGTTTTCTCGAGCGCACCGGTTTAGTACCTCTCCCTTTGCGCTATGCGTGCGCGCCAAGGGGAGGAGTTAAGTGACTGCCGCAACAGTCACAAAGTCAGCCAAAAAAACTATGCGGTAACCGCCTCGCGAACCGGCGCAACTGTATCTGCACCTTTAATCCCCATTCGATCCAGCGCAGCAGACAGTTGCCCGACTGTGCGATCCACGTTGTGCCATTTTTCTAGCCCAAACAGACCAATGCGGAACGTCGAGAAATCAGTCGGCTCGTCGCATTGCAGCGGCACACCGGCGGCCGTTTGCAAACCTTCGGCAAGAAACTTGCGGCTTGATTGCAGCTCGGCATCTTCGGTGTAGCTCACCACTACGCCCGGTGCCTTGAAGCCCTCGGCGGCGACGCTCGGAATGCCACGGCTTTCAAACAGCGCGCGCACTTTTGTGCCCAGCGCAATCTGCTCCGAGCGCACACGTTCAAAGCCGTACGCCTCGGTCTCTTTCATCACTTCGCAGAGGCTAGTGAGCGCGTCGGTTGGCATCGTCGCGTGATACGCGTGAGCGCCGTTTTCGTAGGTCTCCATGATCTGCAACCACTTCTTAAGGTCACACGCGAAGCTCGTGCTCGTGGTGCCGTCAATCGCGGCGCGGGCGCGCTCGGAGAGCATCACCATCGCGCAACACGGCGAGCTTGACCAACCCTTTTGCGGCGCGCTGACGAGCACATCCACGCCCGTCGCTTCCATGTCCACCCACATCGCGCCAGAGGCGATGCAGTCGAGCACAAACAATCCACCCACTGCGTGCACTGCGTCACTCACCGCGCGCAAATAATCATCCGGCAGAATCATCCCTGCGGAGGTTTCCACATGCGGTGCGAACACGACGTCAGGACGCTCGGCTGCGATCGCAGCGACGACCTCAGCAATAGGCGCGGGTATCCACGTCGCCTGCTTGCTCGTGCCTGTGCGACGAGCCTTGAGCACCGTTGAAGAGGCCGGAATGTGCCCCATGTCAAAGATCTGCGTCCAGCGATAGCTGAACCAGCCATTCCTGATCACCATCGCTTTTTTGCCAGTCGCAAACTGGCGCGCCACGGCTTCCATTCCGAACGTACCGCTACCGGGTACTACAACCGTTGATTTGGCGTGATAAACCGTCTTCAGGATGCGCGAGATGTCCTTCATCACGCCCTGAAAGCGCTTCGACATATGGTTTAGCGAGCGGTCGGTATAGACCACCGAGAATTCAAGCAACCCAAGGAACCCAGCGCAATCGTCACGGTAGCGCCAAGGTTTTGGGCACACACGATAGCACGGTTGCGATTTGTGATCTAGGGTCAGGGTAGCTGACGCATAACTCGCTCATAGAACTTGACTGCATGCGCGTCGCGTCATGCACAAGCTTGCTCCAAGCGGCAGCGCCGTGACTGCCGACAATACTCGCCAATCAACGTTTTCAATCGGAGGCGTGGCATTTTCTGAACATGGTGGAAGTGTCGACAAGACACACACGCGTTTCGCCTACAAAAAGCAGGCGATTGCATATGGACCTCGATTTTTTAAGGTAGGTAATCCAGTTCCCCCGTCGCTAACGCTCGAAGTGCTTATCTTGGCAAGCGGTCGGGAACGACTCGTGCGCTAATGCGCATCGCGAACTACGCGTCGTCACCTCTCGCTCCAGCTCACGGTGCAATCGCGGAAATTACTGCTTTAGCGCATCAATAGCCGCCTCAATTGCGGTGTCGCTGGCGCCACCCGGATTGGCATTGGCCGTCAGTGCGACACCGCTCAGCCCGAGCAAGCGGCGCAGAATCATCAAACCATCTGTTAACGCCAAGGTTTTTGTATCGCCATCGACATCGAAGGCCGTCAGATTTGCGCTGATGTGCGCGGCGATTTGCGTGGCGTCACGAAGCGCCGGTCCGCTTCCAAGTGCGCCATCGACGAGCGCTGCATCGCGGAAGCCAAACAGGTAGCGCAAAACCAATACGCCGTCGGTTGCGGCATCGTATTTAGTGGTTTCGCTGTTGTCGACGTTTAGGCTTTCGTTTGGCGGGGGGTTGGCCACCCACGCAGGAGCAACCTGTGTGTCTGCCACGATCGGAATAATGCGAACGGTGATGTCGCCGGTGCCTACGTTGCCCACTTTCACGATGTAGTTGATGCCGAGGTTAAGTACATCCTCAATGTCTTTTACAGCGTAGAGAGGATTTCCAGCCCAAGCCGCTAACTCGGTCGCACTGACCACGGCAAAGCTGGAGTCAAAGTTCTTGTGCCATGCCGCGCCATCCCACCAGGCGACGAGTTTTGCGTCGGTGGTCGGGTCGCCGTCCGTATCAAAGAAGATGCCCTTGGGTTGCCAAATGCTGGGCAGCCAATCATTAAAGAGCGTGGCAGTCGCTGGGCCGGGTGGGCCGTTGTAATTGCTGGGTAACACGGTCGTCGACAGAATGGTGTCTGAGTTGACCAGTGCGGCGCCTGGACCATACGGGCTTGGATAGTAAGTGCAAGGCAATACGGAGCATGTCTGCGCCACGTTGAACCCCGCCGATCGGCTGTCGAAGAACCCGTTGTCGGGGAAATGCTGGTCGGGCGCACCGAAGAGTCCGTGCGAAAAGGTGGCAAGACCGTCATCGTCAAAAAGGTTTGTCCCGTCGAGTGTCCCGTTTCCACTGGCGCCCTCACCAATGCCCAGAGAAATTTGCAACTTGTCTGCGATGCCCAGAGTGCTTGCTGATTGAAAGCCGTCGCCAACACCCTTGCCCACCACAATCTTGTAGCCCTTAAGGCGCACACCGGTGTAGTTATCGATCTTGCTAAACACTTGATAAGGCCTGAGCGCCGCAGATGCTTCGTCCGCCACGTTGAACACCAAATCAATGCCCTTGCCATCTGCGCCATTGGCCACACCACTCACCGTGGCGGGTTGCATTCCGATCTTGAAACGCTTGTGCGTCTGGAACGGGCTGGAGCAAATGACAGGCTCGGGGTGCGCAGTGTCTAAATACGCTGATTGACCACTCGTACTGTCTTCCGCGCCCATGAACGCGGTGTTGATCAGGCAATTTTTGGGCTTGCCTTTTTTAACCGCATTGTCATCAACCACCGCCTTGACACCACCTGGCTCGCCAACAGGCCAGACTTTGCCGGTAAGTTTGGCCATCGCGTTGAGACCGTCCTTGACGACACTGACAAAACTATCACCTACGGCCATAGTCGAATAGGCGCCGGTAGTCTTGTCAAAACTACCGAAGGTAGAGCCGTCGATCAGACGCACCAGATTGACGTCTACATTGTTCAGATTCATCGCACCAACGCATGCCGTTGGTGCGCCAACGGTGCCGCAGTCACCGAGAAACGCGCCAGACGCGACATCGGGATTGGTGTTGGTGATGACCCCTGCGTGCAGGTTAGTGCTCACCAGGAGAGCTGCAATGGCGAAGCTCAACGCGCCGATTTGCGGGGAGTCTGCATTGCGCGCTGTGTATTTTTGATCGAGTCTCATGGCGAAGTCCTTAGAGCGTTAAGCAACGTAGGGCGAGTCTTGAAAGCAGCTAGGCATGCTCTGTAGCCTTGGGTCGGTCTATTTCATCGCGAACCGGTTACAAATTCTGGCTCGGCAGGCGCGGTTCAAGGTTTGACTTTTGTCAACGTAGTGTCATTCATGTGCGTGGGCACGTGAGAATTCGCGCGATAGCTGATCGTTGTCATGATTTGTAGGCGAACGCTTCTGGTCGCGTGCACGGCGCTCACCAGACTTTCCAAAGGCAACATTGCTCAAGCTTTCGCGGATGTAGCTTTCCTCAACGCCGGATCGCTCAATGTCGTTCCAGCGAATACCAAGGTCGCGCTCGATTAAAGAGGCAACGCGATGCGGGCTGCGTGGGTCGATGGCGAGTCGGTCGGGCTGGGCGGATAGTCGGGCGACGTCGTTCGTGTAAGTCATTTACGTTGATCGCGCCGCGGTCATGGAGACTTTTTAAGCGGTTGGTGTGCGGTATTGACTTCGCAGATCGCCCATGATGTTTGTGCCGCTCGATCCGCTAACTGCGAACGTGTCCGTCAATCCGCTTCTGCCAACCCCGCAAACCGGCGTATCAAAACGGCGAGTGTTTCCACTTCCAGCTTCGCGAACAAATTGGCGCGGTGCGTCTCTACGGTGCGTGGTGACAGCGTGAGGGCGCGGCCGATTTCCTTGTTGGTCAGGCCCGCTACGATGAGGCTGAGCACTTCGCGTTCTCTTTCGGAGAGTAGGGCGTAGTGTTCGCGCGATTCGCGGTCGGCGTTCTTCTAGTAGCACCTCGTCGTCGACCGGTTTTTCGAGGAATTCGGCGGCACCGGATTTGAATGCGCGGCGGCACATTTCGACTGTGCCGTGGCCGGTGAGCATGATGATCGGTTGGTCGACGCCTTCGCGGATGAGTGTATCGAGCACGGTGAGGCCGCTGATGCCGGGCATGCGCACGTCGAGCACGATGGCACCGATGCTGGCGCGGTCAAACTCGCGCATGAAGGCTTCGGGCGCAGCCCAGGTCTGCACGCGCAGGCCGACGGTGCTGATGAGTAGCGCGAGGCTTTCGCGCACGGCTGCATCGTCGTCGATGAGGTGGATGAGGGGTGACAGTGATTGCATGCTGATGTTCATGGTTCGACGAGCTCACCACGAACGGAGACAGTGGCAAGCGGCAGTGCGACCGTGAATTCTGCACCGCGTGGCGAGCGGTTCTGCGCGCTGATGCGGCCGTCCATTTGGGTGACCAGCGATTCGCACACACTCAAACCGAGGCCTAATCCCGATCCATCACTGCGCGTGGTGAAGAACGGTTCGAACACGCGCGGCAACGCCTCTGGCGCAATGCCCGGCCCGTTGTCGGCAACGCGCAGCTCGCCGTGCGTTTCCGTTTGCGAAATAGTGAGCGTGAGGCGGCGGTCGTTGCCATCCATTTGATCGAGTGCATGCAGCGCGTTGGTTGCGAGGTTGTGGATGACCTGCTCCAGCGCGACGGGGTCGGCAAGCACTTCAACGTCGCCGTCGCTCACAATTTCTGTGGTCACGCGATGCTCGCGACATTGCGGCTCCAGCAGATACAGCGCGTCGCGCACGGCCTCGGTAAGGCGCACGCGAACGCGCTCGGCATGCGTGTCGGGGCGCTCGACCGTGCGGCGCAGGCGCGTGAGCACATCGGCTGCGCGACGCGCCTGCTCGCTCGCGCGCTGCATTGCGGTTTGTACGGTGTCAATTTCGGGTGGGGACTCTTTGAGCAGTCGCACAGCTGCCTGCGTGTTGGCGAGCACGGCGGTGAGCGGCTGATTGAGCTCGTGCGCCATGCCCGCCGCCAGTTCGCCCAACGTATTGAGACGCGCAACCTGACCGAGCCGAAGCAGCTCTTCGGCGCGCGCACGTTCGCGACGCTGGTGCATGAGCGTAGCGAGGGTCGTCAGCAATGCGGCCGTACCGAGCACCCACGCGATCATCCACAGCCACGGCAGCTCGGCCCAGCTCACGCAGCGCGTGACAACCACGTCGAATGGCTGGCTCTCGGTGGCGAGATGTTTGCGAAAATCAAAGCGCCAGCGCGCGTCAAAGATCTGGCCCGGTTGCAGCACGAACGATTGCCCGGCGTGTTCGAGCGTGACGCGCACTGTGCTGTCGCGTCCCTCGTTTGCCGCGTTACCCGTCGGCCAATCGCTCCACGGCACCATCGCGCGAGCATCGATTTGCAAGGCGTAACTGTTCGGAATCGCCGCGAGCACAATCCAGTAGTGACCCTGCTGAAAATCCACGGGCCCGAGCGCGGGGAGGGCCGTGACGCGTGATGCGTCCTCCGCTGTGTTTAGCGCAGCGGCGTTGAGGCTTCCCGGCCACGGCGTCCCCGGTGCGTGCTTTTCTACCGCGATGACTTGCGGATACACCGACGACAGCCGCTTTTCGCGTTCTGCCTCGGTGCTCTGTGATTGCAGCAGGCCGAGCGTGGCGAGCACGGCGTCGTGTTGCGACGCGCGCTGGCTGAGCAGGCGATGCATGATGCGCGCATCAACCTCGAACGATTCGCGCAAATGGGCGAGTTCGGCGCGTGCGAGCCACACGGCGCCGATAGAAGCCAGTGCTACCCATGCGGCGATCCAGGGCGCGTTTTGGCGCAGGCGAATAGTCATTCAACGATTGTCACATGGGTGATCAGCTTTACCATAAAACCCTTATTCAATAGGGGCTCAGGCTAATATGGAGCGTTTGTTGACTTTGTCATTTTTCTTGCTCTTGCCCTCATGCAGCGGCGTTTTCAGCGAAAAGCGGATGACCTGAAATTGGCAAATGGGATAATGGTCGAGCGCTATTGTGCGCCTGCCTTTTCCAGCATCGCCACCATCTCGCGATAGCCGCGCGATTTGGCGAGCGCGAGCGGTGTGTTGCCCTGCCGGTCGGTCAACTGCAAGTTGGCTTTGGCGTCAATCAGCGCCTTTAACGTGGCCTGATGGCGCGCGCCGCCGTTGCCGAGTACGATGGATTCGATGACTGCTGTCCAGTGCAGATTGTTGACGTGATCGAGCGGCGCGCCAGCATTGATGAGTTGCCGGACTACGCCGTCGTGGCCGAGATGTGCGGCGGCGATCAGGGCGGTGCCGTCGTAGCGGCTGGTCGTCAGCTTGGCGCTGGCACCGAGCGACAGCAAAACGCGCAAGGTTTCTTCGTCGTCAGCGACCGACGCGATGGTGACGGCGTCGTAAATGTCACGCTCCAGCAGACCGAGATTCGCGCCCGCTTTTGCCAGCGCGCGAATCACGGCACGCTGTTTCGAAAACGTGGCGACGTGCAGCGGGGTGCGACCGTAACCGTCGCGCGCATTTACGTCGGCCTTGCTCGCCACCAGCTTGTCAATCGCGGCGACGTCGCCGCGATGAGGTGCAAACCGGTGTAGCGGGCGATTTCTAACGCGTCGGGCGCGACCTGCGCTAGGGCCGGTTCAGCATGCGTTGCAACGCCGATGGCCGACGCGATCATGAGCGAAAAGATGCGCAGGTTCATGTTGATGCGCTCCGCGTTACTTGAGTTGATCTTTGACTTTGTCGAGCGCGACCAGCGCGCACTGCTCATCCAGATTGCCGCCCGGTGCACCGCCAACGCCGACCGCGCCGATCACTTCGCTGCCTACCTTGATCGGCACACCGCCACCGAGCAGCAAGAAGCCGGGAATGTAGACGAGATTTGCCGCTGCCGGGTTCTTTTGCGAGCCGTCCTGCATGGCAAGTGTGGTGTTCTTGGCCGAGGCCGAGGTGAACGCTTTTTGCTGGCTCGCAGCGAGCGTGTGCGGACCGGCGTTGTCGGCGCGCTGCACGGCGCGCACACCACCTGCACGATCGACCACCGTCGCTGCGACCGCGTAGCCGTTGGCGCTGCACGCTGTGACGGTTGCGGCCGCTATTTCGTTCGCCAAGGCAAGCGAAATGTTGCGCTCAGTGCGAACGGATGAGTTTGGAGTTTGTGCGTGTGCGATGCCAGCGACGAGCGTCGCGGCGACGCCGATGGATAGGGCAATTTTTGTAAATCGTTGCATGGAAGTTCTCCCTGATTTGTCGTGCAATCAAAGCGTTGCGCGATGGGGAGAACGTTAGGTTTTATCGGCGGCGCTGACTATTCGGGAGGCTACTTGACGCGCTCCGTAGAACTACGGAGGGCAGGCCTGGGTAGGCGTTGCAGGCATCAAGGCGGCCAGCGGGAGACGGAACACTGCCGTCATCACCGCCAACGGCGCCCGCATGACCGGCTAAATTAACGGTGTCTGGTTTCTTAGTTGATATCGGAACAGCGGAAATGCGGCGCTGTTCGATGCACGGTGCCGAGTTGGCGAAAATCGCTACCGATAGAACGCCTCAACCTTGCCCTTCAGCTTGATCATCAATGGCTGGCCCCTGCGGTCGCGCGCTTTGCCCGCTGCGACTTTGATCCAGCCTTCGCTGATGCAGTATTCCTCTACGTCGGAGCGTTCTTTGTCGTTCCAGCGAATGCCGATGTCGCGCTCGAACACCGCGGCGATGTGATGCGGGCTGCGTGGGTCGATGGCGAGGCGGTCGGGCAGCGGTGGCAGATCAGTAGCAGCGGTAGCAGCGGCGGGAGCGGTGGATTCGTTCATGGACTTCTTTGTTGATCAGAATGTTTTGAGATTTGCGCGATTTTATGCGGTGTCTGACGGCGTGCGATCATGCAGTCTGTCAATAGCTTTTTTATGCGATCCATATTGCACCGGGGCTATTTCATATTAATGCACAAAGTCGACATCTTGATAAATTGCCACTTAAGCCCCGTAAAATATGAATTTCATCAAAAAGTTGTATCGGAATTTGGCGGATACAGCCTGTTACACATGCGATCCCGTCTCGTGGGGGTTTCCGTTACGCTCAATGGAACCTAAGTTGGGCGGCGTCACCTAGTCGGTGAACATTAACCCGATTCATTCAATCCGAATTAAAGCGAGCCGAGCCCACGTATGATTTCAGCGCAGCATTTAGCCTTTCGCACATTTCCCGCCTTGTTAGGCATCGCATTTTTACTCGGCTCTTCCGTCGCCAGTGCGCAGTTTGGCGGCAGCGGAGGGGGCAATCGACAGCGCGGCGGTTCCACCGAAAGAAATCACTCTGACACGCAGAAAACCGCCCGTAGCGAGCTTCCCGCCGAGTCAACTTACGAGCAGATCGAATATCGTTTGACGCTGCTGGAAGAGTCACTGAAATTAGCGCCTGAACAAAAGTCGGATTGGCAGAATTTTGCGATCAAGTCGCGTGCGTATGCAGCGGACATGGCACGTGAACATGCGCGAAACATGGCACCCACGACTTTCAGCGCGATGCAACCATCGGCGCTACAGCACGTTGGGCATGCGGTTGATACGGCGCGTAATCATTTGACTGCGCTAGAAGAAGTTGAAACCGCCACGAAGGCGCTGCTTCAATCGTTGAATCCGACGCAGAAAGCCATCGCGGATATGCGCATTCCAACCATCGTTGCGCCGCGCCCCACCGCGCTTTTGCAAAAACCTTGAACGGCAACGTGCGGCGAATTCTCGGATGGATAGCGTGCTGATCAAATTCGAATTCTGGGCGCTCATTGTGTGCTCGATCATTGCACCGGTTGTGATCTTCGTTGTCTTGATGAAAAAACCTTCGATTGCCAGGTTTTCGGTCGCTGCATTTGGACTCTTTCTGGTGCTTTTGGCGGGCACAGATGTGGCGCTTTTGAAGTCGCTGATGCAGACTGCAAGACTGACGACATCACTCGTTGACGATCTCGTGTTTAGCTCGGAGTATTCGCTGGCGTTTTATTTACTGCCAGTGTTTTCGGCAAGTGTCGGCTGCAACCTGATTTCGCATGTGCTAATTGGGCACGTGCAGGCCGCAGAGCGCTCGCACGATAAGCACCCACGCGGACTTGAGATTCGGTGAACGTTAGCTAACGCTTCCGTAGACCCAGCGTCATCACAGTTCCCACGACGATGAGCGCGCCGACGACCTGAATCGGAGCGATTGTTTGACCAAGAATCAACCACGCAAGCACCAGCGCGAACACGGGTTCGACATTCATGATGGCGGAGTTGCCAACAACGCCAAACTTTGGCAGTACCGTGAACATGATCGTAAATGCGGTGCCGTAAAGAAACGTTAATGCACCCAACCCCCACCATCCGGCTGTCGCCTGCGGCAAGTGAAATCCACCTTGCGCCGCGACACCGACAAGTGCAACGACACCGGCGACGCTTAAAGTCGCAGTAGTGCGCACACGACCATCCACGTCGGCTGCTTCATGCTGCGTAAGCACTAGTACCATGCCGAACGTGGCCGCCGCCGCGAGCGCGAACGCGACGCCAACGCCCATCTGTAACCACTGCCCAGTTGCGCCTAACCCCGACGCCGCACCCAGAACATCGAGCGCCAAAGCCAGCCCAAACAGAATCACCGGCATAGCGATGAGCACCGCACGCTCGGGCCGTTGCCCGTAAATTAGCCAGGCCCAGAAGGCAGTCCAGATGGGGTAGGTGTTGAATGCCAGTAGCGCCAGCGCCACTGGCACTCGGGCGACGGCCGAATAAATCGACAGACTTTGCAGCCCGATCAATAACCCGATGCCGGGCAATACCCAACGTTGTCGCGCGCTGAACTTCGGGCGTATGCCAGCGCTCAAGACGATCACGGTCACGACCAGTGCGGTAATCAGGCTGCGCGCCGCGACTGCCGTTGATACATCGACGCCATTGTTGAAAGCCAGCCGCGCCGCGACGTGATTGCCGCCCATCATCAGCGCAATCAACATGAGCGTCAGGAAGGCCGCGAAAGTAAGGGGACGACGAAGTGGAGGAGGCGACATGTGTGTGATGCGTCAGATTCTGCAAAGGAGCGCTGTGAATAGGGCGACGTTAGCGTTGCGCTGCAAAATTTCCGCATCGCAGCTTAAAGGTGCAATGCTCTCTTAAATCGTGCTCTATTCCGCTCTGTCATCGCAAGAACCGAAATTTGTCGGTATCGGGCGGACTTTAGGCGTACGTAAAGCTTGACCGTGCGACGCCCGGCGAGCACAAAACTGGCGGGTAGCAGGCTTAAGGCTGAAGCGGTCTGCGAAATCGGACGTTACGGCTGTCGACCGAATCCGATACATTCATCGCTCGCTTTTCCGATCGTGCGGCCATAGGGGTCGATTGCGTTGTGAAAAATCGCTTCAGGGCCTAAATGCCGACTTCTCATAATCACCACATACGACGCAGCTTTCGTCGCCTTGCAAGGCACGCGCTATCCATCATTGCCGCGCTATTGATCGGAACTGCAATCGCCACCGATGTGCGCGCGACCGAAAACACGCTGCGCCCTACCGAATCTGATCTCTGGCAGCCGATTGAGGCGTCTGCCATCGCGATCGGTGCTGAGCGCGTTGTGGTTCCGAATCTATACAAAACGATGCGACTGAATCGTTCGAATCTCGCTAGCTTGCTCGCGAAGGCTCCGATGGAGTTCACCGAAGCCGCGCGAGCGGCTCCTCCGATCATCACGTTGCCGATGCCAGATGGCACGCTGGCGCGGTTCACGTTTGTCGAGTCGCCGATTGTTGAACCAGGTCTCGCAGCGCAGTATCCCGATTTCAAAACCTATAGCGGACAAGGTATTGATGAGCCTGCGGCAACCGTGCGATTTGACTGGATGCCCAACGGGTTTCATGCAATGGTGTTGTCGCCGTCAGGCACGGTGATGGTTGATCCGTACGCGCCGGATAACGTCACCGACTATTCGGCGTACTGGAAGCACGACGCCGTTCGCAGTTCGCAGCCGTTTATCTGTCACGTAGGCGACTATGTGGACGATCATTCTCCGAAGCATCTGAACACGCAGACCGCTGGAAAAATGGTTACACCTGGCGCGGCGTCCGGTACCACGCTTCGAACTTATCGCCTCGCGCTTGCGGCGACCCATGAGTACGCCTCTGCTGTTGGTGGCAACACCGTTGCCGGTACGTTGGCAGCAGAAGTCGTCGTCATGAATCGCGTTAACAGCGTGTTCGAGCGCGAGCTGGCGATCCGTATGGTCATCGTCGCGAACAACGGTCTCATCACCTTTGCCGGCAACAACACTGGGTGTGGCGGCGTGGCCTGCACTGCTGCCAATGATCCTTACAGTAACGACGATGGCGGCGCCATGCTTGACGAGAATCAGACGACGATTGACGGCATCATCGGTTCCGCAAACTACGACATCGGCCACGTGTTTAGCACCGGAGGCGGTGGCATTGCCACATTGCAGAGTCCGTGTCGCACAGGGCTCAAAGCGCGCGGCGTCACCGGCATGAGCAATCCAGTCGGTGACGTGTTTGCCATTGATCTGGTTGCCCATGAGATCGGGCATCAGTGGGGTGGCAATCACACTTTCAACACAACCGCTGGATATTGCGGCGGTGGTAATCGTGCGCAATCCGCGGGCTATGAACCGGGGAGCGGAGTCACCATCATGGCCTACGCGGGAATCTGTGATGCCCAGAATCTGGCCAACAACAGCATCGACACGTTTCACGTAAAGAGCCTTGAGGAGATGATTGCCTATAGCCAGACCGGCAGTGGCAACAGCTGCGCTGCTACGACCGCCACTGGCAATCTGCTTCCGGTGGTCACCGGGCCGGGCAATTTCACGATTCCGAAAGGCACGCCGTTTGCCTTGATTGCAATCGCGACTGACGCTAACGCCGGCCCCGCTGATTCGATCACCTTTGATTGGCAGGAATATGATCTTGATGCTGGCAACGCAGGGACGATTGCAATTCCTAATACAGATTCTGACGGCACCTCCCGGCCAGTCTTTCGCTCGTATTTGCCGACGACTAGTGGAACTCGAACCTTTCCACGACTGCAATTTATTTTGAACAATGCAAACATTCCACCCAATACGACTGACGGATTTCTGACCGGAGAACTCCTTCCGGCGATCACGCGCACGATGAAATTTCAGGTCATCGCGCGCGACAATCGGGCGAACGGTGGTGGCATTGGCACAGCGATCTCAGTTATCAGTATTGATGGTACGTCTGGACCGTTTGCGGTCACTGCGCCAAACACGGCTGTATCGGTTGAGGGTGGGAGTTCGTTGAACGTGACGTGGGACGCCGCCGGAAGCAGTGCGGCACCGGTGAATGCGGCAAACGTCAAAATTTCGTTGTCCGCCGATGGCGGTAATACCTTTCCGACGGTGTTGTCCGCATCAACGCCCAACAATGGATCGAAAACGGTGACCGTGCCCAATTTGGCCACTGCAACCGCGCGCATCAAAGTCGAAGCGGTCGGAAACATCTTCTTTGACATTTCCAACACCAACTTCACCATTACTGCGAGTACCGTCATTGCAGCTGGGCCGCTTGATGTTGATGCCAGCGACACCGCAACGCGATACGACCCCGCCACCGACGGCATGCTCATCATGCGCTACATGCTGGGCGTTACTGGCAACGCGCTGACCGCGAACGCAACAGGCGCAACAGCCACGCGCACCGATCCGATACTCATCAAAGATTATCTGGATGGAATACGACTGTCAGCGCTTGATGTAGATGGCGACGCTACGATTGATATGCTGACCGACGGTCTGCTAATCGTGCGCTATATGCTCGGCATGCGCGGCGCACCGTTGGTAGCCGGTGCGGTTCACGTTACGGGATTGCGTACGTCGTCTGCTGACGTTGAAGCGTTTCTTGCTGCGCTGATGCCGTAATTGCTGCTAATTGCGTTGGCGAGCAGCGAGCCTCGAGCCCCGCTATGCTCTCGGGAATTCCTCGCAATCGTATGTGATACGCAACATGACTTTCGAAACAATCTCCACTCCCGCCGCGTTGATCGACGCGGCGCGCATGCAGCGCAACATCAACACCATGCAAATGCGCATGAATTCGCTTGGTGTCAAGCTGCGCCCGCACGTTAAGACCAGCAAATGCGTCGCGGTCGTGCAGAAGCAAATTGCAGCAGGCGCGAGCGGAATTACGGTGTCCACATTGAAAGAGGCGGAGCAATTTTTTGCTGCCGGAATTGCCGACATCCTCTACGCGGTCGGTATGGTTTCGACCAAGCTGGCGCAAGCGAAGGCGTTGCGCGACAAGGGCTGTGATTTAAAGATCATCGTTGACAGTCTGGATGCTGCAAAAGCAGTCGTTAAATTTGGTCAAGTGCATACCCACGCTTTTGAGGTGTGGCTGGAAGTCGACACCGACGGGCATCGTGCGGGGCTCAAACCTGAAGGCGACGAATTGATTGCCGTGGGTCGCACGCTGCACGAGGGTGGCATGACCTTAGGTGGAGTTATGACGCATGCAGGTGGCAGCTATGAACTGAACACACGGGATGCGTTACAGGCGATGGCCGAGCAAGAACGCTCACTGTGCGTGCTTGCTTCGGAACGATTGCGCGCTGCGGGCTTGCCGTGTCCGAATGTCAGCGTAGGATCGACGCCAACCGCGCTCTCCGCGCAGCAGCTCGGAGGCGTTACTGAAGTGCGCGCTGGCGTCTACGTTTTTCACGACCTGGTGATGGTCAACGTCGGGGTGGCGAGCATGGACGATGTTGCTCTGTCGGTGTTGACCACCGTGATCGGGCATCAGAAGGAAAAGGGCTGGGCGCTGGTTGATGCAGGCTGGATGGCTATGAGTCGTGATCGTGGAACGCAAGCACAAGCGCATGACTACGGCTACGGTCAAGTGTGTGACATTGGCGGCAACGTAATTGATGGTTACACGCTCACCAGCGCCAATCAAGAGCACGGAATTTTGTCGGGTACTGGTGATGCGGATGACGATATTGTCGAGCGCTTTCCGGTAGGCACCCTATTGCGAATATTGCCGAATCATGCCTGCGCCACAGCGGCACAGTTTCCAGAGTATGTCGCTGTTGGCGACGGCGACGCGCAGACTTGGGGTAGGTTTTATGGGTGGTGACGTTGTGAACGATTCCGCGTTTCGTTCTGGGAGCGGCCCTAGCGGCGATTTTTGTTGCCCAGGGCTTCGCGACTAGGGCTACTCCCACAATTTCAGTTTGTCTGCGCTTCCCGATATGCTATCGGCATGAACCCACTTCGGCTTTCCCAAGCGAGCGCGCAGCGCAGCCAATTCTGCTTGGTATCGCTTATTGCTTTTAGCGTTCTAACGGCATCGGTTCACGCCGGTCCCACCGTCGGAGGCTGCCCGATCTTTCCGGCGAACAACATCTGGAATGTGCCAGTCAACACACTGCCCGTGCACGCAAATTCGGCGACGTATGTTGCGACGATCAGCGCGACGGCCCACACCCATATGGACTTCGGTTCGGGGCTTTATCTGGGGCGCCCGATTGGCATTCCGTTCGTCACGGTGAATGCCTCGCAGCCGAAAGTGCCCATCACATTTGGCTACTTTGATGAGAGTGATCCGGGACCGTACCCGCTGCCGACCGACGTTCCGATTGAAGGTGGCGCAGCTTTCTCGGATGGTGATCGCCACGCTCTGGTGCTCGATACGAGCGCATGCAGACTCTACGAAGTGTACCGTGCGTTTCAGGTCTCGCCGAACGTTTGGCACGGCGACGGTGGTTCTGTGTTCGATCTGAATTCGCACGCTTTGCGACCCGATACATGGACATCCGCCGACGCCGCAGGTCTGCCGATTTTGCCGGGCTTGCTGCGCTACGACGAAGTTAACTCGGGTGAGATCACTCATGCGTTGCGCTTCACCGTTCCACAAACGAGAAACACCTACGTTTGGCCCGCGCGGCATCAAGCATCAAATCTCACCGGCGCACAGTACCCACCGATGGGACAGCGCTTTCGGTTACGAGCAAACTATCCCGAGATTAAGACGCCGCCGTTCTCGCCGCATGCGTTGACGATCATACGCGCGCTCAAAAAATACGGAATGATGTTGGCTGACAACGGCAGTCGCTGGTACATCTCCGGCGCGCCAGATGATCGTTGGGACAATGATGTACTGCATCAGCTGGACATCATTGTCGGCAGTGATTACGAGGCCGTTGATGTGTCTTCGTTGCAAGTGAGCCCAAACTCGGGCCAGGCGGCGGTGGGACCACTCACGGTGTCCGGCATCGTCAACGGACCGAGCGGCACGTTGTCAGGTGTCAGCTTTTGTGCAGACGTTGGCGTGACCTGCGGCGACAGCGATAGCGGCGGTGGGTTCAGTTGCTCAGTGCCATACAACTTTACCGGGCGCCTCTATCCGAGACTGGCGAATACGATTTTTAGCCCTGCATTACCCTTGTATGGTGTCACCACGAACCTTGCGAATCTTGCCGTCACAGCGCGCCAACCGGCGACGTGTGATCTCGATGCCGATGCGAACTCGACTGTCAAGGCCATGACCGACGGTATTCTCGCGCTACGCTGGATGCTGGGCGTGACAGGCGCGGCCGCCACGCAGGGTGCAATCGGCACGTCGCCGGGGCGCGTGGATGCAGCGAACATTGCGATGCACCTTAATCTCCAGCGCATGGACATTGACGGCGATTCAAGTGTGGACGCGGCGACGGATGGGTTGTTGTTTTTGCGTGCGTTGTTGGGGTTAAGTGGAACTGCGGTGACCAGTGGCGCGGTGTCTCCCTGCGCGACGCGTACAACGTGGATTGATATTCGGACGCATCTGGTGGGGGCGTGCGGGCTGGTGGTTGCTCCGTAACGGGTTAAGCGCCCAGTTTCTCTGCATAGGCGGGCCACGCAAACAGGCTTGCGTGAACTCGTGGTGTGTAGAAACGAAGATCGGTGATGTCCCGCGCGATTAGTCGTTGTGAAACTTCCGCTTCACTTATTGTGCGCGGATCAGGCTGTCTGGATGCGCACGCCATGCCCCATTCAGCTCCGTAAATTGGCATGAAGGCCTTAAACGCAGCCACGTGCGGAAATACGCTGCGCAGGTCAGCGAGCGTCTTCGAAAAGCGCTCCGGGTGATAGAACGGACTGCCGATATGCGCCGTTACCAGTCCGTCTGTCGATAGTCGCGAACGGATCAATTCGAAGCATGCTTTGCTGTACAGCGCGTTGGCGGGACTGTCCGCAGCGGTATCGCCTGGATCCGTCAAGTCCATCACGATGAGGTCGAACTTTTCTGCTTGATCGGTCAGCGTCTGCAATGCATCTCCAATGACGATTTTCACCCGCGCATCGTCCAGCGCACCTCGATTGACGTTGGCAAATTGCTCGCGGCAACTCGCGATGACGTCGGGGTCTAGCTCAGCGACAACGATGCGCTCGATGCTCGGGTATTTGAGAAGCTCGCGAGCAGTGCAGCCATCGCCACCGCCCATCACGAATGCGTAGCGCGGCGCTGCGTGCGCAAGCGCTGGAACGTGCACCATGCACTCGTGATAGATGAACTCGTCACCCTCGGACAGCATGAACGCACCATCAAGCGACAGCGCGCGACCTAGCGAGCGAGTGTCGTGCCAGGCGATGCGCTGAAACTCACTTTGCGTGATCGCCGGTGGTCGCCTACTGGCGAAGCCATGCACGATATCTGGCGTTAGCCATTCGAGAGTCAAGTCGTGAGCGTTGGGTGAATCTGGCGCGGTCGGCACGCCACGCTGAAGGCTGTTTCGAGTGCTGCGCTCGGGAGCGAAAAGCGCAACAAGTGCATCGGTGAGCGCCTGCGCTTTTACCGTATTGTCTTCGCGAAAATTGCACACGTAAACGTCCAGCGTGACGGCGTTTAATTCCGGCCACGTATGCACCGCCAGATGAGACTCGGCAAGAAGAACAAGACCCGTTACGCCGCTTGCGTCACCTGCGACATCGGAGAACTGGTGAAAGTCATCCCCGACCACCGTCAGGCCGGCAAGCTTGACAAGGCGAATGCAGGTCGCTTGCAGCGCGCCTCGATCGGTCAGCAGGTCGGGTGAACAAGCGCATTTAAATAGATCAGCGGTAAGGTGGAGACCTTGCACGTTCTGCCACCCCTATCGCACGCCAAGCTGAGGCGGAGCTGCGAACGCGCTAAGGCTTGATATACGCGTAGTGCTCTCGCGCTTGTAATTGCGCAAGGCGCACCACGCCCGACGGCGTGTAATCTGCGTCCAGAATGAACTGATCTTTTTTGAGATTGCGATTTTTGAGCGTAATTTCACAAATCTCGAAGCGCACACCGCGCGCTTTGAGCGCAGAAATAAGTGGTGCGTATTCGGTTTTGCTCTTTTCGTCTTTCGCCCCTTCCATCAGCATGTCCACGCCTTCTGCGTGCGTGACGACGATGATTTTTGTGTCAGGTGCGACATCGAGATGATTGCGAATATTGCGCAGACCTTTTAACCCTTGCGTTGCCGCCTGGTCGATGTGATAAACGACCTTGTCCTGCGCCATGGCGAGACTCGCGGTGCCGGCAAGCGCTAAAGCGATGAAAACTTTGTAGACGCGATTCATGAGGCTGCTCCGGGAAGAATTAAGAGACGCAGTTTAACTTGCGCGCCGCCTTAACTACAGTCGCAATATCGAAGGCGCGTCGCCAAGGCTTGCCGAATTGAACCAGTTAAACATTGAATCCACAGTGACCGTTTCGATGCGATCTGAAAATCGCTTGTCGTTAGGGTGATCGTCGAACGCAATGTTCGCGGCACTCATGCGCCCGCCAAGGCGTGTAAGCGGGTCGATTTTCAGTGTTGTTGGTTCATACCCTTTGAGCTTAAGCCATGCTTGCGCCTGCTCTCGGGAGCGGATGTCAGGCGCCATCGCGAGTGCGAACGTCTCCAGAGCCCATTGGTTGGACTGCTGGTACTTCGTTGACCAGACGTAGCTTACGATGCTGTACGGCTTGGCGTGCAGCGCGACAACGCGGCGGTTATCTTGCAGCAACGCGCTCATGCGATCCTGAATGATTGGTGATGGCACGACCCACGCCGTTTCAAATCGATAAGGATCGTCAAGAAAAAATTCGGCTAATCCTTGCCGATATATTGAAGCTTCGGCAGTACCGCAGGTGTTTAGTTTATGAACGACCAACCATTGCCCAGAAGCAGACTTGTAAACCCAGCCAAGGTGTGAATAATTGAGTCCATACTTACTCAAGTCCTGCCCCGCGCGAGCAAGCAACACCACCTTTGCGCCGCTCGCGTTGAGCGCGGTGTTGGTGCGTTCAGCGAGCGTCAGGCCTCTCGCGATTCGCGATGCATCGGGCGGTTTACTTTCGCAGGAACGACCTGCGTGTGCAGGGTGTGAAAGCAGCAGCGCAGCGAGCGCAACCGTTGAGAATCGCAGCAAGCGGTTTATGAACGCGATCATGGTTTTGGCTTTCAGCTGCTAACGCGTTCGTTACGCAGCAGCGAACGGCCAAGCTCGTTCGGCACGAACGCCACAACTTCACCGGCAACGGACAACACAGCTCCAGCAGCAATGACGCTGACTGATACGGTTTGGCCAACGCCCAGTGCGGTTTTTGCAACGCCTCTTGCGGCGATTTCAACGCTCGCTCGCGCGCCATCGGACACCCGCTCCAGCATGCAGACGGTGCCGCGTACGCTAGCTTCGACCGATTTGATGACCAGGGTGGACCCGGTCACCGAAAGCGCGACTGGCAGTGCCACCGCTGCGTTAGTTGCCCGGCAACGACGATCGACGCCAGCGGTAGCGCGGAGAGCTCGCTAGCGGTGGATGCGCCTTCGGCCTTCGCGGCGGAGGTTGGAGCGATGGCTAGGGTAGTTGCCATAGCGGCGGCGATGATTGCAGCGGCAGGGAATTTGGTTTGAAGTTTCATTCTTTTCTCATGGCGTTCGTGGGGATTGAGTTCGACGGGGAGGGAATGCGTAACGAACTCGTTGAATGTCGCAACGGTAGCGCGCGCCACCCTACAGTCTTCCTACATCTGCCGGGTTGGTTAGTAAGTCAAGCGTTCGTTGTGCAAGCGTTCGTTGTGCAGCAGCGCGCGACCGAGTTCGCTCGGCACAAACGCTATCGCGGCGCCAGCAACGGAGAGCACCGCACCCGCACCAACGACGCTGACTTGCACCGCCTGCCCAGTGCGCAGCATCATGCGCTCGGCCATGTTGCCCGCGATTTCGATAGTCGAGGTTGCGCCGTCCGATGCGCGCTCCAGCAGGCAGATCGTGCCTCTTGCGCTGACCTCGACACTCCTGATGATAAGCACGGCGCCAGTTGCCGACAGCGCAACGGGTAGCGCAAGGCTAGCGACGCTAGCGCCCACTGCTGATGCGCCGACCGTACCACCCACTGCCAACACTGAAGCGACAGGCAGCGCAGAGAGCGTACTGATGGCTGAGAGGCCGTCGCCGTTGTGTGCGCCACTTTGCGGGCTGTAGGCAGCCGCGCAGATGGCTATCGAAACAGCAGTTAACGTCACACCGAATTTTTCGTAAATCGTATTCATCGCAAATCCTTTGAGTGTTTTGTGGGTAATAGAATTAGTGAGAGGCCGAAGCGGATACGCTGGCGTGTTGAGTTGCGGAAGCGCCGCGTGTATTGAGCCGTGCCTCCAGTGTGTTGGCGTCGTGTGCATCACGAATCGCTTTGGCGAGCGTGAACGTTGACGAGATCAAAAAGAGCCAGCTAACCAACAGAAACGCCTTGTATGTTTCGTTGATAGCCATGCGCCAGAGCCCCCAGCCAGTGAGCATCATGGCCAAGCCAAACGCGCCGAATACAACCCAGCGCCACATCGGCGTGTCGATCTTCGAGGTCTGGTTATCCCGCACGAATTTTGAGATGATGAATGTGGCGGAGAGGCAAAACAAATAGCCCATCACCATGAACGCACGCTCGATGTCCTGGCCCGGCAGATAGTTGAGTCCCGTCGCGCAAAGAAATACCGCGACCGCGAACGAGGCCCAGGCCTGAAAGCGCCAGGCGCGGGTGTCACGTTGAACGATGATATGCATTAGGTTCCCTTTTTTGTTCAGCACGATCGGGCTGATGGCGTGAACTATTTCACCGCCAGGCGGGCATAGCGATATCCGCGTAAGGGGTGGCATGCGGGGAATCTCTCGGTATCGGCTTGTGATACCGAAGGCTGCTCGGCAGCGATGCCGGTCGCGAACGGTGGGCACTTTTCGAGCGATTTACGCCACTCTTAGAACTGGACGAAACACTCAGTCGAACCTGTGGCGTCAGGTAACGTCTTCACCATGACATTCCCTGCGCCTCCCGATCACCTATTTATCCTTTCTGCGTGCGCTTTTCTCGCGGGACTGATTCGCGGTTTTTCTGGGTTTGGTTTGTCCGCAGTGCTGGTGGCGAGCGCTTCGTTCGTCATTTCGCCGAGGTTGATTATCCCGACCGCGCAGGCGATGGAGGTGGTCGCAAGCATCGCGCTGATTCCAACAGTTTGGCGCGACGTAGACTGGAAGTGGTTGACGCCCATGGGCGCGGCCTACCTAGTATCGATTCCGCTCGGCGTTGCAGCACTCGCCCATTTGCCTGAGGCTGTACTTCGTATCGTCGGTTGCGTGGTGTTATTGGTGGCGGCGCTGTGCCTACTGCTCAATCGCCGACCCAAACTGCCCGATGGCTTGCCACTACGTTTTGGGACAGGCCTCGTTGCTGGATTCTTTGCGGGTTCAACATCGCTCGGTGGCATGGTCGCGTCGACGATGCTGTTTGCCGTGTCACTGCCTGCAAAGAATCTTCGCGCTACGCTGATCGTTTTGTTCTTCGGCAGCGCGTTGTATTCACTCTTGTGGGGCGCGTGGCAAGGCGTGGTGACAACCGGCACGTTCACTCGCTGCGCGTGGCTCGCCGTGCCGATGTTGCTTGGCATCGCCGTCGGAACACGCGGCTTCAAAAGCGTAAGCGAATCGATGTTCCGGCAATGCGTCCTGGTGCTGTTGGCGACA
>CAJDUD010000032.1_pt1 | contig 29283 bp, 29 predicted proteins | sample 7390161 | NCBI WGS metagenome assembly CAJDUD01 (sample SAMEA7055664, study PRJEB34461) | soil metagenome | biome: terrestrial ecosystem; feature: Peninsula; material: soil | place: Antarctica | collected 2016
TGCACGCTCAAGGCTTTGATCACGAGACCGAATCTGAGGCGGCGGCGATGGAGGCCATCGAGATTTCACTGCTGCGGCGATTTCGTATAAAAAACCCCTATGAAATTGAATGAAGTGCGATCATCAACTTTTATCGCAAAGCACCATTTCACAGGGGCTGGCGATTAATAATATAGAAAGTCGATTTATCACTAATTTGCAACCTAGCCCCGGTGTGTACGGCGTTTCAAGAAAAAGCTGTATGTTCTCAGCAACGCTCAACGCCCGTTTATGAGCGAAGCTGAGCCGCGCCCGAAACCGTCGCTTTTTGAGCGCTTGTCGACCATGCTCTCCGGCGCGCCGGAGGATCGCGAAGATCTGCTCGACATGCTGCGCGACGCGCATGAGCGCAAATTGCTTGATGCCGATGCGCTATCTATTTTCGAAGGCGCGCTCGAAGTCGCCGAGATGACGGTGTCGGACGTCATGGTGCCGCGCTCGCAAATGGACGTGATCGAACTCGACGACGAACCCGCCGCCATCATCACCGAAATGGTCGAGACGCGGCACTCGCGCTACCCGGTCATTGGGGCTGATCGTGACGAAGTGGTGGGCGTGTTGCTCGCAAAAGATTTGCTCGCTTATCTGGTCAACGCCGAAGCGTTCTCCCTCAAGGCGGTATTGCGGGCACCGGTGTTCGTGCCCGAAACGAAGCGCCTGAACGTGCTGTTGCGTGAGTTCCGCTCGCAACGAAATCACATGGCGATTGTGATCGATGAGCACGGCTCCGTCGCGGGCCTCGTCACCATCGAGGACGTGCTCGAACAAATCGTTGGCGAGATCATCGACGAATACGACTACGACGAAGAAGCGGACAACATCATCGCCGAGACCGCGACCAAGTGGCGCGTCAAGGCTTCCACCGAAATCGACGCCTTCAATGAAAAATTTGGCACCGAATTCAGCGATCATGATTCCGGTACGGTCGGCGGACTGCTGACACAAGAATTTGCGCGTGTCCCGCATCGCGGCGAATCGGTAGTGCTCGGCGGTCTCAAATTTACCGTGCTGCGTGCCGACGGACGACGCGTCTGGCTGTTGACGGTAGAACGCGCTTGATCGCCCGCTTCTGGGGGCCCGTAGCTGCTGCGATGATCGGGGCGCTAACGGCTTGGCTGAGCTTTGCGCCCAACGGCTGGTGGTGGTTTCCGTTCATCGGATTTGCCGTACTCGCGGCATTACTCGACCGTGCGCCGTCGGTCAAGCGCGGGGCGCTCATTGGATTTTTGTTTGGCCTCGCCTACTTCGTCGCGGGGGTTTCATGGGTGCGCATCAGTCTCAATGAGTTTGGCGGCATGCCGTTGCCGATGGCGTGGCTGGCGGCGATTTTGTTTTGTGCTTTTCTCGCGCTGTATCCGATGCTCGCGGGCGCTTTTACTGCTTGGGCGAAACCTAAACATCCCTTGTTTTTCGGTTTTGTATTCGCCTCAGCGTGGACGTTCGCCGAGTATTTGCGGGCCCATCTGTTGACAGGGTTTGAGTGGTTGAGCGTAGGGGTTTCGCAAGCGCCACTGGGCTTGATGAAAGGTATCGCCCCATTGTTTGGGACGTTTGGCGTCAGCTTTGCCGTCCTGCTTTTCGCCGCAGTGCTAACGCGGATCGTGCCGTGGATTTTTAAGCCGGACGGCTCGACTCGACATGGAATATTTTGGCGATTTTTTCGCCTGGATTTGCGCTCTGAGCTCGCGTTGGCCGGGTTGGTTGCCGTCGTAGCGATTGGGTACTCCATTAGCGATCTCTCATTTAGCGATGCCACCGGCAAACCACTCAGAGTCTCGCTACTGCAGGGCAACGTCGCGCAGTCCATGAAATGGGAGCCCGAAAAATTCGCCGATACGCTGACTCTCTACGAGCGCCTGATCGAGCGCGCTAAGGGTGAGCTGATCATCCTGCCGGAGACAGCCTTTCCTGCGCCGCTGTCGCGCATTCCGCCGGAATACATCGCGCGACTCGAAGCTACGGCGAAAGCCAAAAACGCGAACCTCGTGATCGGTGTGCCGGTGCAGGACCAAGGTAAGTTCTATAACGGTGCCATCTCGCTCGGTGTCGATCGGACGCAGCAATATCGCAAGGCTCACCTCGTACCGTTCGGCGAATACATGCCTTTGCGTGGATTATTGGGCTGGTTCTACGCGAATCTCACGATTCCCATGAGCGATTTTTCGAGTGGTGACGCATTGCAACCTCTGATGCAACTCAGCAGCCAGACGCTCGGCATTTCGATTTGTTATGAAGATGCGTTTGGCCGCGATGTTTACCGCACATTGCCCGACGCCACGCTGCTCGTGAACATCAGCAATGATGCATGGTTCGGCAAGAGCGCAGCGTCCGAACAACATCTGCAGCTCTCGCAAATGCGCGCCATCGAATTCGCGCGCCCGATGCTGCGCGCGAACAACACGGGCATCACCGCCGTGATCGACGAGAAAGGCCGCGTCACGCAACGTCTTGAGCCGTTCACCGAAGGCATTCTCGAAACAACGATTCAGGGCCGCAAGGGCTACACGCCCTATCTGGCGTGGGGCGATTTGCCGATCTTGTTGATCTGCGTCGCCGGTATTGGCATCGGACTCGGGCAGCGCTTACGACGCGGAAGTTAGCTTGAGCGCGAGTCGCGTCGCCTTTGTTCATCGGAATGTGGGCCTTGATCTACTGCGGGCGCTGGCGATTTGTCTGACTTGCGCGATGCATTTTGTGTGGGCCACCGGTGCCTGGCAATATCAACGTGATTTTGAGCTGCATCCCGTATCCGATGCCAGGTCGTGGCACGAGGGCCTTTGGATGTGGCTTTATCACTCGCAACACGGCGTGTATCTGTTCTTTGTGTTGAGTGGTTATTTGCTGTCAAAGCGTTGGTTGGTCGCGCAAAACGCACAGTTGCGTCCGTACCTGACGGATCGTGCCTTACGGACGCTGCCGGGGGTGTGGCTGGCGCTGCTCGCGGCATTGGCAATGCTGTATCTGGACCATCACTTGCCCGAGCACCCGGTGCTACGCTGGCTTGAGAACGCGTTTTTCTTGAACTGGTTTCGAGGCGATGACCTGCACCATCTGTTGATCGTGACCTGGTCGCTGCAGGCCGAGTGGCTGTTTTATTTATCGCTTCCCATCGTTGCCTGGTTGGCACGAACGCTCGGTAACACGCCGCAACAGCGTTTATTCGCGGTGCTGGCATATGGGATTTTGGTGATGGTCTTGCTCAAAGCCACCAGCGTTCGCGGCGCAGCATACGCACTCTTTTTCACGACAGGCGCTGCTTGCGCACTTAAGCAAAATGACTGGCGCACGGTGGTTCAAAAGACTCCGTGGTGGCTCGTCATCGGTATGTATGCAGGCGTCAATTTTGTCTACGCATGGACGACCGCGACCGCTGCGCGCCTTCAGGCAGGCGGCTTTGGGCCTTTCGAATGGCACGCGATCGCATTCGCGATTGTCTCTGGAATGCTGTTGCTTAAATCGGCAGAGCATGTGTATGGTGACACCCTGTTGGTGCGCACGGGCCGCTATATCGGCCGCATTTCCTATTCAATTTACCTTTGGCATTTGCTGATTTTGATCGCGTTTGGGCAGTTTCTCGGTCTTCCGGCGCGACTGGAAGCGCTACCAACGCCTGTTGCCATCGCGATCTATCTTTCGGCACTGATTGCTGCGACCTGGCTGATCTCCGTCGCGTCGTTTTATCTGGTCGAGAAGCCTTATTTTTCGCGCCGCCGCGCTGACAAACAATAAAATAGGTTCACCCTGTCTTTTGTTGCCGTGCACACTCGTTGTGAACAGGTAAGCGCGTATCTCACGACCTCCATGATTACCTTTCAAGAAGCCATACTCCGCCTGCAATCCTATTGGAATGATCAGGGTTGCGCCCTCATTCAGCCCTACGACATGGAGGTTGGCGCTGGCACTTCACACACTGCAACTTTCTTGCGCGCCCTGGGCCCCGAGCCATGGCGTGCAGCATATGTGCAACCATCGCGCCGCCCGAAAGATGGCCGCTACGGAGAGAACCCGAACCGCTTGCAACACTACTACCAGTATCAAGTAGTGCTCAAACCGTCACCACCGAACATTCTTGAGCTGTATCTCGGCTCGCTCACGGCGCTTGGTTTTAATCTTCAGGAAAATGATGTCCGCTTCGTCGAAGACGATTGGGAGAACCCAACGCTCGGCGCCTGGGGCCTCGGCTGGGAAGTATGGATGAATGGCATGGAGGTGACGCAGTTCACCTACTTCCAGCAAGTCGGTGGCCTGCCGTGCAAACCGATCACGGGTGAAATCACGTTTGGACTTGAGCGTTTGATCATGTATTTGCAGGGCGTTGACAACGTCTACGACCTGGTCTGGACGCAATGGGAAGAGGCTGGCGAAACGCGCACGCTCTACTACCGCGACGTTTTTCATCAGAACGAGGTTGAGCAGTCGACTTACAACTTTGAGTACAGCGATGCGGACGCACTGTTCCGACACTTCAATGACTACGAAGTTGAGGCTAAATTGCTGATGGAGAAGCAGCTTGCGTTACCCGCTTATGAGCAGGTTCTTAAGGCTGCGCACACGTTTAATCTGCTCGATGCGCGCGGCGCGATCAGCGTGACCGAGCGCGCCGCCTATATTGGGCGCATTCGTAATCTGGCGCGTTCGGTGGCGCAGAGTTATTTTGAGAGTCGGGAACGGTTGGGGTTTCCGATGCTGCGCAAGGCGGTTGTTGCCGAAAAGGTCGCAGCATGAGCACGAAGCCACTGTTGATCGAACTCCTCACGGAAGAGTTGCCACCCAAAGCGTTGAAGAAATTGGGCGATGCATTTGCCTCCGGTATCGAAGCGAGTTTGCGTGCGGATGGATTGCTGGTTGACGGCGCAAGCGCCATGTCGTTTGCGACGCCCCGGCGACTGGGTGTAAGAATTGATGCGGTTCTGAGCGAAGCGCCAGCAAAAGACATCAAAGAAAAATTGATGCCATTGGCGGTCGCCAAGGACCTGACCGGAGCCGCATCGATCGCGCTTAAAAAGAAATTGACCGCACTTGGCCGCGAAGGGTTGGCAGCGAACTTTCCAGACGCCTCTGATGGTTCGGATCGATTGGTGGTTGAGAGTGACGGCAAAGCGGAGTATGTTTTTCTGGTAGCGCTAGCTGCGGGAACCAGATTATCTGCTTGCGTTCAGAACGCTATCGACGCGACACTGGCAAAGCTTCCGATTCCAAAAGTCATGACGTATCAGCTCGCTGATGGTCAGACCGATGTGAGCTTTGTGCGTCCGGCGCATGGTCTAGTGGTTTTGCATGGCGATGACGTTATCGCGGCAACAACGCTCGGGCTTGAGTCCGGACGTGTCGCCCATGGCCATCGCTTTCAGGGGGCGAACAACATTGAACTTGATACCGCTTCGCGCTACGAGGAATTGCTGCGTCAGTACGGAAAAGTCGAACCTGTCTTTGCAAAGCGTCGCAGCATGATCCTGTCGCAGCTCGAAGCAAAGGCGGCGACGCTTGGTGCGACGCTTGGCAGCGCTGAGAGTTATGCAGATTTGCTCGACGAAGTGAATTCGCTCGTTGAATGGCCGACGGTCTACGTTTGTCAGTTTGAGCCCGAATTCCTGGCTGTGCCGCAGGAATGTCTCATTCTCACGATGAAGACGAACCAGAAATACTTCCCGCTCTTTGACAGCACGGGCAAGCTCAAAAATGAGTTCCTGATCGTGTCCAACATGGAGTTGGCTGATCCGAAGAAAATCGTCGAAGGTAACGAGCGCGTTGTTCGCCCACGTCTCGCCGACGCGCGATTTTTTTTCGACACGGACAAAAAGACGAAGCTTGAATCGAGAATCCCCGAATTGGCGAAGGTCGTCTATCACAACAAACTGGGAACGCAGGGCGAGCGCGTCGCTCGCGTCGCCAAGCTTGGGGGGGAAATCGCTGTATTGATTGGCGCTGACAAAGCGCGCTCTGAACGAGCGGCGAGTCTTGCCAAGGCGGACCTGCTCACGCTGATGGTTGGCGAATTTCCTGAGTTGCAAGGCACGATGGGCCGCTACTACGCGTTGCATGACGGCGAACCCGCCGACGTTGCAGCGGCTTGTGCTGAGCACTATCAACCGCGCTTTGCGGGCGATGCATTGCCTTCGCCAGGCGTGCCGACGGCCGTTGCGCTTGCTGACAAACTGGAAACGCTGGCGGGCATGTTTGCCATTGGCCAGAACCCGTCCGGCGATAAAGATCCGTTTGCGCTACGACGCCACGCCCTCGGCGTGATTCGAATTTTGATTGAGCAGAAGCTAGCCGTTGCACTACCCGCGCTTTTAGCGAAGGCAGTCGCTGCCATTGGCGACAAAGTCACCAACGCCAATGCCGTTGCCGAACTCTCAACGTTTGTCTACGAGCGCTTGCGTGGTTACCTGAAAGAATCAGGCGCGACTACAAACGAAGTTGAATCGATCATCGCCGACTCGCCAGACAATCTCGCAACTTTGCCCGCCCAGCTTGCCGCGGTGCAAGCCTTCGCGTCCCTGCCTGAAGCCGCAAGCCTCAACGCCGCGAACAAGCGCGTAGCAAACATCCTGCGAAAAGCGAATGAAAGCGGCGAGGCGATTACTGCGAACGGCGCCGCCCAGGAGCCCGCTGAGCAATCGCTTCGCGCCGCGCTTGAGGCGGTGACGCCAACGGCAAACGCACTGTTCGCCAATGGCGATTTCACAGGTTACTTGAAATCGTTCGCTGCACTCAAAGCCCCCGTCGATGAGTTCTTCGACCAAGTCATGGTGATGGCGGAGGATAAAGCGGTGCGGGCGAATCGCCTTGCGTTGCTTCGAGATCTGCGCCATGCGATGAATAAAGTCGCCGATCTATCCAGGTTAGCGGCTTAGCCGAAGGACAGTCTTGAAACTCGTCATCCTCGACCGCGACGGCACGATCAACTTCGACAGTGATCGTTTCATCAAAACGCCGGACGAATGGCGTCCGCTTCCGGGCGCACTGGAGGCAATCGCGCGGCTGAATGGTGCGGGCTATCACGTTGCTGTGGCGACCAATCAGAGTGGAATCGAGCGGGGCCTGCTTGACATGGATGCGCTTAATGCAATTCACGCGAAAATGCTCAAAGCGGTGCAGCAAGCGGGGGGGCACATTGACGTGATCTATTACTGTCCACATTCAGGTGACGCGGATTGCCGTTGCCGGAAGCCGTCGCCCGGAATGTTTTTAGACATTGGGCAGCGCCTAAACGTTTCCATGGCGGGCGTTCCATGCATCGGGGATGGCTTGCGGGACTTGCAAGCTGCAGAGGCGGCTGGCGGCAGGCCGATGCTCGTGCTCACGGGCAAAGGAGCGACCACTCTGGCAAGTGGCGGATTGCCGAAAGCCACGCAGACATTTGCCGATTTATCTGCCGCAGTGGACGCTATTCTTGATACTGCCTGAATCTGGACTGAACTGATCATGCAATCCATCCGCAACATTACCTACGTTCTGCTGCAACTTCTGCTGACGCCGGTTTTCGCGTTCATCATTTGCGCGTCATTCTGGGCTCCGCCGAAGGTTCGCAACGAGCTTTGTGCCTGGTACACACGACTTTTTGTGTGGTTGGCGAAACATCTCTGCCGCATCAACTACGTTGTTAAGGGTTGGGAAAACGTACCAAAAACGCCGTTTATCGTGCTCTCGAAGCATTCGTCGACGTGGGAAACGTTGATGCTCGAAAGCGTGTTCACACCGGGCAGTTTCGTTGCCAAGAAGGAGCTGCTCTGGGTGCCATTCTTTGGCTGGGGATTCGCGTGTTCGTCTCCGATCACTATTGATCGCAAAGCGGGGGCGAAGTCTATGGACAAGATGATCGAACAGGGCAAGGAGCGGCTTAACAAACGCGGCTTTACCATCATCATTTTCCCGGAAGGCACGCGTATTCCTGCCGGTACCAAGGGGCGCTACAAAACGGGTGGCGCGCGGCTGGCGATTGGCTGCAATGTTCCAGTGTTGCCTATTGCGCACAATGCAGGCTACTGCTGGCCGCGTCATCCGTGGAGAAAATATCCCGGCACGATCACGATGTCGGTGCTGCCGCCGATTGATCCTGCCGGGCGCTCGCTCAACGAGTTAAACGAGCTGGTTGAGCGTGTGATTGAAGACGAAGTGGCGCGATTGGGCGATCCTCGCACTGACACGAGCAGAAGCGCCTGATCGGGTAGCCGTGGGTTTCTGGACAGCACTATTCGCACCACCTGCCGCGCCGACACAACGTCCGCGTGCGGATGGGGGTGCAACCGGGACAGTCGAAGATAAGCCGCGACGCAGCTCCACCGGGCTTGATTACCGGCTAGAGCGCGCACGACGGAAATCCATTGGGCTGATCATCACGACCGACGGATTGGTGATTCGCGCGCCGAAGTGGACACCACTTTACGAGATTGACGCCGCGATTACCGAACGCCACGCCTGGATATTGGCTGCGTTGGCGCGACAGACTGCCCGGCGGTCACAACTGGCGGCTTACCGCGACGGAGGACATGTCCTCTTTCGCGGAAACAAACTCAAGGTCGAGGTGCGCCAGGGGTTGTTTGATTCGATTGATTTGACCGAACAGCACTGCATCGTCACGACGATTGACGGTGCGTTTAATGCGTACGCGTTCGACGAGGAACTAAAGCGGATCGCCCGATTGGAATTGCCCGAAATCGCACGCAACATGGCGACGGACGCGGGCTTGCCTCTGGCCTCAGTGACGCTGAGCAGCGCTCGCACCATGTGGGGCAGTTGCACATCCACGGGTCGGGTGCGACTGAATTTTCGGTTGCTGCAACTTGCACCAGAGCTGATGCGGCACGTCGTCGCGCATGAGTTGGCGCATCTCGTGGAGTTCAATCATTCCAGGCGGTTCTGGGCCATCGTGGAAGGGCTGGACCCCAACACCAAGACGCACAAGCGGGCGATCAAGGCATACGCTGTACTGCTGGAGCTCTAGTTAAACGAGACGCGCTGTCCGGTCTGTTCAAACACCACGCGCGAGATCGCATCCGAAAGCGGCTCGCCGCTGCGTGTGTCCAGCCAAACGCCATCAGTCCATCGAAAGTGATAACCGCCGCTCTTCGCTGCAACCCAGATCTCCTGCGTCGGTGCGTGGCGATTGATGATTATTTTTGATTGATTGATACAGGTAATCTCGAGCACGCCCTGATTGAGTTCGACGTCGTCCGCAGCCTCGGATTCGTCAATCGTCTCGACGATTTGCCCGAAGAGCGTGTCGACTGTTTCATTGAATTCGGTGGCAGAAATCATTTGCTATTATCGGATTGAACTTATCAATTAGGAAGTCTATGCGCACACGCACCGCCGCCGCACTGGTTCTTGCTATCGTGTTGTTAGCCGTTGGGCTTTCCGGGTGCGGTCAAAAGGGACCGCTGGTGCCGCCGAAGGCAAGCCTTCTTTCTACGAACACGACCACTAGCTAACCACAGAGACGTCATGCTGACCCCACACTTAACCCGCCACGCTGACGGTGAACTTGTCTACGAAGGTGTTCGCCTCGCCGACATCGCTCGCCAGTTCGGAACGCCTACCTACGTTTATTCTCGCGCCACGATTGTCGAGAATTTTCGCGCATACCAGACTGCATTCGCCGCGTCGAAACCGCTCATCTGTTACGCAGTCAAGGCGAACTCGACGCTCAGCGTGTTGGCGCTTCTGGCCTCTGAAGGCGCAGGCTTCGATATTGTTTCCGGGGGCGAATTGCAGCGCGTGATCGCTGCCGGTGGCGACGCCAGTAAGGTCATTTTCTCTGGTGTGGCAAAGCGCAGCGAAGAAATTGCGCTGGCGCTTTCGCACAATATTCACTGCTTCAATATTGAATCTGAGGCCGAGCTGCATCGCATCAACGAGGTAGCAATCGCTGCCGGAAAGCGCGCGCGAATCACATTCCGCATCAATCCCGACGTCGATGCGAAGACGCATCCGTACATTTCTACCGGCCTTAAGTCGAACAAATTTGGCGTCGCGCACCTTGATGCAGTTCGGCTTTATACGTTGGCTGCGGGCATGCGTGGCATCGAAGTGCACGGCATTGAGTGTCACATCGGTTCGCAGATCACAGAGTTGTCCCCGTACGTTGATGCGCTGCGTCGATTGTTGTCGCTTGTCGACGACTTGTCGGCGCGTGGAATTCATCTGCAACACATCGACATTGGCGGCGGACGCGGCATTACTTATCAGGATGAAGTGATGGTTTCGATGAGCGATTTTGCGCAGGCGGTTGAGCGCGAAATCGCGGGTCATCATCTTGATCTTTTGTTGGAGCCCGGTCGCTCCATCGTCGGCGATGCGGGGTTGCTTTTGACGCGGGTTGAATACCTCAAACCCGGCGAGACAAAAAACTTTGCGCTCGTTGACGCCGGGATGAACGATCTCATTCGACCCACCCTGTATGGCATGTATCACGCTGTCGCAGCGGTGCTCGAGCGCGATGGTGTGCCGACAATTTACGACGTCGTCGGCCCAGTGTGTGAGAGCGCAGACTGGCTTGCACGGGAGCGTGCGCTCGTGTTGCAGCAGGGTGACCTGCTTGCAGTTTTGTGCGCCGGTGCCTACGGAATGACGATGGCGTCGAACTACAACACGCGCGCTCGTCCATGCGAAGTGATGGTGGATCGCGATGAGGCGCATCTCATTCGTGAGCGTGAACGCTTCGAAGATTTGATCGCACATGAGCGCATCATCGTGTGATTTTTTCATGCGAGTGCCCCTGCTTTTTTAGTCGCGAATGTTCGTGCGATGCACGCAATCACATCGCAAAATTTGTGCAACAAAACAACACAGCGATTCGTGCGCGTGAATGCGCGCGCGCGTAGTCTTGTTCACGAAAAAAATCAAGCTAGAATTCGCGCATCAGGTAAAAATGTTGTAAACAAGTTCGTGTGCCTTGAACGTTTGCAACGGTGCCTGACACTGAGGTGTTTTGTGTTGTAGCGCTGATAGTTTTTGATGTCGTTTTTCGTTGAAGACCATGCGCGAGATGACGCAAATGATCGCCTCAAGTGATGTTTGAAAACTGTGAGAATCAACCTTAGGAGACCACTATGAGCGACATGATGACAATGGCGGCACCGGCTGCAGCTGCAGCCCCTGCCAAGAAAAAAACGGCCGCTAAAAAGCCAGCCGCAAAGAAGCCAGCTGCGAAAAAAGCTGCGGCTAAAAAGCCAGCAGCTAAAAAGCCAGCAGCTAAAAAGCCAGCTGCAAAGAAGCCAGCTGCCAAAAAACCAGCTGCTAAAAAGCCAGCCGCAAAAAAAGCAGCAGCCAAAAAGCCCGCCGCTAAAAAAGCAGCAGCCAAAAAGCCAGCCGCCAAAAAAGCAGCAGCCAAAAAGCCAGCCGCTAAAAAGCCAGCAGCGAAGAAGAAATAGTCTCCTTACAGAGATTACTTTCTCCTACTTAAACGGCGCGGTAACGCGCCGTTTTCATTGGTGCTTAGCGACATGCGCGTCGCAATGGGAGATTGAAAAATGGCTACTTACACAATTGAAGCGCCTGGCAAATCCTCATCCAAAGGCGCCGGCCCCAAGGGAGCGCGTAAATCCGGTCACGGCAAGTCGCATCCAATGCCGTTGATCGCCACTCCGGCTCCACCGCTTGCTATCGCTGCCAGCAAGCCGCGAAACCCTATCGCGGTCGATGCGTTGCTTAAAAAGTCTGGTCCGCACGATGACAAACGTCGTGCACAGAAAATCCATTCGCAGGAGCAACTGCGGAGCGGATTGGATGAAGTGCGACGACGGCAAGCCGACGACTGAGGATTGCTGCTGGGCGCGGCAGCGTTATGGACGGCACACGACGCAATCGTTTGTCGACGTTGTTTGGTGGACGTGCAACGCCAATAAGCGTTACATGGCTCGCCTATGGTCGGCTACAAGTCAGCAGGTTATTTAAATTTACCTTGTCCCAGTGCTGTGTGAGAGCTGCCGTGCATTTCGCACTAACGCTTTCGCTTGACGACTTTTTTCGACGTCACTACGCCACGCTTCTTCATGGGAGTAATCTGACGCACGGTGGCTTTGGCCATTTTGCCGCCGCGTCTGACCTGTACCACGCGTCCGCCTTTGGCGCTGGCAATGTGGCGCACGGGGGCCGGACCAGAAACGTACAGTGTCTGACCTGCGCGGGCAGTTTGTTTGCCCATGCGATTCCATTGTGCAAGCGTCGCCGGTTTGACACCGTAACGTTTGGCGATACCAGCGAAGGTGTCGCCGCGGCGCACCGTGTGTACGCGCGGAGGAACATACTCTGGAAACTTGGTGAACACCGCGTTCTGGATGCTGCCGAGCGCATCTTCTGACGGGCCGTCTGTAGGTACCAACAAGTGATAACCGGCTGGTAGCGTTGACGCAACCGAACGGATGCCGTTGACTGATTTCAGCGCGGTAACGCTGGTGCCAAAGCGTTGGGCCAGCGCTTCAATTCGATCGCCTACGCGCGTGCGGTAGGCCATCCATGACACTCGCGGTTTTTCGCTGGTCTCGAGTTGGGCTAAAAAGGAGTCGGCCTTAGTTGCGGGCAGTAACACCTGATATTCACTGCTGCCGCCGATGACTGGGCGATTGTGTGCGGGATTGAGCGCGACGAAGTCCGCTTCTGTCATCTCGGCTAGCTGTGCCGCGCGCTTCAAATCAATCGGATTGGCGAGCGTGATCGTTTTGAAATAAGGTTCGTTCGGAATTGTGGCAATCGTGATGCCGAACGCGGCGGGATTGCGGATGATGTTCTTGACGGCCTGCAGCTTGGGCAAATAGTTGCGCGTTTCGGCGGGCATGTCGAGTGACAGGTAAGAGCCGTCCAGGTTGCGCGCTTTTGCCTTTTGCACCGCTCGGCCCACCGAGCCTTCGCCCCAGTTGTACGAGGCGAGCGCAAGCTGCCAATCGCCAAACATGCCATTCAAATTGGAAAGATAGTCGAGCGCACCGTTGGTCGCTTTTACGATGTCGCGTCTCGAGTCTGACCACCAGTCCTGCTTCATGCCGTAGCTGGTGCCAGTCGATGGAATGAACTGCCAGATGCCGGACGCCTTCGCACTCGAATTTGCGATCGGGTTGAACGCACTTTCAATCATCGGCAAGAGCGCGATCTCAAGTGGCATACCGCGACGCTCAAGTTCGGTGACGATGTAGAACATGTATTTGCCCGATCGATCAACGATGCGGGCCATGTACTCAGGGCGTTCTGAATAAAATTTTTCCCACTTCGCCACCAGTGGATCATCGAGATCAGGCATGGCGTAACCGGCACGAATACGATCCCACAAATCGCTAGGCGGCAGTTCGGCGATTGGGTCGCCGACCACGCCAATCAATGGCGTTTCTTTTGTCAATTCGGCCGATTGCATGGTCTGCGCGGGAGGCAGGACAGGCGCCGTGACGCTGGCGTTGATCGCTGTCGTTGGTGTGGGGGCGGGTCCGGTCGTTCGTAAAGTAGGGGTAACCGTTGCTGCGGTTGCAGTCGTGACCGGCGTCGCTACGGCGACTGGAACGACCGGAGCCAGTGCCGCTGAAGGAGTCGTCGTAACAATAGATTGCGCCGATACGACGGCCGCACGTGCTGGCATGGCGTAAGCACTCAAGGCTGGCACGGTGGTTTGCCTGGCAGTATTGCTGGTCGGTTGTGCCGCTGCGGTGCCGCTGAGTGCGCCGGCTGTGAGGACGGAGGCAATGCCTGCAGTATCCGATGAAACTTGTGCGGACGTACTGCCGATCATGACCGCGCTGCACAGCACCGCCATCACCGTCGATGACGTCATATGTTGAATGGGGAAATGCCTGAGTGCTGCGGGGGCGCCGCGCGGACTAGCAAGAGCGGAAAGAGTAGAACGGCGAAGTAGTGCGAAATGGTTGTGTATGCGTTGCACGCTTCATCCTAAACAAAAAAATGGGGTCAGTCAGTTGATCAACGAGTCAAATTGATGCATCAATCGGACGCTGAAGAACTAACTAAAAAAGCTCGCGCGATGCTACTCATTTTGCGAGCCAAGGTCAACAAATATGTCGCAAACGGCACCATCAGCGAAAGTCGTTTTTCCACTGCCGCAACACCGAAAACACATCCGTTGCGGTCGATAAATCAGCGGGTTGAGTGTTCGCTTGTCGACATGCGGTTTGTATCAACGCAGGTTCAGCGCAACGTAAAAACGGGTTGGTCGCACGTTCAAGCGCAATGTTCGACGGTAACGTTGGAACGCCGAGCGAACGCCGTTCTTGTTCAATATAGCTGCGCTCGATGAGCGCGCTGTTGTCACTGTCCACGGCAAGCGCGAAGCGCAGATTCGACAACGTGTACTCGTGCGTGCAAAACACGCGCGTCTTGTCCGGTAGTGCCGCCAGTCGCATGAGCGACGTGTGTAACTGATGCGCTGTGCCCTCAAACATACGGCCACAACCTGCTGCAAACAATGTGTCGCCGCAAAATAAGATGTCGCCGCTCACGTACGCGATGTGACCGCTCGTGTGCCCCGGCACTTCCATCACGCGAAACGGTTCGTCAATCAATTCCGGCAGAGCGACCTGATCGTTTTCGCGCAGTGCATGAGTTACACCCAGGATATTTTCTGCCGCTGGTCCATACACTGGAACTGGCCACCGAGCAGTCAACGCAGCAACACCGCCGACGTGATCAGCGTGATGATGTGTAATAAGAATGGCGTCAAGCGCCAAATTGCGCGCGGCCAAAAAAGCGATCACAGGCGCTGCGTCACCTGGATCCACGACCACACAATGATCGTCGCGTAGCAACGCCCAGATATAGTTGTCGGCAAACGCCGGAATCGGCACAATTTCGAGCATCGAATTTTTGGTAGACATTGAACTCTTCGAAATTACCGACTGATGTGGAGACTTTTGACGAGTGGCTTGATACGCCGCTGGGTCACTATGTGGTCGCGCGTGAGCAGGCGATTTACGACCGCGTTCTGCCCGATCTGTTTGGATTTTATGCGCTGCAGATGGGCGCTGCCACAGTTCCCCTCTTACAGACCAGTCGCGTAACGCACAAGTTCACTTTGGCATGGGACACGTCAGCGCCATTGCTCGCCGAGCCCGATCAATTGCCTTTTGCAGAAAATCAGTTTGACGTGATCGTGATGCCACACACACTCGAGTTTCAGGCGCTGCCGCACGAGGTGTTGCGTGAGGCGTTTCGCGTATTGCGTCCTGAAGGGCGGCTGTTAATTTCTGGTTTTAATCCGTACTCTCTATTTGGTGTCAAGCGCTATTTTGGACGTGATCGGCGAGGGCCGTGGGGCGGTGAATTTATATCGCTATCGCGTGCGAAAGATTGGCTCACGCTGCTGGGTTTTGATCTGGTTGATGCACAGCTCGATTGCTTCAATTTACCCGCGCAAAATGAAAAGACGTTGCAACGGCTCGCGGGGCTTGAACGGGCAGGCGACAGCTGGTGGCCGTTTGCGGGCGGCGTGTATTTTTTGCATGCGGTAAAGCGCGTGGCAGGTGTTCGTTTGATCAAACCCGCATGGGCGCGCACGGGACGGCGTAAACGTGCCGCCGCGATGGCTCCGACGCGGGCACATTCCGAAATTGATATGCCGCAGACGGATAAAAAGTAAATGTTGGAACCTGAAATTATTGTCTACACGGACGGTGCCTGTAAAGGCAACCCGGGCCCGGGCGGTTGGGGCGTGCTCATGATCGCTGGGGAGCACCGTCGAGAGCTGTGTGGCGGCGAACGGTTGACCACCAACAACCGTATGGAATTGATGGCTGCAATTGAAGCGCTGCGTGCGCTTAAACGCAAAAGCAGCGTGCGGCTAATTACCGATTCAAGCTATGTGAAGCAGGGTATCGAAACCTGGATTCACGGCTGGAAGCGAAACGGCTGGCGCACAGCGGCGAAAGCACCGGTGAAAAATGCCGACCTCTGGCAGATTCTCGATGAACTCAACGCCACCCACACTGTTGAATGGCGTTGGGTCAAGGGGCATTCGGGCGATCCAGGTAACGAGCGTGCAGATCAGTTGTCCAACGATGGAATTCCGAAGTAGCGCTCCTTAGGCGGTCGCCGCAAAAAGCGCCTGTTCGATGCCCTCAACGGTGCTGATCGAACCGCACATTTGCGCGACGTATTTCAGCGCAAAGCGGTGTTCGTCTTCGCTGTAGTCACCCAGCGCATCGGCTACCAGCGTCATCTGAAAATTGCGCATGTAGCCGTCGATGGTTGAGACCATGACGCCGTGATGTGCAAACACGCCGCACACGATCACTTGATCGCGGTTCATCTTGCGCAGTAGCTCTTCGAGCGGTGTTTTGAAAAATGCGCTGTGTCGCGATTTTTCTATCAAATAGGATTCAGTATCAGGCGCAACCACATCGGCGATTGCGCAGTCGTGCTCGGTGACGTGGGCAGCATTGAGTCCATCGCCCCACACTGTAAGACCGAGTCCACGCTCAAACCGCGTTTGAGCCCGCTCACCACGGCAGTACACGACAGGCAGTTTGGCATCTCGAAACAGCATCAGCAGACGCGCGACGGGATTGGTGATCGCCGCTTTGTTCTCAAACAAATCGAGCCAATAGTTTTGCATGTCATGCACAAGTAGGACAGCGCGATCCGCTGCCAGCGACCAGGAGATTTTGTTATAGGCAAGACTTTCGCTGGATGGCAAGGTGTACGGTGTGATCGGAACGCGTGCGAGGCTGCGGTGGCTGTTCATCGTCATGCGTGAAGCGCTCCATTGTGCTGGATGGTTGAGCCGGAAAAGGCCACTGCCATCAATGTTACGAGGCTGCCGCGATCGCGTCTCATTGCCCGATTCAGTGCCGTCCGACACAAAGAATGGTCGATGTCCGTATCACCGCTATGCCACGTACTTTTTCGTCATTAATCCGAACAACTTTTAGCTGAAATGTTTACTGCATAGGGGCTGAGCGTAATTTACTGCGATAGTCGACAATTGCATATTATCAACGCTAGCCCCAATGCCAACGTTGTTTTCCGCAAAAGCTGATGAAACTACATGTCCCCCATCATTGCCATTGAACGCACCGCAGAATGTGTCTCGCCGCGCCCCACGATGCAGTGATCGAGTACCGTGACATCGACCAGCGCCAACGCATTTTTGAGGATCTGCGTCAATGAGCGATCCGCCTGGCTGGGCGCGGTTGAGCCGGACGGATGGTTGTGCGCCAGGATCACCGCAGCCGCGTTTTTGGCGAGCGCGGCCCGCACGACCTCACGTGGGTACACGCTCGTCTGCGTGAGCGTTCCGCGAAATAGAATCTGCATTTCAATCAGGCGATGCTGCGCGTCAAGCCACAACGCCACAAACACCTCCACACGCTCGTGTCCGAGCGAGAGACGCAGATAATCTTTTACGATGTCTGGCGTATTGAGCATCGGCCGCTCGCTCATCGCGCTCGCGAGTGCGCGGCGCGCCAGTTCAATGCTCGCCTGAAATTGCACGAATTTCGCCTCGCCCATGCCGTGTACCGCGCAAAATTCGTCAACCGGCGCGGCGACTATGCCCGCAACCGAGCCAAAGCGCTGCAACAATTCGCGCGCAAGTTCCACTGCGCTTTTTCCTGTCACGCCAATGCGTAAAAAGATCGCCAGCAACTCAGCGTCACTTAACGCACCCGCACCCAACGCCAGCAATTTTTCACGAGGCCGGTCGTCAGCGGGCCAGTCTTTGATGCTCATGATTCACGCTTTCTGGCGCAACAGAAAAGGCTACGCCGTGTGAATTATGTACGTATTTACAGTATTTGCAAATCTGTTCGCGTGATCAGTTTCAACCACTACCGCGATACGTACTTCCCCAGCTCGTGTTTGGCAATCGCCGCACGATGCACCTCGTCCGGGCCATCTGCGAAGCGGAGCGTGCGTGCCGCGGTGTAGGCGTACGCGAGCGGGAAATCGCCGCTCATGCCGCCACCGCCGTGAGCCTGCATCGCCCAATCGATGACCTGACAGGCCACATTCGGAGCGACCACTTTGATCATGGCGATGTTTTGCTTAGCGACTTTGTTGCCTGCAACGTCCATCATCCATGCCGCGTTTAACGTGAGAAGGCGCGCCTGATCGATCATGCAGCGGGCTTCGCCAATGCGCTCGTGCCACACCGTTTGCGCAGCGATGGGTTTGCCAAAAGCGACGCGGCACATGAGTTCGAGTGCGCGCTCGGACAAGCCGATCAGGCGCATGCAATGATGGATGCGGCCCGGCCCAAGGCGACCTTGCGCGATCTCAAATCCACGCCCTTCGCCGAGCAACATATTGTTTGCTGGCACGCGAACATTCTCGAACGTCATTTCGCAATGCCCGTGCGGTGCGTCGTCGTAGCCAAACACCGTGAGCGGCCGCACCACCGTGACGCCTGGCGTGTCGGCGGGCACCAAAATCATCGATTGCTGCAAGTGCTTGGGTGCGGACGTGTCGCTCTTACCCATCACAATGTAGACCGCGCAGCGTGGATCGCCCGCGCCGGAGATCCACCATTTGCGGCCATTGATCACATAGTCGTCGCCATCGCGAATGATGGACGTTTCAATGTTCGTGGCGTCGCTCGACGCAACGCCCGGTTCGGTCATCGCGAACGCGGAGCGAATTTCACCTGCGAGCAGGCGCGGCAGCCACTCTGCTTTTTTCTCGGCGCTGGCGTACTGGATGATGGTTTCCATATTGCCGGTGTCGGGGGCTGAGCAGTTGAAGACTTCGGGTGCCCACGGCACACGGCCCGTGATCTCAGCGAGCGGCGCGTATTCCATGTTGTTCAATCCTGCACCATATTCCGGGTGTGGGCAGAACAAATTCCAGAGCCCAGCTTTGCGCGCGAGCGGCTTCAATTCTTCGATGATCCGGGTCGGTGTCCAGCGCTTGCCCGCTGCCGTGTTGTCGGCGACGTCTTGTTCGTAGCGATGCTCGTTCGGATAGATGTGCTGATCAAAAAAACGCAGCAGTTCTGCCTGATAGTGTTTGACTTTGTCGCTGTGCTGGAAATCCATTGTCTTGCTCCTTAGCTGTTCGTTATTTATTGCGGAATCTGTTGTGCGACGGCCCAACCCTGCTCGGCAATCGGTCGCGTTGATTTGCCCATTGCCACGGCCTGCGCGCTCGCGGCCGTACCGTCAACCACACGCTTCATGATGCCCTGCAAAATGCCCGCCATGCGGAACATGTTGTAGGCCATGTAGAACTCAAAATTGGGAATGCCGTTCTGACGTCCAGTGCGCTGGCAATAACGCGCGATGTAATCCTGAACGTTCGGAATTCCACTACCGGTGAGATCAACGCCGCCAAGCCCGCGCCCGGCGCCGGGTGGCAAATACCACGCCATACAGTGATAGGCGAAGTCGGCCAGCGGATGACCGAGCGTTGAAAGCTCCCAATCCAGCACTGCCAGAATGCGTGGCTCCGTCGCATGAAAAATCATATTGTCAAGACGGTAGTCGCCGTGCACGATGCTCGTCTCCTCATCGGCCGGAATGTGGGCAGGCAACCACTCAATCAAGTCGTCCATCGCGGGGATCGATTCAGTTTCCGAGGCGCGATACTGCTTGCTCCAGCGCGCAATTTGCCGTGCGAGATAGCCGTCATGTTTGCCGTATTCGGACAAGCCCGCCGAAGCGAAATCCACCTTGTGCAGCGCTGCGATCACGCGATTCATCTCGTCGAAAATAGCGGCACGTTGTTCGGGAGCCATGCCCGGAAGCTGCGGATCCCACAGCACCCGGCCATCGACAAAATCCATCACGTAAAACGCACGGCCGATGACCGATTCGTCTTCGCATAACGTGTGCATTTTCGCGACGGGAACATCGCTACCAAACAGTCCGCTCATCACGCGAAATTCACGGTCTATCGCGTGAGCCGACGGCAGGAGTTTTGCGGCGGGTCCGGGCTTCGAGCGCAACACATAAGTCTTGCCGGGCGTGATGAGCTTAAACGTAGGATTGGATTGCCCACCCTTGAATTGCTCAACGCTTAGCGGGCCATCGAAGCCATCGATATGCACCCGCAGGTGTGACTCTAGCGCGCCTATGTCAAAGCGTTGCCGCTCCGCAACTGGCATCGTACCCGTGAACAATTCAGTTCGATTTAACGTATCCGACACACTGCTCCTCCAAGCGTTATCAGCTCATGCTAGTTCACGTAAATCGAGTGTTCGCTCAACCGGGAAGCACTATTGATCATATCCGGGGAATCTGCGATCCAGACGACGGAGCATTCCTGGCCAACTGATCATGCCGCCCTTGCCCTTGGTCGCCTGCTTTGCCTGCGCTTGAGCCTGATCAATGATGGCTTGCGGAATCATTAACAGTTCGCCGCCGCCGGCCTGCGCCCGAACCTGAATCGTGCACGTCGCTTCGAAAAAATACATCTGTTGAAACGCGTCGGCAATCGTTGGTGCCACGGTCAGCAACCCGTGATTTCGCAACATCAAATAATTCTTGCTGCCAAGGTCAGCGACCAGTCGCGGCTTCTCGTCGTCCATCAGCGCCACGCCTTCGTAGCCGTGATAGGCAAGGCTTGCGAGGATAAAAATGGACTGCTGGGAAATCGGCAACACGCCGCCTTTTTGCGCGCTCACTGCCACGCCGTTCAGGCTGTGCGTGTGCAAAACACATTGCGCATTCGCGCGCGCCGCGTGCACAGCGCTATGAATCACAAAGCCCGCAGGATTGATCGGATGCGGGTTGCCGTCCAGCTTGTTGCCGTGCAGGTCAATTTTTACGAGCGAGGAGGCAGTGATTTCCTCGAACATCAAACCGTAGGGATTGATCAGAAAATTGTGACCGTCGCCAGGAATTTTCGCGGTGATGTGCGTGAACACCAGGTCGTCCCACCCCATCATCGCCACCGCGCGGTAACAAGCCGCGAGATCAACCCGCGTTTGCCACTCTTCGGGCGAAACACTCGCTTTAACGTGTGCTGCATTCCATTCGATGGGTGCGTTCATACTGAGCCTCCTTTAGCGTTTCATTGCGTCCATGTGTGCACGAACAATGTCATCAAAGCCTGCATCGGTCGTCATGCCCAATGATTTTCCGCGCTCTGCGGTGAACGCTTGCGGCCATGATGTCACCAATCGATCCACGACGGGGTCAAGGTGCCACGATACACGCGCTGCGACCGCTTCGCCCGCCACGCGGCGCAAGCTCTCGACCATCTCGCGAACTGACACGGTGATGCCGGGCACGCTAATGCTTCGGGTGTAGGGCAAGCGGTCTGCGGGCGCTTCGTGACCGATGAAGATGTTGTCAATCACGCGCGGCGGGCTAAGGCACCACATCTTTGAGTCTGGTGAGGCGGGGCACACGGAATCCACACCGGCCAACGGTTCGCGAATAATGCCGCTGGCGAAGCTCGATGCCGCCTTGTTTGGTTTGCCTGGCCGTACGGTGACGGTGGGTAAGCGGAGCGAGCGACCGTCGATCATGCCCCGCCTTGACATGTCCGACACCAGCAATTCGCACATCGCCTTTTGCATGCCGTATGAGCCTTGCGGCGTCAAAATTTGATCGTCGGGCAACACCGCAGGCAAAGCGCCGCCAAATACCGCGACGGAACTGGTGAACAGGAACTTCGGAGGCGCTGGCAGCTGGCGCGTGAGTTCCAGCAGCGTTCGTGTCGAATCCACGTTGACGCGCATGCCGATGTCGAAATCCGCTTCAGCCTGACCGCTGACGACCGCGGCGAGGTGAAAGATGCTTCCAGTGTTGGGCGAGACGGCGCTGGCGAGTACATTGCGATCTGTTATATCGCCCACGACTTGCGTAAGTCGCTGGTCGCTGAGCCAGGGTTCGCCTTGTGCGGCAACGATATCGACCAGCACCAGTTCGCTAATCTCACGCACCTGCCCAGCCGCGTCGGTCAGCGCGCCGCGCTCCAGCAATTTAGCCGCAAGCAATTTGCCGATAAACCCAGCACCGCCGGTGATGACTACTCGCATGAACAGTTCCTCCTTGTTGGCACTCGATTCTAGAATCAACGCATGAGAGTTTTGATTCAGCGGGTCGCTTCTGCAAATGTCGTTGTCGGCGAAGAGGTTACGGGTGCCATTGCGCAAGGCTTGCTTTTGCTTGTTGGCATCACCCACGCCGACAACGAAGCGATTGAAGATCGCATGGCGGACAAAATTGTGAAACTACGCATCTTCAGCGACGAAGAGGGGTTGATGAACAAGAGCGTGCTGGATGTTGCAGGCGGAATTCTTGCGGTCAGTCAGTTCACGCTTTACGCGGATGCAAAAAAGGGCAATCGTCCCAGCTACATCGACGCGGCGCGACCCGAACAGGCGTCACCGGCGTTTGATCGTTTCGTGGCGAAGCTCTCCGCGCGCCTTTGCAAGTCTGTACCGACGGGTGTGTTTGGTGCCGATATGAAAGTCACACTGGTGAATGATGGCCCGGTAACGATTTGGCTCGATTCGGAGACGCTATGAACACAATCCGCAGTGAACTTGACCACATTGTCGTCGCGGCTAAAACGCTAGACGAGGGCCGGGCTTGGGCGCGTGAAGTGCTCGGCGTTGACGCGGTCGGCGGTGGCAAGCATGATGGACTGGGCACCCACAACACGCTAGTCAAACTCAATCAGCATCGGTACCTCGAAATCATCGCGATTGATCCTGATGCTGTCGCGCCAAACTCACCGCGCTGGTTTGGCCTTGACACAGCGCAGGTGCATGAACTCATTGCGCACGGCCCGCGTCTCATCGCTTGGGTCGCGCGAGCGAGCGGCGCACCCGATGCCATTGAGCAACTCGCAGCTTCAGCCGATTACAGCGCGAAACACGTTCGATCTGCTTCGCGTGCGGATTTTCGCTGGCGATTTGCGTTCACACCCGACGGTGCGCGTATCAACGGTGGCGTCTCGCCGCACCTGATTCAGTGGGATTCTCCGGTTCATCCGTGCGAGCGCTTGCCCGAGAGCGACGTCTCGCTCACGTCGCTGACGCTCGGTGCTACCGATCCTGACGCCATGACGGCGCTGCTTGCGGCATTCGAGCTGACTGATGGCGAGGTGCATGTGGGACAAAGCTCGCCCGCGCATCTGGTCGCGACGCTCACTTCGCCGCGCGGTGTCATCGTTCTCGACTAACTGGGCGTTATTCTCGCGCCACTTGTCTGGTTCTTCTCGCGGAGCAAACATTGAAACGCCTCATTGCCGTCGCAGTCCTCTGCATTAGTAGTGCAGTCCACGCCGACCTTAATATCCTGTGCTCCACTGACGCTGACTGGTGCACGAGCAAGGCGCGCGAGTTCGCGGTGCAAACGGGAATCAAGGTAAATCTTGCGCGCAAGGCGACGGGTGAAGCTTTCGCGCAACTGAAGGCTGAGGCGGCAAACCCGAAAATCGATGTCTGGTACGGCGGCACTCATGACCCGCATTTGCAGGCGGCAAATGAGGGCTTGTTGCAGTCCTATGTCGGCACCAACATGAAGGATCAATACGCGTGGTCGGCCGATCTACTTGAAAAGAGTGGCAATCAAGTCGTGGGCATTTACCGAATCACCTTGGGCTTTGGCTACAACCGCGATTTATTGACAAAGAAAAAACTTGCCGCTCCCGCCTGCTGGAGCGATCTTGTGAAGCCCGAATTCAAGGGCGATGTTGAAACCTCAAACCCTGGCACGAGCGGCACGGGCTACACCATCCTGGCGACGCTGGTACAGATGATGGGCGAGGACAAAGCCTTCGAATATCTGCGCGCCCTTAACAAAAACGTGAACCGTTACACAACTAGCGGTACGGCGCAACGCCAGAGCGTGGCGCATGGCGAGTCCATGATTGGCGTCACCTTTCTTGATGAATTCATTCCAGAGCTCTACCTCAACGCCCCGATTGAAATCGTGCTGCCCTGCGAAGGCACGGGCTACAGCGTTGGCGCAATGAGCATCGTCAAAGGCGCGCGCAACCTGGAAGACGCAAAGCGGTTTTATGATTGGGCGTTAACCGCTGATGCGCAAACCATTCGCGATCAAACTAAAGTGATCGCCATTCCGTCCAACCGCACGGCCTATGCGCCGGAACGCGTCAAAGCGCTCGAACGGGCCAAACTCATCAATTACGACTTTGCAAAATACGGATCAAGCGCCGAACGTAAACGCCTGATCGAAAAATGGGATCGAGAAGTCAAAGACGCACCGCGTTAGTTCACGACATGTCGGTCAGGCATTGACGCGGGCTAGGGCGAATTTCGCTATCCTTGACGGTTGTCGCTTTCGTCTGACTCTGATTTTTTAATGCTCCATCCAAGTTTCCAAGGTACGCCATGAAGAAAACCCTATTAAAAATGAGTGCTGCCGCCATCGCTGCGGGCGCGCTCGCTGCGCCTACATTCGCCCAACAGGTGAACGCGTTTTGCTCCACCAATCAGTCCTGGTGCGAAATGGCAGCGGCTGAATTCACCAAGTCCACTGGCATTAAAGTCGTGCAAACGCACTTGGGTACTGGCGAAGCGCTGGTGCGTCTGAAAGCAGAAGCCGCCAATCCAAAAACCGACATTTGGTGGGGCGGCACCGGCGACCCATTTCTCGCTGCATCAGAAGAGAAATTGCTCGAACCCTACCGCCCCGCCTACACCAAGGATTTGTACGACTGGAGCGTTCGCCAGTACGACATGAGTGGCAACACCGTCGGCGCGTTCTATACGAGCTTTATCGGCATGGGGTGGAACGAAGAAACGCTCGCGAAGCGGAAACTTCCCGCGCCAAAATGCTGGGCTGACCTGATTGATCCCAAGTACAAAGGTGAGATCGAAATGGCTCATCCTGGCTCATCTGGCGGCGCATACACCATCGTCGCGGGCCTGATCCAGTTGATGGGAGAAGACGCCGCTTTTGAATACATGAAAAAGCTGCACAAGAACATCACGAGTTACACCAAGAGTTCGCAGGCGCAGGCAAAAAATGTCGCGCGCGGCGAAGCGGGTATCGGCATTTCATTCCTGTTCGGATTCGAGGAAGAGCGTCAGGCTGGATTCAAGTCCGTGCGCTCGGCGGCACCGTGCGAAGGCACTGCCTACGAGCTCGGCGGTATCGCGCTGATCAAGGGTTCACGCAATGGCGAGAATGCGAAGAAATATTACGATTGGCTGATGAGCCCGGTGGGTCAGGGCATCGGTGCCAAAGCGAATTCTCTGCAAAATCCTGCTAACAAAACGTTCAAGCAGGACGCAAAAATTCCGACGATGGAAGGCGTGAAGCTCATCAACTACGACTTCAAGAAATACGGCGCATCCGCCGAGCGCAAGCGCATTCTTGAGAAGTGGGAAAAAGAAATCAACTCGCTGCCACGCTAGGGCGAAAAGTGCCTGCGCGGAGCATTCCGTGCAGCATCAGCTTTTGCACAGGTGCCCCGTTCTATAGGGGCTACCTGCCGAAAAGAAGCTATATCGACTTTTGATGCGATGCGCCTCTAGCCCCTGTGCCAACGTCATTTCAGCGAAAAGACGTATCAAATTTTCGTTCGCACGGCGGCCGTTTCCCGCCCCGCTTACGAAACTCGCTAGCTTTTCGGCCGCTTAGTTTCGTCAATGTCCATCAAATGCCAGAAATGCTGCCGGTAGGGATTGCGTTTGTAGTTCAACAGCCACGGCTGGACCAGCACGTTCTGATAGCGAAACACCCCCGGATACCACGCAGTGTTGACAGTGGCGATGTCGTTCATCGTTTTGTAAAGCGCCCAGCGCTGCGGCCCTAGTGGAAGCGTTTGTGCCTTTTCGTACAGCTCGTCGTACTGCTTGACATCGAAATTAGAGAAGTTCGATTGCCCGCTGTTTTTGCTGTACAGCAGTCCCACGAATGAGTCACCATCGGTGCCGTCAGAAATCCAGCCGAGACTCCAGAACTGCAATTGCTTGGCACGCGCCTGCTTGATCAGGTCCGGCCACTTCTGGTTGTTGAATTGAAGCTTGATCTTTAACGAATCAAAGGCCTTTTTCCAGAGCTCGTCCTGTTCGCGGTCAGTCGCGCGAGGTGTGGAAGATCGTGTGACCAGCAGCGGTTTGCCGTCCGGCATGTCGCGCCAGCCGTCACCGTTGACATCCTTGTAGCCATAGTGATCGAGCAGAGCATTGGCGAGCTGCACGTCGTACGCACCCAGATTCGGGCGATTCGCCACATGGCCCGTTTGCGTCGGTGGAATGATCTGGTTGGCGGCGACCGCCTGATTTCGCCACACGGTTTTTAGCGACTGCTCGGTGGGATACGCCATGATGATCGCGCGACGCAGCGCGATGCGATCAGGCGTGTAGCCGCCGACCATGGGATCGAGCAGATTGAAGTAGTCGTATGCGATAGCGGATTCGAGAGCGCGTTGGTGACGAATGCCCTTCTCGGCATATTCCGCCACGAGCTTGCCGTCTTTGACCACGTTGCCGATCAGATCGGCACCAACAAATTCATAGTCCAGCAAGCCGGACTTAAATGTGAGCAGGCGCGGATTGGCTTCTTCGATGATGCTGACCTCTACGTTGCCGATGATCGGCAACGATTGCCCTTTGTATTTGGCGAGCGTCTCGGCATCGCCCGGCTCACCGTCGGTGGGAAAGACTCCCACTGTGAAGTTCGGATTGCGCGTGAGCACAATCTTGCTGCCCTTTGCCCAGCTCTTGATCATGTAGGGGCCAACACCGACGGGATGACCCATCGCACGACCCCCCGGATCGCGATGCGCTTCAATCACTTCACGCGCCACTGGCGACCAGTTGTACTGCTGCATGAGTTCGACGATGGTGTACGCCGGACGCACAAAGGTCATCTGCACCGTATAGCGATCCAGCGCCTTGAGCCCTTCAATCGGCTTGTCGTAGTCAAATTTGCCAGTGGCTTTTGCCTGCGCAACCAGATCGTCCAGGCCAACGAGTTTGCCGCTGAGCTCCGTGGCCTTGGGCGAAATTATTTTCGGGTCGATCAGACGTTTCCACGAATAGATCAAATCCTCGGCGGTAGCTTCGCGCTTTTTGCCCTTGAAGAGAGGATCGTCAGAGAAGTACAACCCCTTGCGCAGACGCACTTTCCAGACCAACCCGTCCGCTGAAATTTCTGGCATGGTCTCGGCCAGAAAGGGGCGGAAACGCACCGGACGAACGTAGTAATCGTATTCCCAGAGGTTGCCAAAAATCGCGTTGTCGATATGAGCAGAATAAAGGTCGCTGGTGCCGGCAGGGTCGAAACCCGTGACATCCACCGGAAAAGCCACGCGAAGCGTCTTGTTCATATCAGTCGCGTGCGCCGGTAGCGCTAATGCCACAGTGGCCAGACACGCAATGAGGATTCGCTTCATACAGACGCGCTCCAGAAAATTGAAGCTTCGATTATCTCGGAACTTTGCCGCCGGTCGACTTCGCGCGTGCTTTCTCGTCAATGTCAACGTACTTCCACGGCGTGCGCCAGAACGGGTGACGCTTAAAACCCAGCAGCCATGGTTGCGATACGTCGTTTGCGTAGGTGTGAATGCCGAAATCGAGCACGCTGTTGGCGGCGGCGAGCTCTGACAGCGCGCGATAAATGCGATTTCGCTCAGGGCCGAGCGGCAGTTTTGCGCCTTCGTCGTACAGGCGATCATATTCCGCGAGTTTGAATTTCATGTCGTTGATCGCGTTGATATTGCGCGAGACGAGCAAGCTCGCATAGCCGTCGCCGCCGGGGCCGCCAGAAACCCAGCTCCAGCCCCACATCTGCAGCTTACCAGTGCGCGACATTTCGATCAGGTCGGGCCATTTCTGGCTGAAAAATTCCACACGAATGCCAATCGCATCCATGCTTTTCTTCCAGATTTCTTCCTGAATACGGCCGCGAGAATCGGTGGTACTGCTGCGCGTAATCTTCAGCGGTTTGCAGCCCGACGCCTCGCGAAACCCATCGCCGTCGCAATCCTTGTAACCAAAACGATCCAGCAGCGCATTGGCCAGAGCTGGGTCGTGCGGCGGTCGCAGTTTTAGCGTCGAATCGTGCCCCGACAATCCAGGTGGTATGAGTTGTTGCGCCATTTCCGCTTGCCCTTTATAGACTGAAGCAATTTCGCGCTCCGTGTCATAGGCCAGCAAGATGGCGCGGCGCAACGCGTTCTTTTCGAGCGAGTAACCACCAACCACCGGGTCATCCATATTGAAGTAATTGAACGCGAGCACCGGTTCCAATGCGCGCTGGGCAGTGATGCCTTTAGCCGTGAATTCGGGCTTCAACTCATTTTTCTCGAACATGCGATCGGTCAAATCGCGCGGCACTTCCAGACGATCCAGCTCGCCGTTTTGAAACGCCAGGACGCGCGGCAGACTTTCTTCGAGCACGTTGACGACGATACGATCCACCATCGGTGCACGTTTGCCGGTGGTGGCTGACGCCAGTTTTTTGTCGGCGTCGGTTGTCGGCGCAGGCACAAAATCTTCGCGATAACCGGGATTGCGAATCAGCTCGATCTTGGTCGAGCGCTGCCATTGGCCGAGCATGAATGGACCGGTGCCCACAGGATGTTCACGCACACGATTTCGTTTATCACGATATTTTTCGATCACCTCGCGTGCTACCGCTGCAAAGCTTGTCGTCGTGAAGTTGTAAACAAACTCGAAATCCGGCTTGTTGAGTTCGACGCGAAGCGTGTAGCGGTCCAGCGCTTGCAAACCCGCGATCTCGGCATCGTAGTTAAAGCGACCCGATTTCTCAGCGTCTTTGCGAACGACATCTGCGCCGAGCAGCTTATTCTCAAAAAGATAGTAGTTCGGCGACGCCACTTTCGGATCGAGAAGCCGTTTGTACGAATAAACATAATCGGCGGCGATGAGTTCGCGTGGCTGGCCGTTGAAGGCGGCGTCCGGGGTGAAGAAAATGCCGGGCTTAACGCGCAGCGTGTAGCGCTTGCCGTCGGGCGAGGATTCAACGAGCTCGGACGTGCGCGACGCGAGCGCGACCGGTCGTGCGAAATAGTCGTATTGCAGCGGCGGCTCCATCATCATCACCGCGATATCGCTTGACGGAATGTCGTCGATAGCCGCAGGATCGAACGTAGACTCCGCAGCGCTTATGGCCAGATTAAGCGTCTTGACTGCGCAGGCGTCGGTCACTAGCAACGCGACGCAAACCATCGCAGCGATCGATCTCAAGGCGCAAACGCCTTGCACGGTTAACTCAGCGCTTTTTCGATGTCTTTGACCATCGAGGCAGGCTCATCCTTCGGGGCGAACCGCGCTACCTTGCCGTCGGGCGTTACTAAAAATTTGGTGAAATTCCACTTCACGCTTTCGCTGCCCAAGAGACCGGGCGCTGCTTTTTT
>CAJDUD010000006.1_pt1 | contig 29205 bp, 22 predicted proteins | sample 7390161 | NCBI WGS metagenome assembly CAJDUD01 (sample SAMEA7055664, study PRJEB34461) | soil metagenome | biome: terrestrial ecosystem; feature: Peninsula; material: soil | place: Antarctica | collected 2016
GATCGCGCGCAGACGCGGCCAGAGTGGGGCTTGGCGGGTAACGCCGCCTTCATCATTGCGCCGCGCAAACGGACGCGCAGCATGCAGCTCGATGGGCGAAGTTTTCTGCATGATTACGACGCCAGCGCTGACGCCGACGGCAGTGTGCTCGAGCTTTTGATGACCGCGCCGATGCTGGTGACGCACTGGATCAACTGGCAATATCATGCGTCCACCTGCGCGCCGCAACGACTCGGCAGCGGCAACAAAACGCTGCACAACGTGGTGGGTGGTCGCATTGGCGTGTTTGAGGGCAACGGCGGGGATTTGCGCATCGGTTTGTCGCATCAGTCACTACACGACGGCCAGCGCTGGATGCATGAGCCGCTACGACTGACCGTCATTATTGATGCACCGGCGGTGGCGATCGAGCGGGTGATTCAGCAACACGAGGTGGTGCGTCAGCTCATCGAGAACGGCTGGTTGCACCTGTGGCGATTTGATGGCGATAAATTGGTTCGCCACACAGACGGTAGGTGGCAAGTGCTGGCATTTGAAGCCGCCCAATCGTGAAATTTTGGCGCAAAATTTGATACGGCTTTACACTGAAACAACCATTGCACGGGGGATAGCAGTCCATAACGATAAAAGTCGCAATTAAACTATTTGCGGCCTCGGCCCCTGTGTAATGGAGCTTTCAAACAAAAGTTGTTGCCGATTTAACGCGATGGTTTTTCGAATGGCGAGCGATCCCAGCGCAGCGTCCAGAACAAATCAATCGCAGATTCTTCTCCCGATTGGGCGCGGATATTCAGGCTGTTGCTGATGCGGTAGATCAGTTGCAGCGTGCCGGTAGTCGCTTTCAGGCCGCGCTCGTAACCGACGTAGAGACGATCAGAAATTTGCTTGCCGACGGTAACGACGGTGTCTTTCGTGGTGCCGCTGTTGGTGGCAACACCCAGCGTGTCGAGGCCAAATTTACTGCTAAAACTTTCGCCATCGCCGGACAGCAGGGCGAACGCCGCTTTTTGCACCAATGCCGTGTCATCGCGACTCAAGTTATCTGCGCTTTTGCCGGTCACCAACATGGCGAGCTTTTCGGTATCGGCGCGATCCGGATCGGCGTAGAGCTTGATGCGCGGAGCAAGCGCGGTGCCAGTGATTGCAACGCCCACAGTTTGATCGGGCTCGCTGCGAGCACGCAACGCCAGAATGTCCAGTCGAGGATTGCTCAGATTGCCGCTAAACGCAATTTGTCCGCGATCTATTTCAAGGTCTTGCCCATAGGCGCGGTAAGTTCCGCGCACAGTGCGGACATTGCCGTTAGCGGCGAGTTGCCCGCCCGGGGTCGTGAGTTTCAATTGCCCCGCGAGGCGCGTGTTGATGCCGCGACCTTTGAGCTGAAGGTTGTCACCCAAATCAATCGTGAGGTTGACGTCGATCTTGGTTTTTCGTGGAGGTGTGGGCGGCGTCGAGACGGCCTGCATTTCCGCAGCCGTGGGCTTCCGCTTGACGTACACGTCGTCCGATAATGTCGGCGCGTCGGCCTGCGAGATATCGACCAAGCCGCGATCCACCTTGAAGCTGCCATCGAGCTTGATCGCCTCATTGTTCGCGTTCAAACGCGCCGTACCGCTGACATCCACCCGACGATCCACGCGACCCAGCAGGCGGAAATTCTCTGCCTTCAGTGTGAGTTGCACATCAGGTTTCGACGACAGCGTGCCCTTGCCGTCTACCGTGATTCGACCGTCTCCCCCGCGTGCGGTAACCGCCTCAAGCTGAACCTGATCGCCGACAAAAACGATGCGCCCGCGACCTTCAGTCAGGTTAACGCCTTCAAGAGCGTTTTTGACACTCACGTCGTTCAGTACGAGTGCGCCCTGCCCTTTCGGCGCACCCAAAGTGCCAGTGAATTTCGCGTCACCGTTGACGCCGCCACCCAACCGCCAACCCGGCGGCAGGAAGCTGCCCCATGCCGCCAAATTGTCGAGCCGCGCGGTGAGTTTGCCGTCGAGCGGAGACGAGGCAGGCGGGAACACGTCTTTCGGCGACGCTGTGACGTTTGCCGTCGCTTCTACATGGCCAATTTGTTCGCCATCAACGAGCTGTGTCACTCGCCAGATGCCTTGCTCGGCGTTCAGCGTGAATTTAAGCTCTTTTAAACCCAGCATGCCAGCGCCAGCGTTATCGCCGATGCGTAGATCGCCCGATTGCCGTGCAAGCTCGAGCGAGGCCCGCGTTCCATTGTCGGTCGATAGCGCAAACTTGCCCGCGAGCACCAGATCGCCTTCGAGGTTTTTGCCACCGAGTTGGCGCTCAAGCGTGACGACGTTGAACGGCCCGATGTTGCCAGCGCCAGAAAACTTTGGCGACGATTGCGTGGGGCTCGCGGCGGTGTATTGCAGCGCTGACCACGCCACCGGCACGGTCGCGATGAGCGCCTTGCCTGCATCTGCGGTAAAGCTGCCGCCCGAAGTCGGCGTGCCGTTTTTCCAGCGCAACGTAAACGGCTCGACTCGCGCCCACGTTCGTGGCGTGGCGCCTTCGCCCGCGACAATTTCGTTAACTTGTAAGCGCTCAATCGCGCCCGTCCACGCGGTTAAAGCGTTGCTCGCGTTGCTGTCGGTGCGCCCCACCAGCGCCGCGCTCAGTTGCAAATCACGCTCCCCCTGCTTCATCGTTCCGGTCGCTTCGATGCGGTGCTCACGCAAGCTACCTCGACCTTCGAGCTTCAGGGAACTCACGGAGGTATTGGTCGGTGCGCTGCTGCTGATCCCGTCGGCGCTGAGATCGAGGCTGAAAGGCGCATCAGGCTGAAGCGCCACGCGTAATTTCGCTGCTAATTTCTGCACGCGCATGGTCGCTTGGGCTAGGTCTTGTCCTGTAACGCTGGCGTCAACGGCAAGCGCGTTCCACGCGCCGGACAGCGTGCCCTTACCCTGTATAACGCCGCCCAGCGTGGCTTTGTTCAATTCGCCCGTTTTTCCCGGCGCTGGAGCTAACGCTTGCAGCGCACTCAAATTTTGCGCATCGACGGACCACGTGAGCACATCGCTCGCGGCGCCCAGGCGACCGCTCCATTGCGCGCGATTAGTTGCGAGCACGAGATTGCCAGTTGTCTCGATGCGCGGCGGCAAATTGGGAGCGTCCGCAGGGCCTAGCAACGTCAGTTTTGTCTCGCCCGCCAGCGCTTGGGCGCCCCAGCGACTGTCCTTGAGTACAACGTCCGCACTGGCGGAGATGGGTTTCGCCGGGGTCGCAGGATCGATGATTGCAGTGGCTTTGATGCTGCCGTTGAGCATCGCGCTGGGCCCGCTGCCCGTGCGCGGAGGCATGAACGCGAACGGGTCGAGCTTTGTCAATTGCGCCTCAGTCGTCACCCGCCACGGATTGATTTTTTTTGCCGCCGTTGCCGCAGTGGTGTTCGTTGTGGCGTCACGTTCGGCGAGCATCGTTGCACGAACTTGTGCGCCGCCAGCGACGACGTTGAGCTCGCTCAACTCGATGCGAGATTGCTGGATTTTTCCCGTCAGATTGACGTCGACGCCGGATCGCAGTCCGGTCGGCAAACGCTTTTGATCGATAAGCGCGGCAAGCGCTGTGCCTTTGAGCGTCGCCTTGAGTGCGATGGGTTTGACCGCCGTGGTGTCTTCACCCGAAGCGACGACTCGTCCCGCAACCTGAAGCGCAGGCCAGCGCGCGTCGAGTTCGGCGAGCTTGACGTCACTAGCGTCAAACGCGAGTTGCCACGGTCCGGTCTTCCATGTGCCACTGCCAGTGACACGACCTGCATCGCCTTTGCTGCCGGACAGCTGCGCGCTGAAGGCGTCGATGACCGCGTTCTCAGGCGTGCCGCTGGCGGAGACTTTGAGGGCTGAAACGGGAAGCAGCTTGCGATCTAGCGACCCCGGTGTCGCGTTAGTCGCTTCCACCACGATCTGTATCGGCTCATCATTGCTGAGCGCGATGTCGGCCTTGCCAGTGAGCGCGGTCGAAGGTGCGCCAGGCAGCAACTTGCTCACATCAAAGCGATCAAAGCGCGCGACCAGTGCTGGCAACGGCAACGGAGCAAACGGCTGCACACGAGCGGTGACATCGAGCGCTTGGTCTGCGGCTCGTGCGGTAACCGTCACGCCGAAATTTTCGAGCGGGCCCGCTGCGATGAGTGCTGCCGTCCACGGCAAACCCGCCGCTTCGCCTTTCGCCTCTTGTGTGGCGGAGAGATTAGCGATTAGAGCGAGCGGCGATTGTGGATTGATCGTCAAATCGCCGTTGACACTCAGCGTATTGATCGAGGCGTTCGCAAGCTTCACGACATGCGCTTTGTCGCCAAGATTGACCGCACCGTTGAGCTCGGTGATTACGGTTCCTTTCGCTGCCTCGGTCTTTTCCGGATGGACACTGAGCTTGCCAATCGTCAGCGCGTCAATCACCACCGCGAACGGTAGTTCCAGTGACGTCGGAGGTGGGCTGGGCGCGCTCGGACGCGTGCTGACGTCAACCTCAGCAGCGCTCAGGCGATCAAAGTGAAAGCGCGGCGGGCGCAGATCGTAGTCCGCGAGTGAGTAGCTCAAGTTGCGAACGACGATACGTGACGACGCGAGAGCGATCTGAACTTCCTTTGCGGAAAATTTACTGCGAATATCTCCCGCAGGCTCGACAACCGTAACGAGTCCGTCACTCCACGACTGAACCGCGCCAAACAGCGTGCGTTGGCCATCCGCCGTTTTTATCAAGTAGAAAATTGCCGCCACGATCACCACAAATGTGACCAACAATAAGGCGACGAGTCCGAGCGACCAGCGCACTGCGTGGTGCCTGAAGCTTCTAGTTTTTTTTGCCGGCGAAGGCGCTTGCGTTGAAGCTTGGGTACTCACTAAAAGGTAACCCCGACCGAAACCCCAAAGTTCACTTTTTTCGTTTGCTGCGCATAAGCAAGGTATCCACTCACCGGGCCGACCGGGCTGCGCCAGCGAGCGCCGATGCCATAGCTCGTGTTCGCCTTCCACGTGCGAGCCGAGTCAGCCGCATCACCCACATCTACGAACACCGTGCCATAAATCCCCGGCTTGATTTCACGCGCGATCTCAGCGCTGCCCGTCATCAAAAAGCGTCCGCCTGCAACATACGTTCCGGTGGGATTGACGCCCTGGATGCCCAGCGTCTGAAAGCCGTAGCCGCGCACCGACACCTCACCGCCCGCTTTAAATAGCAGGCTTTGTGGAATGCCCGCTGGCGTGCTGGCAAACACCTGCCCAACTTCAAGCCGCGCCTGCGTTAGCCACTGTTTGCCAAGCGGATAAAAATAGGTCGCGCGACCCAACGCACGGAGAAATGGTTTGCCGTTTTCCGTGCTGCCAAACCTTGCGCCTGCGCCGATTTGCCCAGATATGGCAAAACCTTGCGTCGGAAAAACTGGATCATCAACATTGCGCCAAACCATCTCGGAACCAGCAACCGCTGCGTTGCCCGTCAAGTCGTTGTTCGGGGCGCGCACCGCCGAGCGCAGCACGTCAACAAAGTAGAGCCGCGTAATGCGATCAGTGTCCTGTCGACGACCGACACGCAGGCGCTGGTTGTCAATCACGAGACCTGCCACGTCAGTGCGTCCCGCCGATACTGACACCAGATTTCGATAATTGTTGGGCAAGGGATACGACAGAAAGTCCGCGCTAAAACTGCTCTCATCGCGGGCCCAGCGTAGTCGCGTGAGAGACTGCCAGTCGAGTCCGAACAGCCGCAGATATTCATGCTCAGCGGTGACGCGCGGCCCGTTTTCGGTGCTGAAGCCGGGGCCAAACAGCAGGCGATGAAGCGTCTGCTCGCGCAATCGCACTTGAACGGGCACTGCATCCGCCAGCGCCGGATTTGGCTCAATATCGACCACTGCCGCTCGGAACAAGCCACTCGATCGCAGGCGATCCTGAAAGTCCAGCAAGGCTTTTTGGGTGTACGGTTGACCAACAGTGATCGTTGCCAAATTGTCAACGGTGGAACGGGGGTAGCGCTGCAGTCCAGTGACGGTGATCGGCCCAAATTTGAACTCGGGGCCACTGTCGAAATCGACCTTCAACGCGGCCTCGTTGGCTTCGGCGTCAATCGTTGCGGCGCTGTCAGCGATACGTGCGGCAGGATAGCGATCAGCCCAAAGGCCAGACAACAACGCACTCTTTGATGTGGACCACTCGCTGTCCTGAAACGGCGCGCCAACCGGCAAACCCCATAGGCTCCGGATTGTGGCGATGCGCGTTGCTCCGCCAGCTTCTATGGTGATGGCTCCAGCGGGTGTTATCGCAACAGACGCGATTCGGGTGCGTGGCCCCGGCGCGATGGTCACGGTGACTTTGCGTTGAGCTGAATTTCCGTTTTGCAGGCCGGTGGTCTCAATACGAATATCAGCGTTAAAGTAGCCTTCGGTCTCAAGTAATTTGCGCAGCTGTTCTGGCGCAATTTCGGCCAGTCGCGTGATCTCAGCATTCGTAACGTCCGCCTGATCGGCGAAACGTGAAACGTCTGCGTAACGGGCGAGTGTTGCACGCAGCGCAGATGGGACGTCTGGCGCAACAAAGCTTACCTCGTACGCAGCCGCATGAACGATGGGCGCACAACACAGCCCGATCAACAACGCCGCAGGCAGACGTGCTCGCATGCGGTCGAACCGACCTGCCTTTGAGAGAAGGGCGTTAAGCCAGTTTGCGTCGAACAATGTCGTTCACTTGCGCCGGATTGGCTTTCCCCTGTGAGGCCTTCATGACCATTCCAACGATGCTCATGAGCGCTTTTTCCTTGCCGGCTTTGTAATCGGCAATTTGGGTTGCGCTCTTTGCGAGTACTTCGTCAACGATTTTTTCTATCGCACCGCTGTCACTGATTTGTTTGAGACCCTTGGCTTCGATCACGTTATCAACGCTTGCCGCTTCACCACTCCACAACGCTTCGAATACGGTCTTCGCGATCTTGTGACTGATGGTGCCGTCGCTGATGCGGGCAACCAAATTTGATAATCGCACGGCGTTAACTGGGGACGCCTCGATACTCTTGTCTTCGCGATTTAGCGCGGCTAACAATTCGCCCAACATCCAGTTGGCGACCAGTTTGGCATCAGCACCTGCGTTTACCGCCGTCTCAAAGTAGCTCGCCGTGGCGCCGTCTTGCGACAGCAACATCGCGTCGTAATGCGACAGGCCGTATTGCGAGGAGAAACGCGCGCACTTCGCCACCGGCAACTCAGGCATACCGGCCTTGATGCGAGCAAGCATTTCATCCGAAACCACCAACGGCGGCAGGTCGGGATCAGGGAAGTAGCGATAGTCCATCGCGTCTTCCTTGCTGCGCATCGCCTTCGTTTCACCCGTATCCGGGTTGAATAATACGGTCGCCTGTTGAATCTTGCGACCATCCTCAATTTCAGCGATTTGCCACTGCACCTCGTAGTCAATCGCCTGCTGCATGAACTTGAAACTGTTCAAGTTCTTTATTTCGCGCCGGGTGCCGAATTCTTTTTGTCCAAACGGACGCACCGACACGTTGACGTCGCAGCGGAAGGAGCCTTCTTGCATATTACCGTCGCAGATGTCGAGATAGCGCACCAGGTTGTGCAGCGTCTTGGCATACGCGATGGCTTCTTTTGCAGAGCGCATTACGGGCTCCGTCACGATTTCAAGCAACGGGGTTCCGGCACGGTTGAGATCGACGCCAGATTCATTGTCAAATTGCTCGTGAACGCTCTTGCCTGCGTCTTCTTCAAGATGCGCACGCGTCAAATCAACGACCTTGGTCGTGCCGTCATCAAGCGTGATGGTGATTGAGCCACCCGAGACGATTGGCGTCTCAAACTGCGAAATCTGATACCCCTTGGGCAAGTCAGGATAGAAGTAATTTTTGCGGGCGAAGATGGAGCGTTGATTGATCGTCGCACCAATCGCCAAACCGAACCTTACGGCGCGTTCGACTGCGCCTAAGTTCATGACTGGCAACGCGCCAGGCATCGCCAAGTCGACGACGTTAGCCTGCGTGTTTGGCGCAGCACCAAACGCCGTGCTGCTGCCACTAAAAATTTTTGACGCGGTCGTGAGTTGGGTGTGTGTTTCCAACCCGATCACTATTTCCCACTGTGCCATAGGTGCGCTCTAAATGGACGGATGGCGTTTGTGCCAATCCGTCGCCAATTGAAACTGATGCGCCACATTCAACATGCGCGCCTCATCGAGATAATTACCAATAATTTGCATGCCAACGTGCTGTCCGTTCTCATCGACGCCGCAGGGGTGGCTCATCGCAGGCTGACCGGTCAGATTGGCGCAAATGGTGAAGATGTCATTCAGGTACATTTTCACAGGGTCGTCGCTCTTGCTGCCGAACTGGAACGCGGTTTCTGGTGCTGTTGGGCCCATGACGACGTCACACACTTCGTAAGCCCGCTTGAAGTCTTCGGCGATCAGGCGACGTAATTTGCCCGCCTGCAAATAGTAAGCATCGTAATAGCCGTGCGACAGCACATAGGTGCCAATCAAAATGCGGCGTTTGACTTCGGCTCCGAGGCCTTCGGCGCGCGAGCGCTTGTACATGTCCATCAGGTCGATGTATTCCGACGCCCGATGACCGTAACGCACGCCGTCGAAACGCGACAGATTGCTTGATGCCTCAGCGGGTGCAACAACGTAATAAGCAGGCACCGAATACTTAACGTTCGGCAACGAAATTTCGACCGTTACCGCGCCGAGTTTGCGATAGACGTCGAGCGATTCATCGACGGCCTTTCCAACGCCTGTGGCAACGCCTTCACCAAAGAACTCCTTCGGCAAGCCAATGCGCAGTCCGGTTAACGGTTTAGAGAGGTCGCGCGAGTAATTTTCGGTGGCACGGTCAAGAGAGGTCGCATCGTTTGTGTCAAATCCGGCCATCGCGCTCAGCAGCAATGCGCAGTCTTCAGCGGTTTGCGCAAACGGCCCCGCTTGATCGAGTGACGAAGCGAACGCGATGATGCCGAACCGCGAGCAGATTCCGTACGTCGGTTTGAGGCCCGTAAGGTTGCAGAACATCGCTGGCTGACGGATCGAGCCTCCCGTGTCGGTACCAGTCGATGCTGGCGTCAGGCCCGCAGCCACGCTGGCTGCTGAGCCTCCCGACGAACCACCCGGAACGCGAGAGGTGTCCCACGGGTTTTTCACGGTGCCAAAGTACGAGGTTTCGTTCGATGAACCCATCGCGAACTCGTCCATGTTCAACTTGCCGAGCGTGACCATGCCCGCGGCCGACATGTTTTTGACGACGGTTGAACTGTACGGCGCGACGAAGTTCTCCAGCATTTTCGAGCCGCAGGTAGTGCGCCAGCCGTCAATCAGATAGATGTCTTTGTGCGCGATGGGGACGCCAAGCAACGGCGCAGCGTTGCCTGCGCCGCGATTGTCATCGGCAACTTTGGCCTCGGCCAGCGTTTTTTCACGATCCAGTGTGATGTAGGCATTAAGCACTGGCTGCAAGGCATCGGCGCGGTCCAGATAGTGCGTCGCCAGTTCAACCGCGCTGACTTTTTTTTCGTCGAGCGCTTTGACTGTTTCCGCCACCGTAGCAAAGGTGTTCCAACTCATTCGATCACCTTCGGCACGAGAAAATACCCCTCAGCTGCCTGAGGTGCATTTTTTTGATATTTTTCGCGATGATTGGTCTCTGTCACGACGTCGTCGCGCAAACGCAGCACCATATCAAGGCCGTGCGACATCGGTTCGATGCCCTTTGTATTGACAGCCTGCATCTCGTCAATGAGCTTGAAAATGCCGTCCAGCTTGGCTTGCACGTCGAGGACGTCGGCGGGAGTAACGCGGATACGGGCGAGATGCGCGATCCGCTCAATATCTTGGGGTGTGAGGCTCATGAATCAGGAGAAATCAGTGAAAAGGCCCGAGCCTGTCCATGGGGAGAGGCGGATGGCGGGCGCTGAGAAGTGTTTATTCAGGAGGGGTAGGGTAACATAACGGGTTAATTAAGGCTCGCTACAGTCCTTACGCATAATGCTGAAGAAGGGCTTGCAGTCGATGTTTCCGGGGGATGGGTGTAGGGTCTGACGTGCATGTTGCACCTTGGGCCCGTACGGCGTTGTCCGATGCGGTCACGGGAGGCCGCGAGAATTTATGTTCAAGTTTCTGACAGGTTATTTTTCCACCGACATCGCGATTGATCTCGGTACCGCTAATACGCTCATCTATGTGCGCGGCAAGGGCATTGTTCTTGACGAGCCGTCGGTCGTGGCAATCCGGCAGGAGGGCGGTCCCAACGGCAAGCGCGTCATACAAGACGTAGGTTTGTCTGCCAAGCAGATGCTAGGTAGAACACCAGGCAACATCACGGCGATTCGACCGATGAAAGACGGTGTGATCGCCGACTTCAACGTCACCGAGCAAATGTTGAAGCAGTTCATCCGCAAAGTGCTCGATAGCAAAATGTTCAGCCCTAGCCCACGCATCATCATCTGTGTGCCATGCGGCTCGACGCAGGTTGAGCGGCGCGCCATTCGCGAATCGGCGCTCGGTGCCGGCGCGTCGAAAGTGTTTTTGATCGAAGAGCCCATGGCTGCGGCTATTGGTGCCGATCTACCGATTTCGGATGCGACCGGGTCGATGGTTGTCGACATCGGTGGTGGCACCACCGAAGTCGGCGTCATCTCGCTTGGCGGCATGGTCTATGCGGGCTCGGTTCGTGTCGGCGGCGACAAATTCGATGAAGCGATCATCAATTACATCCGTCGCAACTACGGCATGTTGATCGGTGAGACCACGGCTGAAATGATCAAGAAAAAGATCGGATCGGCGTTCCCCGGTAGCGAAGTGCTCGACATGGAAATCAAGGGCCGCAATCTGGCCGAAGGTATTCCGCGTGCGTTCACTGTTTCGTCAAACGAAATCCTTGAAGCGCTGACCGACCCGCTGAACGCCATCGTCAGCGCGGTGAAACAGGCGCTGGAGCGCACACCGCCGGAGCTTGGATCCGACATCGCGGAAAAGGGCATGGTGCTCACCGGTGGCGGCGCGCTGTTGCGCGATATTGACCGCTTGCTGATGGAAGAAACGGGGCTCCCCGTGGTCGTGGCCGAAGACCCGCTCACCTGTGTGGTGCGTGGCTGCGGAAAGGCGCTCGAAAATATCGATCGCCTGTCTTCAATCTTCACGACTGACTAAGAAAGCCCGAAAAGTGACCTTCAGCTGCCCACGCTTTCACACAGTGAACGTCGGCAGCAGAATCACCGCACCGTTGAAGTTTTATGCACGGTAGAGTCACATCGCTGCCCTCCGAGCCGCGCCGCTTTTTTAACCGCGGGCCAAGTCCCATTGCACGCCTTACGTTTTTTGGTGTGATCTCCATCGCGATCATGTTCATTGATGCGCGTTTCCGCACGCTTGAAACGGTTCGCATGGCCATTGCAACTGTCGTGTATCCCGTGCAAGAGGCGGCGCTATTACCTGCACAAATGGCGACGCGAATCGGGCAATTTTTCGACACGCGGGACGACCTTCGTGCTGAAAACACGAAACTAAAAGCTGAACTTCTCGTCGCGTCGCAGGCACAACAGTCGCAAGTGGCTGCGAAACAGGAAGCTGATCGCCTGACAAAGCTTTTAAACATTTCACAAACGGCGCAGACTAAAGCGCAAGCTGCGAGAGTGGTTTACTTGGCACGCGATCCGTTCTCGCAGAAAGCGTTCGTGGATCGCGGCGCATCGCAGAACTTTGAGCCAGGCTCTGCCGTGGTCGATGAGCTGGGCCTGCTCGGACAGTTAACACGTGTGCATCCGCTGCTGGCCGAAATCACACTGCTGACCGAAAAAGACTTCGCAGTACCCGTAAAAATCGAGCGCACTTCAATGCATGCCTTGCTCTACGGGCGCGGGCCCGGTAAATTGCCAGAACTGCGCAATGTCGCGAGTAACGCTGACGTGAAAGAAGGCGATCTGCTGCTGACCTCAAGCATTGATGGCCTATATCCCGGAAACATCCGCGTCGCTCGCATTACCGGAGTTCAGCGCGACGCCGAAAGCCCGTTCGCCCGCATTGAATGCATGCCGACTGCCGCTGTGGCCGGTGCCGATACGGTGTTGGTGCTCGACAAACCGCCGACACCTACGCCCCGACCCGCGCTGGAAGCGGCCAACGAGTCCCATTCAAAGAAACGTCGATGAACCGCTTTCATCTGCCCGATTCGCCGCTTTTTAAAATCGCGAATCCTGAGGATATCCTTCTATCGGCGAAGCCCTGGTTTGTGGCGATTACGCTGGCTTTTGCATTCACGACCAATTTGTTGCCGCTGTCCGGCTTTGCGCTGGCGTTGCGCCCTGATTTTTTCGCGCTCGTGCTGCTGTATTGGGCGATTCATCAACCACGCTGGATCGGTATCGGCGTGGCCTGGGCCTGCGGCCTGCTGACCGACGTCGTTGAAGCGAACCTGTTCGGACAGCATGCGTTGGCTTATGCCATTCTTGGCTTCGCAGCGGGCTATTTTCATCGTCGCGTTTTGCGCTTTCCAGTATGGCAACAGGCGCTGCATGTGCTTGGCCTATTGCTCATAGCGCAAGTTGTCGTTCTGGTGTTGCGACTCATGAGCGGTGCGTCGCCACCCAGTGCTGCGTTTCTCCTCGGGAGCGTTACCAGTGCACTGTTGTGGCCGGTGTTGTCCGCACTGTTACAGTGGCCACAGCGCGTTCGCTCGCTGCTGGATTAGAGCGTCAGGTCGCAGATGTCAGCCGAACTCAGAAATTATGATCAGGAGCTGTTCTGGTTTCAGCGGCGGCTGTCGCTCGCGGCGGCGATTGTCGTGCTCGGTTTTCTGGCACTTTTTGGCCGCTTCGTTTATCTACAAGTCATTCAGTACAAGCATTTTGCGACGCTGGCGGAAGCCAATCGCATCGACGTTCAGCCTGAGGCCCCGAATCGCGGCATCATTACCGATCGCAACGGCGTCGTGCTCGCCTCCAACTACTCGGCCTATACGCTTGAGATGAATCCGCAAAAGATTGGTGATCTTGATGCGGCCATCGACGAAGTCGGCAAGATCGTCGACATCTCCGCACGTGATCGACGTCGTTTCAAGCGTCTCTATGACGAATTTCGCACCAACGAAAGCCTCCCACTTAAGTCGCGCTTGACCGATGAAGAGGTGGCGCGGGTGGCGGCAAATCGCTTTCGATTGCCAGGCGTAGAAATCAAGGCGCGGCTGTTTCGACAATACCCATTTGGCGAAATCGCATCGCATGTCGTTGGCTACATCGGTCGGATCAGTCAGAGCGAAAAGGAGCGCATCGAACAACAGGAATTGACGGCGAACTACAAGGGCTCGGACTACATAGGCAAACGCGGTATTGAACTTTCCTATGAACGCGACCTTCATGGATCGGCGGGTTCAACTGAGGTTGAAGTCGACGCCAATCGCCGGGTGGTTCGCGTGTTGTCACGCAAACCTTCCATCATCGGCAACAACCTTCAACTCTCGCTTGATATCCGTCTGCAAAAAATTGCTGAGGAAGCATTTGGCAAAAAGCGCGGTGCCCTGATTGCAATCGAGCCGTCGACCGGCGACGTCCTTGCATTCGTCAGTAAGCCTGGCTATGACCCAAACCTGTTCGTAGACGGAATCGATCCACAAAGCTGGGATGCGCTGCGCGATTCACCGGACAAGCCGATGTTGAACCGGCCGTTACAGGGCGGCTATCCTCCGGGCTCAACCTACAAACCATTTATGGCGCTGATGGCGCAGGAGTTAGGCGTCAGAACGGCCTCGCAGGCGATAAACGATCCCGGATACTTTCGTCTCGGCGCCGGGCATTGGCGCGATGATAAGGTCGGCGGGCACGGCATCGTGGATATGGTGAAGTCGATCATTGTTTCCTGTGACACTTATTACTACCAGTTGGCATCCGAACTAGACATCGACGACTGGTCAGGCTTTATGAAGCAGTTTGGCTTCGGGCAAAAGACAGGCATCGATATCGATGGTGAAATGACCGGCATCCTGCCCAGCCGCGAGTGGAAAGCAAAGCGCTTCCCGAAGGATCCCAAGCTGCATGTGGGCGATCAGGTGTCCCTGGGTATCGGTCAGGGATTCAACACCTTCACGCCAATGCAAATGGCCTATGCGACGTCGGTGCTCGCCAATCGGGGCGTCGCGTTCAAGCCGCATCTGGTCAAGCGCGTTCAGGACGCGCGTACCGGCGAATCGCGCTTGACGCAGCCAAGCGCCGCGTACACCATCCCGCTCAAACAAGAACACGTTGATGTCGTGCTTAAAGGACTCGCAGGTGTGGTGACCAGCGGCACTGGGCGGACCGCGTTTCTCAACGCCAAGTACACCAGTGGCGGGAAAACCGGCACGGCGCAGGTTTTCGGCTTGCGTGGTGGCGACTACAAATCCTCGCAAGTGGCTGAGCGCTTGCGTGATCACGCCTGGTACATCGCGCTGGCGCCGATGGACAGCCCGAAAATCGCGCTCGTCGCATTTGTTGAAAATGGCGGCTTCGGCGCGGAAGCGGCCGCGCCCATCGCACGCAAAGTGTTAGATGCCTATTTCGATCCGGCTTTATTGGATGCTGCAATCAAAAAGTCAGTCTCTCCTGCGGAAGCGCTAGCTAGTGCGAGTCTCCAGCGCGAGGTTAAACGAGCGCGATGATTCAGTACTTTTGGGCAAAACTCACGGATCATCTGGATCCTTTTCTATTTGCAGTGGTGACGGCAATCGCTGCGCTCGGCTTATTGGTGCTCTACAGCGCGGTAGGCGATTCGCTCGGACGCGTGATTTCGCAGTCCCAGAAAATGGCACTCGCCGTGGCGATCATGATCTTGATCGCCAATCTTTCACCGCAATTCATTGCGCGCTTTGCAGTGCCCCTGTATGTGACGGGGATAGTTCTACTACTCGGCGTGGCGCTTGGTGGTGAAGTAGTTAAGGGTGCGAGACGCTGGCTCAAAATCCCCGGCGTAGGCAACGTTCAGCCTTCCGAGATTATGAAAATAGCGTTGCCGCTGATTCTCGCGTGGTACTTTGAGCGCCACGAGGGCAGCATGAACTGGCGCAATTTTCTGGTCGCGGCGGCGCTGGTAGTGATTCCGTTCGGTTTGGTCGTACGACAGCCCGATCTTGGCACCGCGTTGTTAATCGGCGCGTGCGGTTTTTACGTGCTCTTCCTCGCGGGACTCGACTGGCGCATCATCGTGGGTGGCGCGATTTTGGGCGGTCTGGGCGTATGGGCAGCATGGGAGTTCAACTGGCTACATGACTACCAGAAGGAGCGGGTGCTCAATTTCATCAACCCGCAGAACGACACGCAGGACACGGGCTGGCACACGATTCAGGCGGCGATCGCGATTGGTTCGGGTGGTCTGTTTGGCAAGGGCTGGGGCAACGGCACACAAACTCACCTGGAGTTTTTGCCAGAGCGGCACACTGACTTTATTTTCGCGGTGTACGGCGAGGAGTTCGGCCTGCTCGGTGGCGTTGTGTTGATTGTTCTTTATCTGCTGTTCATTGGGCGCTGCTTTGTGATTACGGCAAACGCGTCGACTCTATTCGGTCGACTGATGGGTGGCTCCATGACTTTGATGTTTTTCACCTATGCTTTTGTCAACATCGGCATGGTTACTGGCATGCTGCCAGTGGTTGGCGTGCCGCTGCCATTTGTGAGTTTTGGTGGGACGGCGCTTATAACTTTGTTCATTGCGGTGGGCATTTTGATGAGCGTGCAGTCGCATCGAAAGCTGGTGAACTCGTGACGCATTTCGAGCGTTGCATAAAATTTTCTCTATTGCTCGGCGCTGCGGCGCTGCTCGCTGCTTGCGCCAGCAAACCCAAGACTTCGTCTGGCGCACGGCCCGGCGCGTACTACAAAGACGACGGCCCAGCCGCATCAGTGCCGGCAGACATTGATCGCATTCCTGATGCCGTCGCACGTGCTGAGCCGCTGCACCGCTTCGCCAATCGTCCCTACAACGTCTTTGGTGTTGCGTATCGGCCATTGACCCGCCTTGGCCCTTTGCGCCAACGCGGGATCGCCTCCTGGTACGGGCGCAAATTTCACGGGCAAAAGACGGCGATTGGCGAAACCTACGACATGTTTGCGATGACAGCGGCTCATCCCACGGCACCTCTGCCTAGCTTTGCACGCATCACTCACATGCAATCAGGGCGCAGCGTCGTGGTGCGTGTCAACGATCGCGGCCCCTTCCACTCGGGTCGAATAGTGGATTTGTCCTACGCGGCGGCGAGCCGCTTGGGCATTGCGCAGGGCGGCAGCGGTGAAGTAGAGTTCGAATTGTTGCTGCCACCGTTTCAGGCAAATCCACTGCCCGAGCCAGTGGTCGCCTTCGCGTCACCACCGCCCGTTCCGGCTACACCTAGCGACGCACCCGCGATAGCTATTTCGTCCACCCAACCGAGTTCGCAAGATTTTTATTACGTTCAATTGGCCGCATTCGGAAACTTTGCCAACGCTCAGGCGTTCCAACAGCGAATGAGCATCGAACTGGCAACTACCCCGCGCGTACAGCAAGTTGACGCGCTGTTTCGCGTGCGGCTCGGACCATTCGCAACACGGACTGAGGCGGAAGCCGCACGCGACCGCGCGCAATCAGTCCTGTCGACACCGCTCGTGATTTCTTCTACCCTTGCCCGATGAAAAAAACAGTCCTTCCGAACCTACGATTCGCCCTCGCCATTTCGGCGCTCGGCTTCTCTCTATTCAGCACCACCTCCCAAGCGCAACTTACCATTGATATCGTAGGCGTTGGCGCCCAACAGATACCAGTCGCAGTTGCCGGTTTCGCCGGAAACGAGCCGCTAGCGCAGCAAGTCTCAAGCGTCATCGAAGCCGATCTCGCGCGAAGTGGTTTGATCAAGACAGTTAATGCCGCTGGTCTCCCGCGCAGCGGCGAACTGGCAGCGCTGCAATTCGCCGAGCTGAAAACGCGCGGTGCAGACGCCACGGTGATCGGCGCGGTACAGTCCAGCGCTGGCGGCATGTTGAACATCAGTTTTCGTCTCGTCGATGTGCCGAAGCAAACCCAGCTTACTGGTTTAAATTTCAACGTCGCGGCGCGGGACTCGCGTGCCACGGCGCACCGAATTGCCGACATCATCTACGAGCAATTGACCGGCGAAAAAGGCGTGTTCAGCACCCGACTCGCGTACGTGTCGAAATCACCAGGTCGCTTTCAGTTGATCGTGGCTGATAGCGATGGCTTCAATGCGGTGCCTGCGCTGAACTCGTCAGAGCCGATTATTTCGCCCGCTTGGTCGCCTGATGGCGGTCGGCTAGCCTACGTGTCGTTTGAAGGTCGTAAGCCAAGCGTTTACGTACAAAACATCGTCTCCGGCGCGCGTACGTTGCTAGTACGCGCAGCGGGCAACCAGTCGGCCCCGGCATGGTCGCCCGACGGTAGCCGTATCGTCTACGCATCATCGCAAGCGGGCGGCACACAACTGTTTATCGTCAATGCCGATGGTGGCGGTTCGCGCCGTTTGACCAGCAGCGGCGCGATCGATACCGCTCCGAACTGGGCTCCCGACGGCCGCATTTATTTCATGAGCGATCGTGGTGGCTCGCCACAAATCTATCGCATGTCGCCGGAGGGTGGCAACGCCGAGCGCGTGACATTTGAGGGCAGCGAGAACGCCAACCCGCGCGTTGCTGCCGACGGCAAGAGCATGGTTTTTGTGAAGCGAGAAGGCTCGCGCTACATGCTGGCAGTGCAGGATTTTGCGTCACGTCAGGTACAAATTTTGACGCAGGGACCGGTCGACGAATCGCCGTCATTCGCGCCGAACGGAAAGCTTGTCGTTTATGCGTCGGTATATAACGGCAAAGGTATTCTTGCCACCGTGTCATCGGATGGGCGAGTCAAGCAAAGGCTGGGTGCGATGAATGCCGATGTGCGCGAACCGGCTTGGGGTCCATTGCCAAAGTAGCTTCGCAGTTGCAAAATTACTGGGTGACCTCGGCACAATTTGCTGGATTGACATAGTCGACTTTGTTGACTTCACGCAGAACCTGGACACTTCGTCCATCTCGAAAGGAAACGTTATGAATCGCCTCTGGAAATCGACTCTCGCCGCGCTCGCGGCAACAACACTCGTTGCGCTCACAGGCTGCTCGTCAACGCCGGAATCATCGACACCTGTGGAAGACCGCGCGGCTACGACGGCCGGCCCGAACTCAGCAAGCAACGGCGCGTCTACCAGCGGTGTCGGCGCGACTGGCCCTGCGGTGGCTACTGTCACGGCCGGTACGCCCGCTGGTGCCGGCAACAGCGCACTACGCGATCCAAGAAGCCCTCTCTCGCGCCGTGAAATTTTTTACGACTACGACAGCTTCATCGTGAAAGACGAATACAAACCGTTGCTCGAAGCGCATGCGGCGTATCTCAAAGCCAATCGCGCCGCGCACATCAAGATTGAAGGCAATACCGATGAACGCGGAAGCCGTGAATACAACCTCGCACTGGGGCAAAAGCGCTCTGAAAGCGTGAAACGCGTATTGACGCTGCTGGGCGTGAACGATTCGCAAATCGACACCGTGAGCCTCGGTGAAGAGAAGCCACGCAATCCCGCCTCCAATGAGGCGGCTTATGCCGAAAACCGCCGCTGCGATCTCGCGTACGCTGGAGAGTAGTTGATGCAAGCGGGACGATTGCAGCGATGGGCGCAGCCGGCACGGACGACGCCTGGTCCTTTCTCCGCTTTACTGAAAGTCGGCGCAACGGCGCTGGTTGTCGCGAGTATCAGCGCCGCCCACGCCGGGGTGTTCGACGACGAAGAAGCGCGAAAGCAGATTCTGCAGTTGCGCTCGCAGGTCACTGAGACGCAGCGCGGCATCGATCAACGCGTCGCCGAACTCGAAGCGCAAGCGCGAAACCGCAGCATCATCGACTTGTTCAATCAGGTCGAAACGCTAAAGACCGAGTTTGCGAGACTGCGGGGGCAGATCGAAGTGTTACAGAACGAAATGGAGAATAGCCAAAAGCGGCAGCGTGATCTGTATGTCGATCTCGATGGTCGCTTGCGCAAGATGGAAGCCGCGATGGCCGAGCAAGCTGCGCGCGCAGCGCAAGCGCCGGCCGCAGCGCCATCCGTTGCAGTGTTGGGTGCCGCAGCGCAGCCGGGGTCCAGTGCATCCGATCCATCTCGCGCCCTGCCACCGGCAGTGGCAACGTTGCCGCCAGTGCTCGACCCGGTCGCCGAGCAACGTGCATACGATCAGGGGTTGGAGCATTTCCGGGCCGGTCGCTTTGGCGAAGCGGTCACTGCGTTCCAGCTTTTCACGCGTAATTTCGCGAGAAGCACGTTAGTCCCCTCAGCGCAATACTGGATCGGCAATTCGCTCTACGCCGTGCGTGATTTTCGCGGTGCGATTGCTACGCAGCGACAATTGTTGACGCAATTTCCTGATAGCGCCAAAGCGTCCGACGCATTGCTGAACATCGCCTCGGCGCAGGGCGAACTAGGCGATCTGCAGGGATCACGGGCGACCATGCAAGAGGTTGTCGCCAAATACCCGAACTCCGAAGCGGGCATCAAGGCGAAACAAAGACTCGGCATTCGGTAGTTGCCCTGTTGCGGTGCCTGCGTTGAGTTTTTCAAACCGCGTCGTCGACTGGCAGCGCACGCATGGTCGTCACGGGCTGCCTTGGCAGGCAACCCGCGACGCCTACAAAATCTGGCTCTCGGAAATCATGTTGCAGCAGACACAGGTTGCAACGGTTCTGCCTTATTACGCCAAATTTCTTGAGCGCTTTCCCAACGTTGCTGCACTTGCGGCTGCCACTGACGATGAGGTGATGGCGCACTGGGCCGGACTCGGCTACTACAGCCGGGCGCGCAATTTGCACAATGCCGCGAAGCAGGTCGTGACAAAGCACGGCGGCGTTTTTCCGAACGACGTTGAATTGCTCGCAGATTTGCCTGGCATTGGGCGCAGCACTGCGGCCGCCATTGCCGCGTTCGCCTACGACGTAATCGCGCCTATCCTTGACGGCAACGTCAAACGAGTGCTTGCGCGCCATGCGGCGATTGAAGGTTTCCCCGGTGCGAGCACGGTGGAAAAGCAGTTGTGGGCAGAGGCTGCAGCGCGCCTCCCGGATCAACGCAAAGCCATGGTCGCGTACACACAAGGTCTCATGGATTTGGGCGCAAAGGTCTGCACTAAAAGCGATCCGCATTGCCTGCGCTGTCCCATCGCCGATGATTGCGCCGCCAAGTTGGCGGGGCGCATCGCCGATATTCCCGCGCCACGCCCGAGCAAAAGAATCCCGGAACGATCACAGCGTTATTTGCTCGCGCTACACGGCGACGAAGTGCTGCTCGTTAAGCGCCCGGCGCCGGGAATTTGGGGTGGACTGTGGTGCTTGCCCGAACTGGCGGAAGCGGACGACCCGGCAACCATTGCCAGCCTGCGATTTGGTGTGAATCAGATCTTGACCAGCACTGAACTGCCGCCGTTCAAACACACGTTCACGCATTTCCGCCTGACGCTTGCCGTGACGCAGATTGTCGTGTCGCGCCTTGCCTCCGCCGCGAACTCGCCCGGAACACTGTGGCTTGCTCAAAGCGAACTAAAAACGGCTGCACTGCCGAAGCCCATTTCTACTTTGTTAACCGGGCTTTAGCGCTGCGTAAAAAGCATCAGCTTTTTCGTCAAAGCGCCGTGGCATAGAGGCTAGCAGCAAAAATCGTCAATAGTCGATAATTGCACTTATGAGCCTCTAGCCCCTGAGCAGTCGGACTTTCATAAAAATGTTATCCCCAATCCAAGTGTTGCTAACCACCGGCGCAGCGGGCTAATTCGCGCACGGCGTCAGCTTAAATTCCACGCGCCGATCCTGCAAATCGCTCAAATCGTCCGCGCCGCTGCCGACGACGTTTTCCCGATAACCGACGCCGCTAGCTCGGGTTCGCGCGGCCAACCTCGGGGCATCGGCATCCAGACGCTTTTTCACGTAGTTGGCGCGGGCCAAACTCAACCGATCGTTCACCGGTTCGCTGCCGGAGTGACTGGTGTGTCCGATGATGTCGAGACACGATTTGCTGTCGGTATTGCTCGCCATGCGCTTCGCGATGCTGCGCAGCCAGATTGAATACGGGCCGCTCACCTTGGAGTCCGACCAGAAATCCGTACTTGCGGGCTGGAACAAAAATTTCACTGCCAGCTTATGCACGGCGAGGCCGTGGTCAACGATGTTGCCGAAGGCTTTTTCTGCGGCGGCTTTTTTGCCAAGCTTCCAGTTGGCGAGATAAAGCCCGCTGTAGACGCGCAGTTGATCACCCGTTGACGAGCGCACGGCCTTCACATAAAGGTCGAGCGCGTGTTTGAATTTACGTTCTTCATAAGCGACGATGGCGTCTGAAATCACCGTCGCCGTCTCAATGCGATCGCGATAAATTGGATCAATCGGATCGCCCACTTTGGTGGCCTGACAGGTCTTGATATAGGCGTCGACTGACTCGTCTTTCACCCACACCGGTGAGTCCGAGTAATACGGCGTCGGCGTCGTATTTACGCCTTCAAGCATGGCGCGGGCGACACCTTTCGAGATAATTTTGTTGGTCGACAAATCAGCGAGTGCGAGACAAATACGGAAGGCCTCAGGCTTGCCCACCGTCTTGTTGTCAAGCGTAATTGCCGTGAACGTTCCCACCAGCACAATCGGTGATTTCGCTACGTTGGCTGAGGTAAATTCACGTACATCGGCTGCCGGGAAACGGTCGCGCGCAACGTCGCGGAGTCGCGTTTCGATGTAGCGACTGGCCACCGTTTGCTGTCCACTGACGCCATCAATCAGCGGATCGATCACGATCATGCGCGGGCCGGGTGTCGGCACGTTCTTGAAAAGGGCGGTAGCGGCGTTGACGATCGCCACGTCAAATGGCACCGGTGTCGGCGGCGCGGGCGGTGGCTTCGGTGCAGCAGGCGGCGCGACGACGGCCACTGGCGCGGCGGGTGGTGCAGGCGGTGCTGCGTGGTTGACCGTGGGCGTGGGCGTCGTCGCACATCCGTTGAGCAGAAAAATGCCCAGCGCAGCGATTGCCGTGAGTTTCATATGAGGTTGCAGGATTTTCATTTGCATTTCTCCGTCAAAAAACTTTGCTCTTCATCGCTCAGCGCGGCGCCCAATCCCCATCGATCAAGCAAACCAGCACAGCGCCCAGGCTGCCGTGATTCGCGCGGGTCACCCTCAGCGCGGGGCGGTCGCACGGTTGTTCGTGGCGCAATCTTACGCTCCGGGGTCAACGCGATGGTCGGTTTTGCGGGTTCGATAGGGGTCTTCACAGCGGATGTTTCCGTTGCAACGGTGCCTTTAGGTAGAGACGTGTTCGGCGGCCCGGCAGTGTCATTCGGCGGCAAAACAATGACCGGGTCAGCAGTGTGCGCGACGGGCGGCGCGCTTTTGGGCGAAATCTCTGTCGGGGTCGGTGCATGGGCGGGAGTCGCGTCCCCATTTCTGCGAGACCCGGACATTGACCACCAGGCAAAGAGCGCGGCGCTGAGCAAGCCGGCGACAATTGCAATCCACTTTCCATGATTGAAAGCGGCAGCGGCATGCACTCCGGGTTGCGCTGATGAGGAAGCGGTCGTCGTCTCGGCGACACGCTCCATTGGCGCAAGTGGCGCGAGCGGTGGTGGCGGAGCTGGCGTTGGCGTTGGCGTTGGCGTTGGCGTTGGCGTTGGTTTAGGGGTAGTTTCAGGTAAGCGTTCGTCGCCACGCGCAGTGACGTAGCGCTTGCTATCGATGATCCGCGTTGCTTCCGAAACACTATCCACCGGGGCGGTTGCCGCAACCGGCTGCACGAGCATCACTGATTCAACTAATCCAGGTGGCGGCAAATCTGCGCGAACCTCTTGCGTCACCAGATCGACCACAGGCGTGGACATCGCGTCCCAACCCATCAGCGAGATAAATTCGCCAATGCTTTGCGGACGATCCTCCGGTTTCACCGCGAGCGATAGCGCCATCGCATCGAGCCAACGCTCCGGTAATCGCCCGGCAAACACATCGCGCGGTCGCGGCATCGAATCGCGCAGCATGCGACTGATCGCCGTGGGCGGCGGCCCGCCCGACAGCGTGAAATAGAGCACCCCGGCGAGCGCGTAAATGTCCGTCCACGGCCCCTGCTTCAGTTCGCCATCACCGTATTGCTCAATCGGCGCGTAGCCCGGTTTCAGGATCGCCGTGAACACTTGCGTGCCCTCAATGGCCTTTCTCGCCGCACCAAAATCAAGCAGCACGGGCCAATTATTTTCGCCCAACAATATGTTGTCTGGCGCGACATCGCGGTGATAACAGCGAGCCGCGTGCAACACCTCCAGCGCATCACATACCGGCAGTAAAAGCGCCGGTAGCGTCTGCTCGTTCGCGCTCCAGCTGCCCCCGTTCACCGCGTCGCGCAAGGTCACGCCGCTATAGAGCCGCATCGCCAGGTACGCCGTGCCGCGCTCTTCCCAAAAACGATACACGCGCACCAATGCCGGATGGTCAAACTGCGCGAGCAATTTGCCTTCATTCAGGAAGCTTTCGATCCCCTTGCGAAAGGCGTCAGTCTCACGCGGCTGCGAGCGAACGGTGCCGTCGTTATCACGCAACGAAATTCCACCGGGAAAGTATTCCTTGATCGCCACTTCGCGCATGAGCGCCGTGTCCATCGCTTTGTAGACGATGGAAAAACCGCCGATCCCGATCACCGAGATAATCGTGTAGTCGCGAATCTGCGTACCGGCGGGCAGCGCGTTTGGATAATCGTTTGAGGGTGCGTCAGACGACACAGGCAGGCAGCTACACGTGGGTGGGCAGTCAGTCTAGCGCAGTGTTGCTGCGAATCATCACGCATCCCAACCCAGATACGCGATACATTTCGCGCATGAACTCGCAAACTTCTGACCACGGTCGCCCGCCGAATCATCCCAACAATCGCTTTGATCTCGCACAAATTGCCAAGCAGGCAATGACCGATCGCGGGCTGGAACCGGAATTTTCACCGGCCGTCGAAAAAGAGATGGCTCAGATTACGGGCCCGTCGAACGAGCACGGCGCAGACATTCGCGACCAGACAAAACTACTCTGGTGTTCTATCGACAACGACGATTCGCGCGACCTCGATCAGCTCTCGGTTTCCGAGACGTTGGCCAACGGTGCAACCAAGATTCTCGTCGCGATCGCCGACGTCGATGCGCTCGTCAAAAAAGGCACAGCGATTGACGACCACGCGCACAACAACACGACCTCGGTCTACACCGCTGCACGAATTTTTCCGATGTTGCCAGAGCAATTATCGACCGACTACACCTCATTGAATGGCGGTGAAAAACGCTTGTCTGTGGTGACCGAAATGGTGTTCGACGCCAACGGCGAAATGACGGCGACCACCTGTTACCGCTCGCTCGTTTTTAACTACGCGAAGCTTGCGTACGACTCGGTATCCGCGTGGCTTGACGGTAAGGGCGAATTGCCCGAGGCAGCGCGCGCCGTGCGCGGTATGGACGCCCAGCTCCGCGCTCAGGACGCGGTGGCCCAGAAGCTGCGTCTGAAGCGGCACGAGAACGGCGCGCTGGAGTTCGAGTCGATCGAACCAAAAGCCGTATTTGAAGGTGATGAGGTCGTGCGACTCGATGTGCAGGCACACAACCGCGCGCGGCAGTTGATTGAAGAATTTATGATCGCTACCAATCAGGCGACTGCGAAATTTTTGACCGAAAAGGGCTTCGCTTCGCTACATCGCGTGGTGCGCTCACCAGAGCGTTGGCAGAAAATTGTCGACGTAGCAAAGGACTTCGGAGAGGTGTTGCCGCCGGAACCCGAATCGAAAGCGCTCGAGGATTTTCTTGTGCGTCGCCGCGCGGCTGATCCCGTGCGTTTTCCTGATCTTTCACTCACCATCGTCAAGCTCATGGGCGCCGGCGAATACGTCATCGACAAGCCGGGCAGCCAAAGTATCGGGCACTTTGGGCTTGCGGTGCGTGACTACGCGCACTCGACAGCACCCAATCGCCGCTTTCCTGATCTCATCACGCAACGTCTGGTGAAAGCCGCATTCGTTGGCGCGCCCTCGCCGTATTCCGACGTTGAGCTGTTCGCGCTGGCCAAACATTGCAGCGAGCAAGAGGACGACGCCAACCGGGTCGAGCGGCAGGTACGCAAGTCCGCCGCAGCATTGCTGCTCGCCAACAAAATCGGGCAGCGATTTGATGCCATCGTCACCGGCGCGTCCGACAAAGGCACGTGGGTACGCGTGTTTTCGCCGCCCGTTGAGGGCCGATTGGTGAAGGGTTTCGACGGCTACAGAGTAGGCGGCAGACTCCACGTGGAACTGGTCGGAGTGAATGTCGAGAAAGGCTTTATAGATTTTGTGCGGCGAGATTAGCCGCGCTTGAATGTGTGTCATTGGATGCGAGACCGTACGCGGTCGCGTCCGCGATCGCTGACCGATTCAGCTTTTCACTGTAACCCCCGTACAACGCGGGCTAAGCCCGATAAATTGCGTTTCGCTTGTCTCACAAAGCCAAACGCCGCATCGAGGAATATTGACTAAGTCAGTGGGCTAGTCATAACCTATCCATCCCAATCGCGCACAAAAATCAGCGCCGGAATTTTTGAAGCCGAACATCACGATCGATTCGACCGCATACTCGCCGCCCAAACCATCATCGAAGACGCAACGCTCGTGACCGATGACGCTGCGATTAAACAATTTCGCGCGAAGACGATTTGGTAAGGATTAAGGCATCAGGATGAACGAACGTGTCCATCGAAACATTCTGCACAGGCAAGTATTTTGGTCTTTCCAAACACTCGTGTCTGACGCCATTTACTCCTGCTGAGTTTGTTCCCCGGCGGACTGCTGCAAGTTTGGGACGTGTTGGAGCACGGCTACTGGCATGAGCGTAGTTCGGCAGATGAACTGATGCAGGTTGATTCTTCACGTTGACGCTCCACATTAAACACTGATAGGAACTCTCAAGGAGCCAGTCATGAAGTTCACCATTCCGCCCTCGTTTAATCAGCCGCGCAAAGGCATCGTCGCAGCGTTGCTACGTTTGCTAAAGACCGACGAGCGCGTTGGGCGCAGCAGCATCGTCACCTTCGTGCGTCAAGGCGTTATAAACGCCCACCCTCAAGCGCCCGCGATGTATCCCATTGCCAAATTGTTCGGGCAGCCTGTGCTATTGCGGCTAGCTCATCACACCGATCAAAGGGTGGCGACATGAATGCAACGTCCACACCAATAAAGATGCAGGTGCCAGCATTCTTCGACCTGGCTCCCACCATCGTCATGCAAGACGCGCTGGCGGAAACCTTGGGTGCCACCAAATCGGGCCTCATCGAATATCGCTACCTCGACGCCGTCAAGCTGGCCGGGCACTCGTGCCCCACCGTGGCCGGTGCCTGGTTGATGACGCGCGCGGCGCTGGCCCGACTCTACCCCGGACAAACGCCGCAGCGCGGTGAGGTGCGCGTGGCGATGCGTGAGCCTCAGGACGCAGGCGTGGTCGGCGTGATCGCCAGCGTGGCCGGACTGGTCACAGGCGCGGCCGGCGGCGGAGGATTCCAGGGCTTGGCGGGTCGTTACGCGAGGCGCGACCTGCTGACCTATGGCATAGCGATGCGCGGCGAGATGCGTTTCACGCGCGTGGACAACGGCCAAAGCGTCGAGGTGTCGCACCACCCCGAAGCGGTAACGCGTCCGGCGGAGTTGAGGGCGCAAATGCAAGCTGCGCTTTCGCCTGAGGCAAGCAGCGACCAGCGCGACGTGTTCGCAAAAAGCTGGCAGGGTTGGGTGGGCGCGATGCTGGTCCATCATGCGGACGACCCAGCGCTGATTACCGTAGACGGCTGAGCGCGCGCTTCCCGCCGCATGGCGATGAACCTAGCAAATATAGTTGGAGCCGTTTTATGTCGCACATTTGCGGCGTAAATCGTCTGCTAATTGAATGTGTCTCGTTAAAAATCGCGAGAACTCAAGTCAATCCAATGAAAGGTGCGTGAAGATGGTTCGTTCTGCCTGCAATCTGTTTCGTGTTGCTATCGCGTGCGCCGCCGCTGCGGTCGCGTTCAACGTGTCTGCGCAAACACCGGGCTCGCTGGATACCAGCTTCGGCGGAACTGGCAGCGTTGTGACCCCCGTTAGCCCCAGCACCGGCGATGATCGCGCGAGTTCGATGGTGGTTCAGCCGGACGGCAAGATCGTCGTCGGGGGCGGATGCGAGAACGATTTTTGTATGGTGCGTTATTTGCCTAACGGGGATTTGGACAGCACGTTTGGCAGCGGCGGTAAGGTTACCCAAAGCCTGCTCGGCAATGACTCAGCGAACGCGATCGCGTTGCAGCCTGATGACAAACTCATCCTGGTCGGAGCCTGTCGATTGACGAACAGTACGGACGGACGGATGTGTGCCGCCCGATTCACCGCAACGGGAGCACTCGACACAACGTTTGGCGCAGGCGTTGGCTGGGTTACGGTGAACGTGACCGGAGGCGGCGATTCAGCCAGAGCGGTGGCGCTGCAAAGCGACGGACGCATTGTGATGGCCGGAGCTTGCGCTGAACTGTTTGGCGGCACGGGGCAGGACTTTTGTTTAGCGCGGCTGAACGCCTCTGGCTTGATTGACACCACTTTTGGTACAGCCGGAAAAATAGTCAACACATTCGGAGGCGGAAACGTGGCGCAAGGCGCATTCGCGGTCGTTGTTGAGGCGAACCGTTTTATCGTGGTCGCAGGTTATTGCCAGGTGGGTAGCTATGACTCGTTTTGTGTTGCGCGTTATGTGGCTAATGGCTCCATGCTCGACAACACTTTTGGCGGAGGCACAGGCGTCGTCACCACACAGGTCGCGGCTAGTGTCAACACTCGCGCTTACGGCCTCGCGTACCAGCCCGACGGCAAAATCCTCGTGTCGGGCGAATGCGGAAGCGTGCCCTGCGCGGTGCGATACCTGAGCACGGGCGTGTTGGACGCCTCGTTTGCTGGCGGTGGTATTGCGGGCGGCAGCGCCAGCGTTCAATCCGGAGGCGGAGGCGCACTGGCGCTGAGCTTCGACGGTTCCTTCATCGTCGCGGGTTGGTCTAATCCAGCGCCCGGCATTACTAGCCGTAACGTCCGCCGCTTCGCTGCCGACGCAGGGGGATCGGGGGTCGGTTTTACCCAAGTTCCTATCGGGTTTGCCAGTTCGAATCCGCTAGGGTGGAGTGCGGTCGCGTTACAACGCGACGGAAAGATTCTCGTAGCTAGCTCCACGTTTGGCGCCGCCGCCGGCAACGACTTTGTCGTCGCGCGATACCACGGCTTCCCGTCAGCCGCCCGCAATTGCTCGATGGACGTCGATGGCGACGGTAGAGTGATCGCAACGATTGATGGATTGCTCCTCACGCGCGCGATGCTCGGTTTCACGGGTGTCGCTTTGATCAATGGTATTACCTTCGCAGCGCATGCCTCGCGCACGACGGAGAGAGACATTCGCGAATATCTGGTTGGTCAGTGCGGAATGTCGATTCAGTAATCGCACGTGCCGGGCGCTCAATGGCGCGCCGCAATGTGCGAGTTGGCGACTGAAAGCCGGCGCTAGTCGCTATGGCCGACGTAGAGCGGGTGACGGTGTTGTCTCCGAAGAATTCGGCTTTCGCGAAAGCTGGCGTTATCTGTTGCTTTTTATGGCCACATTGACCATCAGCAATCGGCTACAAAGCCCGCTATATACGGGCTGGACGCGCTCGGTTGCTCAAGGCCACGCAATCACGACCGGATCACACACCGGTTCGTCATGACTGCACCTGATAGTTGCGCATCATCCCCGAGTCCTCGTGCTCGAGGATATGGCAGTGGTAGAGGTATAGACCGGTGTAGTCAGTAAAGCGCATGAGAACGCGTACTCGCTCTCCAGGCATGACGATCACCACATCCTTCCAGCCTTCGTCAACCAGTCCGGCCCGCATGGTGTCGTAAACGGGCCGAGCCTGACAATTTCGTCCTGAGCCACCCCAGTCATGTCGAAGGTGCGATCGTTGAGGGTCGTACCGCCCATCCCCATCCCCATGCCCATGCCCATCCCCATACCCATGCCGAGGCGTATGGTGCGCGGTGCGTTGCGATTGACCGCCTCCTCGATACGTGGCCAGGCAATGCTGGACAGTCTGGTGGCGAGGGGACGTGCTTTTGCACCGACCCGGTCCACACGCACTTTAAGCACGTCGAACTCGGCGCCAT
>CAJDUD010000092.1_pt1 | contig 29039 bp, 37 predicted proteins | sample 7390161 | NCBI WGS metagenome assembly CAJDUD01 (sample SAMEA7055664, study PRJEB34461) | soil metagenome | biome: terrestrial ecosystem; feature: Peninsula; material: soil | place: Antarctica | collected 2016
TTGTGTCGTTCTATGTGTCTCATGGTGTCCTTGCAATTTTTGTCATTCGAGCTGACACGAGTTATCGGCCGGGATCAACTACGACGATTCTTCGGGCTACGCCACGATTCTCTGCTGAAGCAGCGGCGCTGCGAAATCAATGAAAGCTCGACTCTTCATCGGTAGCCGGCCTTGCCCGCCATAGACGAGGCTCACCGGTACTGATGGCGGTTCGTGTTCGGTCAGTACGCGAACAAGTTGTCCCTCGCGAAGTGCATCCGCTACCTGGTAGGAGAGCACGCGTGTGACGCCAACGCCTGCGATGGCAGCTGCAATCGCTGCGTCGGCAGTGGTCACCGCCAACCTTGAACGAATGGGGACGCGTGACGAGCCGTTAGCCCGAGTGAAAGTCCAGAACGTTGACGACATCAATCCTTCGAACGTGACGCAGCGATGCGCACTGAGCTCGCTGAGCGTCTTCGGCGTACCGAACTGGCGCAGGTAATCCGGGCTCGCGCACACGACGGTGCGAACATTTCCGACCTGTTTGGCAATGAGGCCGCTGTCCGGTAGTTCGCCGATGCGTAGCGCCACATCGACATGCTCTTCGAGCAAATTTACATTGCGATCACCCAGCATCAGACGCGCATCAACATCAGCGTACTGTTCGAGGAAGTCTGCGACCACGGGCACGACATGCAGACGACCGAAAACGATGGGTGCCGCAATGACCAGCACTCCCTTGGCGTTGGCGTACGCACCGGCGGCAGTGCGCTCCGCTTCGTGAAGGTGTTCCAGAATCTGGCGACAGGAGTCGAGGTAGGCACGACCGGCGTCGGTCAGCACGAGCTGTCGGGTAGATCGCGTTAGCAAGCGAGTGGTTAGGTGGGCTTCAAGGTCCGACAGTTTGCGGCTGACCGTGGCAATGGGAATGTCAAGTTTTCGGCCAGCGGCGGACAGGCTACCGGCATCGACGATGGCGGCGAAAACAGACATGGCTTCGAGGCGATCCATGTTTCCATTATATGGAAGGATCATTCCAATTGTTGACGGCTAGTTTAATAAGGTGGAAGTCAATACATTCTCTTTACCGGAATGACCCGGTGCAAACCACTCAGCCAAGGAGTTTCAAACATGTCACGCATCTCTACACCCGCCACGATCGACCACGCGCCGCCTGCATCGCGCCCTATGCTTGAGGCCGTCAAGAAACAATTAGGCGTCGCCCCGAATCTTTTCCGACTCGTGGCCAACAGCCCCGCCGCGCTGGAGGGCTACCTCGGCATGTCCGGCGCGCTCGCCAAAGGCACACTGTCGGCGCAAACCCGGGAGCGGATCGCGCTCGCGGTCGCTCAGATCAACGGCTGCGGCTATTGCGTGGCCGCGCACACGTATTTGGGCAAAAATCTTGCGAAGCTCGACGACGCCGAGATCGCAGCTAACCGTCGCGGTGGTTCCCGCGACACGAAGGCCGACGCCGCCGTCCGATTTGCGGCAAAGGTGGCCCGTGAGCGCGGTCATGTCGTTGACGACGACGTGCAGGCGGTGCGCATGGCAGGATACGACGATGCCCAGATCATCGAGATCGTTCAACACGTCGCGCTCAACACGTGGACGAATTACATCAACGAAGTGGCAGGTACCGAGATCGATTTTCCGGTTGCCGAGGCACTCGCGGACTGAGCGAAATGAGGTGCTGAGCATGGACCGTAACGAACGCTTTCCGAGCGATGTCGCCTTCACCGAAACGGTGAAGGCAATACAGTCACGCAAGGGCTCCCGCCACGCCTATTCGCGTATGGAGCAGGGCGACGGCTGGCAGACGACAATCACCGATGAGTTGAAGTCGGAGATCGAGTCCCAGGTCAGTGTTTTTCTGGCCACCGCGAATGCGCAAGGGCAACCGTACATCCAGCACCGGGGCGGGCCACGGGGGTTTCTGCAGGTGCTCGACGAAACGACGGTTGCGTTTGCCGACTTTGCTGGTAATCGTCAGTACATCACGCAGGGCAATCTGTCGGAGAACCCGAAGGCGCAACTGTTTCTGATCGATTACGCGCATCGGAGTCGCTTCAAAATTTGGGGTACGGCGCGTGTGGTCGAGGACGACGCCGCGCTTTTGGCGAAGCTCATGCCGCCGGGCTATCGTGCCCGTCCGGAAAGCGTGGTGTTGTTCAGCGTGGGCGCGTGGGACGCAAACTGTCCGCAACACATTCCACAACGCCTTGACGCCGTCGATGTGAAGGCCGCGATTGACAAGCGTGACCGACGCATCGCAGAGCTGGAGGCCAAGGTCTGGCGACTTCAGCGCGCTCACGACTCGGGCACTTCTGTTGACGCCAGTTGTCGTGGCTCAAAGTTGTCGCAGTTGCGGAGTCATTCTGGCATCGAGATAGACGGTTGAATTACCTAGTGATATGATGTCATACAATCTAACAATGACGGATCGCCTACATGCGTACTCACGACATGAATCCACAAGAGCTCAAGTCAATTATTGGTTCGGGACTGCTTTCGTTCCCATTGACCGATTTCACCGCAAACGGTGATTTCCACCAAAAGGGCTATCAGGAGCGACTGGAGTGGCTGGCTCCCTACGGTGCCAGCGCGCTTTTCGCGGCTGGCGGCACCGGTGAGTTCTTCTCGCTGACGGGCGACGAATATCCGACCATTATCCAGACGGCCGTCGACACCTGCCGCGGCAAAGTGCCGATCATCGCGGGGGCGGGCGGCCCCACGCGTTTTGCGATTGCCTGCGCGCAGGCCGCCGAAAAAGCGGGCGCGCATGGCGCTCTTTTGCTTCCGCATTATTTGACCGAAGCGGGCCAGGAGGGCCTTGCAGCGCACGTCGAGGCGGTGTGCAACAGCGTCAAATTCGGCGTCATCGTCTACAACCGCGGCTCGTCGAAGTTGCAGCCCAACACGCTCGCCAAGCTCGCTGACCGATGCCCGAATCTGGTGGGCTTCAAGGACGGCATTGGCGACATCGAACTCATGGTGTCGATTTATCAGAAGATGGGTGATCGCTTCGCTTATCTCGGTGGTTTGCCGACGGCCGAGGTCTACGCCGCAGCCTACAAGGCGCTCGGAACGTCAGTGTATTCGTCGGCGGTGTTCAATTTCATCCCGAAAACGGCGATGGATTTTTATACCGCGGTGGTTGCCGATGACATGAAAACGCAGCACCGATTGCTGCATGATTTTTTCATGCCCTATCTGGACATTCGCAACAAAATGCAGGGCTATGCCGTCAGTATCGTCAAGGCAGGCGCCAAGCTTGTTGGGCACGACGCGGGGCCAGTGCGCACGCCGCTGACCGATTTGAAGGCCGACGAAATGGCGCAGCTTGACGCGCTCATCAAATCGCTCGGGCCGCAATAAATCGGCCGATTTCGAGCAGATCGGCAATACAGCTTTTATCTGAAATGACTATTTGGTAGGGGCGGGCATCGGATAAGCGTTATTGTCGACTTTTTACAAAATGCAGGCTCAGCCCCAGTTAAGCGGTCATTTTGTGAAAAAGCTGATACCGCTGAGTGACGTTTTGCCGCTTCACTTAACCGTCAGGAACACCCACTTCCGATCCCAATTTTTGCGACCAATGTGCTTGATCGCAAACGCGTAGCGACCGGGCGGCAGGAAATTCTGCGTTAGCGTCTCTTGCTGCACCACGATCGGTTGCCCGCTGACCCGAACGTCGTTGCGCGCCACCTGTTCGGTTTTGCTTTTCAGATCCTGATCGTCGAGCGCGTAGACCGTGACGTCCGCTTCTTCCTTCGCCGTGCCGACCAGCTCCGCACCCGCAGCGTTGGGCGTGGTGATGATGTTGAGCGCCAGCTTGCCGTCCACCGGTTCCAGCACACGCCAATACACGTCGCGCACATTGCGGTTGAGCGCTGCCAGTTGCGCCCTAAGGGCTTCGAATTCGGCTTTTTCGGCGATCACGCTGACCGCCTTGCCGCCAATCGTCGCATCAAAACATCGACCAATACGGTCCCCGCAGGGTGATCGCTCAAAGTAGCCCGTGGCATAGCTCGGCGGCGGCACCGCACTGGTTCGCGTGGCAACGGGCGTGGCAACGCAACCGGCCAGCGCGGCCGAGGCCAGTAAGGCGAGGGCGAAGTGTTTCGAAAGTCGGGACCTGGCAAATTGGGGCATAGAAATTCAGTTTTGGTGTGGCGAGAAAAGATGAGGTTAGCGGTAACATCGACGACAGTGACAAGCAAACTTGAACCTGCCAAAAAAGCCAGCCGCGCGGCGCGTCGCGGCACTGGCGACACCACCTTAAACGACGTTGCCAAACTGGCAGGCGTTTCCGCCATTACGGTGTCGCGAGCGCTGAAAACGCCGTCTATCGTAGCGCCAGAAACGCTAGCTCGTATTCAGGACGCCGTTGCGCGAACCGGCTACGTGCCGAATCTGATGGCCGGTGGTCTGGCATCCAATCGCAGCGGACTGGTCGCCGCGCTGGTGCCGACGATTGCCGGCTCGGTCTTTCTGGAGACGGTTCAGGCGCTGACCGACGCGTTTGCCGACGCGGGCTGTCAGCTCATTCTGGGGCAAAGCGGTTACAGCGGATTTCGCGAAGACGCGCTGATTAACGCTATCGTTGGCCGTCGTCCCGACGGCATCGTGCTGACCGGCATCATGCATTCGCCGCAGGGGCGAAAACGCTTGCTGGCCTCCGGCATTCCGGTCGTCGAAACCTGGGATTTGACGCCGACGCCGATTGACATGCTGGTCGGTTTTTCTCATGAAAAAGTCGGACGTGACGTTGCTGATTTTTTGTACGCTAAAGGCTACCGCCGCCCTGCAATCGTCAGCGCCGACGACTATCGTGCGGGCCTTCGCCGTTCCGGTTTCGAGCAACGGATGCAGGCGCTTGGCGTGGCGCAGTTGCCGGCGCACGTGGTTCCAGCGCCGACGTCACTGCGCGATGGTCGAGAGGGGCTCGCAGCGCTTTTGGCGAAGACCGCTGCCGTCGACGTCGTTTTCTGTAGCTCCGACGCGCTCGCGCACGGCGTGGTGACTGAGGCGCAAGCGCGCGGCATCGCGGTGCCGGGTGAGATCGCCGTGATGGGCTTTGGCGATCTTGCGTTTGCTCCGTACATTCATCCGGCGCTGACCACGGTCCATATTGATGGCCGTGCGATTGGACGGCAAGCCGCGCAGTTCATCACGGATCGCATCGAAGGACGAGATGTCGGCGAGCGGGTGCGCGATATTGGCTTCTCAATTGTGTCGCGGCAGAGCGCCTGATGCGCGCCTGCCGGATCGGCGTCTAGCGGGCGGCAAGTTTTTTTGAAACCTCCCATTGAACATGTCTGGCAAAGCCATTACACTTGTCATGTTAGCGCTACCATTACTGCCAACGTAACTGAACGAACCACATGACTGAATGCAAAAAGCCCGAAGAACTCCGCTCGCACCGCTGGTACGGCGTCAAGGATTTACGCTCATTCGGGCACCGCTCGCGCACCGCGCAAATGGGCTATCACCGTAGCGACTACGCGGGCAAGCCGGTCATCGCGATCATCAATACCTGGAGCGACATTAACCCGTGCCATAGCCATTTCCGGGCGCGAGCAGAGGAGGTCAAGCGTGGCATCTGGCAGGCCGGTGGCTTTCCGGTTGAAATGCCAGCAATGTCGCTGTCTGAGCCGTTCCAGAAGCCGACGACCATGCTCTATCGCAATTTGCTCGCAATGGAGACCGAGGAGCTCCTTAAGTCGTACCCAGCCGACGGCTGCGTTTTGATGGGCGGTTGCGACAAGACGACTCCGGCGCTCGTGATGGGGGCGCTGGCGATGAATTTGCCCACTATCTTCATGCCCGCGGGCCCGATGCTGCGCGGCGATTACAAGGGTGGCTATATCGGCTCCGGCTCGGACACGTGGAAGTATTGGGCCGAGCTGCGCGCGGGCAACATCACCGAGAGCGACTGGCAGGAAGTCGAGGACGGCATTGCCCGTTCGCCTGGCCATTGCATGACGATGGGTACGGCCTCCACCATGACCAGCGCGGTTGAAGTCATGGGTCTCACGCTGCCCGGCGCTTCGTCGATTCCGGCACCGGATTCGCGCCACGCGCAGATGGCCACGCTCACCGGCAAGCGCATTGTCGACATGGTGTGGGAAGACCTGAAGCCGCTTGACATCGTTACCGCTGGCGCCATCACTAACGCAGTCACCGCTGTCCTCGCGCTCGGTGGCTCGACCAACTCCATCGTGCACCTGATCGCGATGGCCCGACGCGCAGGCATCGCGCTGACTATCGATCAATTCGACGCCATCGCGCGCAAAACGCCGGTGCTCGCAAATCTGCGCCCAGCGGGTCAGTACCTGATGGAAGATTTTTATTACGCGGGCGGTCTGCGCGCGTTCCTGACGCAGCTCGGCGACTCGATTGACGGTAGTCTGGCCACAGTAAACGGAAAAACACTCGGCGAAAATATCGAAGGCGCCAAGGTTTACAACGAAGATGTGATCCGACCGCGCAGCAACCCGATGTACGCGAGCGACGGACTCGCCGTGCTCTACGGAAATCTCGCACCGGGCGGTGCCGTCATCAAGCCAGCGGCGATGGAGCAACATCTGCGCAAACACACAGGCAAGGCCGTCGTGTTCAAAGACTATGCCGATATGTCCGCACGCATCGATGACGAGCATCTCGACGTCGATAAAGACAGCGTGATCGTGCTACAAAGCGGCGGACCACAAGGTGCACCGGGTATGCCGGAATGGGGCCAGTTGCCGATTCCACAGAAACTTTTGAAGCAGGGCGTGCGCGACATGCTGCGTATCAGTGATGCACGTATGAGCGGTACGAGTTACGGCGCTTGCGTGTTGCACGTGACGCCAGAATCGCACGTCGGCGGGCCGCTAGCGCTGGTGAAAACAGGCGATCAAATCGCTATCGACATCGATGCACGCAGCATCAACATGCTGGTTAGCGATGAAGAAATCGGCAAACGTAAGGCCGCATGGATTAAGCCGATTCCGAAGTTCACGCGGGGTTACGGCGTGATGTATCTGAAGCATGTTCAGCAGGCCGATAAAGGATGCGATTTTGACTTTCTGGAGCCGGATTATTCGGAATCCGGCGAAACCGCAGGCGACGGTTCAGAGCCAGAGATTCACTGATCGCCATCTGATCACCAATCGATCATCGCAGCGCATGTCCATATTTTCATCTTCACCGACGACCGCCCTTTCGAACGCGGGTGAAGGGGGCGCTATCGGCCCTGCATTCGATTTCAAACCAAGCCAGCGCTATCCCGATCCAGCAGTACAAATCCTTGACCCAAGCTTTGCGAGATATCGCATTTACAGCAGCACGGTCGAGCAGCTTGGCTCCGGCATGCGCTGGGCGGAGGGCCCGGTGTATTTCGGAGATGGTCGCTATGTGCTGGTCAGCGATATTCCGAACAACCGCATCATGCGCTACGACGAAGTCACGGGCAGTTTCACGGTGTGGCGTCAGCCGTCCAACTTTGCCAACGGCATGTGCCGCGATCGGCAGGGCCGTCTGCTGACATGCGAACATCTGACACGCCGCGTTACGCGCACCGAGTACAACGGCAAGATCACCGTGCTCGCCGATAACTTCAACGGCAAGCGCTTAAATTCGCCCAACGATATTTGCTGCAAATCCGATGGCTCGATCTGGTTCACCGATCCGCCGTTCGGCATCGGCGGTCATTGGGAGGGCGACAAGGCCACGCCTGAGTTGCCACATTCGGTTTATCGCATTTCTCTACATCGTCGAATCGCGCGCGACGCCGAACCGCCTGATCGTGTCGCTTGATATTGGCACCGACGGAAGCGTCTCGAATCAGGCGACCCTCGTCGACGCCAACGGCCCTGCCGCAATCGACGGCTTCCGCGTGGATACCGATGGCAATCTGTGGTGCGGCTGGGGTGGTAATGGCTCGCCAAACGCCATGTCTGAAGATCTCGACGGGGTGATGGTGTTCAACCCGCAAGGCACGGCTATCGGCTTCATTCGTCTGCCGGAGCGCTGTGCCAATCTGACCTTCGGTGGCCCAAAAAACAATCGTCTTTACATGGCGAGCAGCCATTCGCTTTACGCGCTTTATGTTGAGGCTGTCGGCGCGGTTTAGTCAAGCTCGTCGGTCACGTCCACTCGGGGATCGCTCCTTTGAAATCACATAAGTCTGCCAATCCAATAATGTCTGAAATGAATCCCACCACACTCGCCCATTTAAAAAAAGTGAGCGTCGCCACGCTCTGTACGCAGCTTTTCAAGCGCGGCTTTCGTAACGTTTTCATTCAGGGGACGCAGCGCCTGACCACGCCGAGCGGCGGCAATCTGGTCGGCCCCGCGTTCACCATGCGCAGTATTCCCGCGCGCGAGGATCTCGATCAGATCAGCGCGTTTGACAACCCCGAACACCCACAGCGCAAAGGGATAGAGAGCGTGCCGCCGGGTCACGTTCTGGTGCTGGATTGTCGCGGCGAAAAGCGCGTGGCTTCCGGCGGACAAATCCTCACCACTCGTCTGATGGTGCGCGGCGCCGCAGGGCTCGTCTCCGATGGCCCGGTGCGCGACAGCGGCGATATCAAAAAGATGGATTTTCCGGTGTACTGTGCGGGTGGCAGCGCGCCGCTGAACCTAATCCATCATCACGCGATTGACTTGAACGTTCCAATCGGTTGCGGTGGCGTCGCGGTGTATCCCGGTGACATCATTGTCGGCGATGAAGAGGGTGTCGTGGTCATTCCGGCGCACCTCGCCGACGAAGTTGCCGCAGATTCCGCCGCGCAGGAAGTGCAGGAAGTGTTCCTGCTGGAGCGTGTAGCCGGGGGCGCAAAGCTCGCGGGCACCTATCCACCGAATGCCGAAACCAAGGCCATGTTTGAAGCGTGGAAAAAAGAAAAAGGACTCTGATTCATGGCACAGCACAATAACTTCATCAACGGCGAATGGGTCGCCGGCGCTAGCTACACGCCAAACGTCAATCCATCCAACGTTAAAGACATCATCGGCGAATATGCGCAGGCGAATGTGGCGCACGTTGAGGCTGCGGTCGGTGCCGCTGCTGCCGCGTTTCCGGCATGGTCAACGGGCGGCATTCAGGCGCGCAGTGACGCCCTCGACAAGATCGGCAATGAGATCCTCGCGCGTCGTGAAGAGCTGGGCATTTTGCTTTCGCGCGAAGAGGGGAAGACCAAAGCTGAAGGCATTGGTGAGGCGGGTCGCGCAGGCTACATTTTCAAATTTTTCGCGGGCGAATGTTTGCGTCTCGCGGGCGAAACATTGCCATCGGTGCGTCCCGGCATCGGCGTAGAAATCACGCGTGAACCGATGGGCGTGGTGGGTTTGATCACGCCGTGGAATTTCCCGATTGCGATTCCTGCGTGGAAGATCGCACCGGCGTTGGCGTATGGCAATTGCGTCGTGATCAAGCCAGCTGATCTGGTGCCAGGTTGCGCCTGGGCTCTGGCCGACATCATCTCAAGAAGCGGCATTCCGGCGGGCGTGTTCAACCTCGTCATGGGTCGTGGCTCGCTGGTGGGAAATGGTCTGGTCAACCACAAGTCCGTGAATGCGATCAGCTTCACCGGTTCGGTGGGGGTAGGCAGTGGAATTGCAGCTGCCGCCGCACAAAAGCTCAAAAAAGTTCAGCTCGAAATGGGTGGAAAAAATCCGCAGGTTGTGCTCGATGACGCAGATTTGAAAACCGCCGTTGAACTCTGCCTGCAGTCCGCATTTTTCTCAACAGGCCAACGCTGCACGGCATCGAGCCGGCTGATTGTCACCGAAGGCATCTATCCAAAATTCATCGAAGCGATGAAGGCGCGCATGGCCACGCTTAAGGTCGATGATGCGTTGAAAGCAGGCACTGATATCGGTCCGGTGTCTAGCCGCGATCAGCTTGAACAGGACTGCCGCTATATCCAGATTGGCAAGGACGAAGGTGCAACGCTCGCGGCGGGGGGTGAGCTCATCAAAACCAGTAGCGACGGGCACGAGGGTTTCTACATCTCGCCAGCGCTGTTCTCCGAGAGCGCCGCCAGCATGCGCATCAATACGGAAGAAATCTTCGGCCCGGTCGCGAGCGTCATCAAAGTCAAGGACTACGAGGAGGCGTTGCACACCGCGAACGACACCGAATTTGGCTTGGCGTCGGGCATCGCCACCACGTCGCTCAAGCACGCGACGCACTTCAAGCGACACAGCCAATCCGGCATGGTGATGGTGAATTTGCCGACGGCAGGTGTGGACTATCACGTCCCGTTCGGTGGCCGCAAGGGGTCAAGCTACGGCTCAAGAGAACAGGGTAAATACGCAGCGGAATTCTTCACGACGGTGAAGACTGCGTACACCAACGCGGGTTGATTGCGCTGGCTGGCGTGTGGTGGCGCCAGCCTGCGCAAGTGCGGTTAGGCGGTTTGCTTTTTGCGGCGAAGTCCCAACAACGCTCCGAGGAAAACCAGCAAACCTGTCAACCCCAACCCGATCGGGCTGACCGTGGGGACTGGCGTGGATGGCACAACGACTGGTGGCACATTGCCTGCTACTGCGATCACAAAATTGCCAGCATTGTCTTGCGCACTGACGTAGAGCTTGTAACCGAGCGGGGCGCTGACGAGCTCAGGGTGTGCAAAGTTTGCTGCGCCAAAGGCCGCATTTGACAACGTCGGTGTACCCGTCAACAGCGGTGTGATCGCAGTCCATGTTGCGCCGTTATCCGCTGAATTGCTGTAGTAAACCTGCTTGTTCGCGCGCGCACCGGACGACTGATCTGTTCGAATCGTGAAAGCGAGATCGAGACCAGAGGTGCCGACGTTAATGTCGCCGTGATTGTTGATGTAGCCTGTGGGGAAGCCCGCGCCGGTGAATATTGAACCCGCATTGAGCACTGATGGATATATTGAGGCCGCGACCGTTGGTGGCGTGCCATCGGTGTAGGGCGAGCGACAAATCTCCTGACCCGTCGTTCCGCATTGACCGTACCAATTGCCGTTGACGATGCCAAAGCTGCCAGCAGTCTGTCCAATCGTGCCACCCCCTAATGGGCCAAGATGCGTCATCACCGTATTCGAAGCGCTCGCGCCGATGTTCGAAACGCTGTTGTTGTAATCGTATGCCGGGTACGTTCCGGCGTCTCCATTTGACGTCCAGTGAATCATCTTGAAAGTGGCGCCGACTTTGGATACAGCGTCGTAGTAGAGAACGGGCGCAGTGCCGGTCGGGAACGGGTTGCTGGCAAAAGAAAAGTTGCCACCGACCGTTGCGAAATTAATACCGTCGACAGACGTAGCGTGCCGTATTTCTGTAATGGTGTAAACAGTTGCGTCCGTGCGATACCAGAGATGAAACAGACCGCCGTCATACAGTACATTGAACGATGCACCTTGGCCTGCTAGCGTCGTGAAGGCGGTTGCGCTGCCGTCCACCAACACTCGTTGAAAATTGGATGGAATAGTGGGCGCCGAATGGGCTGCCATGGTCAGGAGGGTTGCGGCAATGGCAGCGCTTAACTTAGTCGCAGTTTTGCTAAGTCGAATGGCGGGGATAAGATTCATGGACATTCCTTGGGAATCATGGCGGTGGGGAAACGGAAACGAGACATACGGCATCGGTCGGCAAATTCCTATGTCGAGAAGCGCATCGCCTCTCGATGCTTCTGCGAATTAACGGGGGAAACTGACGCCGATGGTCCACGGATGTTCTGATGCATTTCTCCGTGGGTCTGTTCGCTATGCAACATAACGAAGCAATTTGGCAAGGCTGTCCGTTTTTTGGTAGTTACAGTAGTCATGCAGCCGTACAAAAATTCGACCAGTTCAGATTAATCGCCTCGCCGATCCAGGTTCAGCTGCGGGAAACCTGACTGCGACCGGGCAACGGCGGTATTGCCAACTTACTATCATTGCCCATCAGGTGAATCGGAGCGCGGCTATGAATTTCGAAAATCAGTGTGTAATCGTCACCGGAGCTTCCGGTAACCTTGGCGCCGCCGTAGCGCACGCGTTTGCTAGGCACGGCGCAAACGTCGTGCTGGTTGACCGCTCGCGTGAGCATCTGGAGCACTCCGGTTTCGTCGATGACGCACGACATTTGATCTCAGTCACCGATCTGCTCGATCAGACACAGGTGAACGCGATGGTGCATGCAGCGGTCGCCAGGTTCGGTGGCATTCAGGTGCTGTGCAATATCGCCGGTGGTTTTCGTATGGGCGAGGCGGTACATGAAACGTCTGACGCCAACTGGAATTTTTTGTTCGATATCAATGCACGCACTTTGCTGCACGCGTCCCGCGCAGTGGTGCCGCAGATGCTCGCTCAAGAGAGCGGCAAGATCATCAACGTCGGTGCATTCGGGGCGCAAAAAGGTTGCGCACAAATGGGTGCCTACGCCGCGTCCAAAGCCAGTGTGATGCGCCTCACCGAATCGATGGCCGCCGAGTTGCGCGAGAAAGGCATCAACGTCAACGCCGTGCTGCCCACCATTATTGACACGCCACAAAATCGCAAAGACATGCCGGATGCCGACCCCGCGAAATGGGTTGCACCGGAAGCGCTGGCCGATGTCGTGATGTTCCTCGCTTCAGACGCTTCGCGGGCCGTGCATGGGGCGTTGCTGCCGGTTACGGGGTTGAGTTAAAGCGCGATTCGGAAGTAGAGCGGATACGCGAAGTGTCGCCCTCACTTGCCCCCTCACCATCTATTGCGCATGTCCGTGCTGGCTCGGGCTTTGCCTGCCTAAACGCCCATGGCGACGCTGATGGCGTGTGCCAGCGCGTGGGCGATGATCGCCGCTTCTAGCCCCTTTCGCCAGAACAGCGCGCCGAACAGCATGCCGGGAAGTGAATTGCCGAAAACGATGTAGGTGACGACCGATGCGGTGAGCGGCACACCCATCGCAGCGACTGCGGGGAGATGTCCCGCCCCAAATAACAGGCCGCCGAACACGATTGCCGCGACAACGTACGCATCTCGCGGAAGCCCGTTCCGCCGCTGAATGAATCTCCACGGTAGCCAGACAAACACGCTCATCAAACCCCAACGCATAATCACTTCTTCGGTGACGCCGCCGTAGAGCAGTTTGGCGGCGAAGGGAATGTCGAAGGCCTGCCCGACTTTTGTGATCTCTGCTGGCGCGACTCGCGCCAAAACGACGAGTAACACCTCCACCACCGCGCCTACGATCGCCGCGGCAACGAGCTGCGGCTTTAGCGCCGCCCACGCATCGCCACCCGAAAGCGCAGCCTCAATCGCAGGCGCGCGTAGTCCGAGCTGCTTCGACAGCGCGACGCCAGCCCAAGCCGCCAGCGCAACCAACAATGAGCTTTGCACCGTACTCGCGCCGGCGGCAATCCACAATGGAACGCGAGCTCCGGTGCGTGCGTGAAGCTGCGGAATCACGGTGAATGTGGCGATCAGCACGCCAATCGTCGCTGCGAACCATAGGGCGGCCGCCAGTCGTAACTTAGGGTGGTTCACTACGACATCACTTCCAATATTTTCATCGCGATGTTCGGCAGTTGATGGGAACGATTGAGCAGGATATCGCAGCGCGGGTCTATCGCTCAGGCGTCTTTGGTGGTCGCAGCTTTGCTCATTTGTGCTAGCACTATTTTGTCGGTGTATCGCGTCAGTTCAGTGATGCGATAGCTGCGCCGCTCGTAAAACGCGACGTTACCGGGCACCAGCGTGTTCGTCGTCAAGTCAAAGCTTTCGACATCAGGGTGGGCTTGCTCGACGGCAGCGAGCAGGGCTGACCCGATGCCCTCGCCTTGATACGACGGTTCGACGCTCACGCCACGTATCATGCACGCAGATCCGTCGCGGATGCCACGCGCAGAACCGATGATGCGCTGACCGTCCCGCGCGATGAGCACCGTCTGATCCCGAATGTGACGTTCGATAGCGGCAATCTCTTCCATGAGCGGAGGAATCAGCAGCGTGTCGCTAATGCGTCCTTCTTCTGCAAATGCGCGCATCTGAATGTCGTAGATGGCGGGGGCATCGGTTGGAACGGCAGGGACGATTGTGTGCATGTCGTGGGTCGCCGGTCGTTTGAATTAAATGGACTTTAGATGATGTTGAGGCTGAGTGGAACTCACTCGCTTCAAGCCGCGGTTACGGTGCATTCCTGGCCTTGGTCGCAATGCCTGCGAAATGAATTTCTTTCGCGATGGCGCGCCGTGCTTGTTCGCGCCGGCGACAGGGGCGACACAACACAGCGGTGGTCCATACGTTGCCCTTGGCGCTCTCGTACCACCACTTTTGTTGAGATTCTGTCCACACCTGCGCGACCCCGCATGCTTTGCAGTGGAATGGCAGGTCGACATAGTGGCCGCGCTTGACGAACTCGGGTGTGTCGTAGCTGCCGTCCGGAGCCAGATTTTGCGGGTTCACCAACACATGCGTCTTTGCCAGTTCATGCAGCACGCGTGCCTGCTCTCGGGCTTGCTCCTGAACACGTTTCGCCGCCTTCGCGCCTCGCTTGATCCGACGACGCGCCAGTACCGGAATATGGGCTTGGAGTGGATGCTTCATAGCGCTAGTTGGGAATATCAGGCTCGACCAGATTAGCTAGCTGAACGAGGCACTCTTGCCATCCCAGATAGCACATCTCAACGGGAATCAGCTCAGGTATTTCGAACTGCTCGATAGTGACATCCGTGCCGCACAAGACGGCCTTCAACGTGACCTTGACTGTCATCTCACCGGGCAGGTTCGGGTCGTCAAACCTGTCGGTGTACTGGATGAATTCGCCCGGAACAAGCCGCTGATATTCGCCACCAAATGAGTGGCCGTTACCGGTCGAGAAGTTCGTAAACGACATTTTGAAAGTGCCGCCGACTTTGGCATCCATGTGGTGAACCGTGCAGGTGAATCCATGCGGTGGCAGCCACTTTGCCATTGCCGCAGGTTCCAGAAAGGCCCGGTAGACCTTTTCTGGTTTGGTTTTCAAGACGCGATGAAGACGGAGGGTTCCCGTAGCCATTTTTTTATCTCCGCTGTTCAGTGGCTAAAGACAAATTATCGCTGCGATTTGCGATGAGGGAACACTGATGCGTTTTGAAGCGACTAAAACCGTCACTTGCAATCCCTGTCGGATGAAAGCAATGGGGAGCATGGCTAGGCCTGCTTTCGCAAAGTAGCTTGGCTTGTCGCCCGTGCCTGCCCAGAACGGGTTGTACGCGGCGCAGGTGCGCTGCCCTCGTTGAACACGCCCGCAGTGAGTGCGTGTGTGGGCTTTTGAAATTTTCCGAACAGATTTTTGACTCTAGAGAGCCATTTTCTTTGCTGCGGATAACGTGGTCAATGCTGCGCACTTCTCGCACGCAGTTTTCCTACCACGCCGGTAGGGAAGTAATAAACCGATAGAACAAACAACATGCCAAGCCACAGTAGCCAGCGGTCGGGTGACAGCAAGGCGGACAGCCAGGGCAATGAAGACGCAGCCTCGCTACCGAGGCGCAACAGGTCTTGCAGATAACTTTGCGCGACCAGGAACAAGGTGGTACCAATGACCGCGCCATACATGGTGCCCATGCCGCCGATCACGACGATGAGTAGCACGTCCATCATGATCTCAAAAGACAATGAGGTGTCGGGACCGTTGTATCGCAGCCATATCGCCAGCATCGCACCGGCCATACACGCAAAAAGCGCCGACAAAATGGCCGACGTAGTGCGGTACACCACGACCCGGTAGCCAATGGCTTCAGCGCGGAACTCGTTCTCACGAATGGCCAGCAATACGCGGCCAAATGGAGAATTCACAATGCGCAGCAGAGCCAAAAACAGCACAACAGCCGTCATGAAAAGCAGGTAGTAGCTGAGCAGTCGACCATCCAGCGAAACGCCGAGGAAGCGTTGGTCGCTGAACGCGTAGCTGGGAGACAGAATCTCCGGCACTTTGAACGACAAGCCATCCTCACCCCCAGTAATTTCATGCAACTGCGACGCCAGCGTCAGGAAAGCCGATGCCACCGCGAGCGTGATCATTGCGAAGAAGATGGCGCGCACCCGCAACGAGAACAACCCAATCAAAAATGCCAACGCAAACGAAAGCAGCAAGCTCGCGCTCAGCCCCACAGCCAACGCCTGCCAGGTCGGACCCAGGCGCGTGGTGGCCACCGCGATGCCATAGGCACCGATGCCAAAGAACATGGTGTGGGCAAAGCTGACGATGCCGGTATAGCCCAGCAAGAGATCAAAGCTGGCCACCAGCACAATGAATATCAGCACCTTGGCAGCTACGTTCAGCGCCTTGACGCCGGGGAAGATGAATGGCGTAAGCGCCAGCGCCAGCACCAGCAGGGCCAGCATTCCCGTCAACCAGCGGCTGCCGGGCATGTCATTGGAAAAAATACGTTGCAACATACGCGTTCGCCTTATCGGTTCGCAACCGGGTAGACGCCTTGAGGACGCCACAGGAGAATGGCCACCATCAACCCGATGTTGGAGAACAGCGCGACCTTGGGTGCTAAAAACCCGGTGTAGTTGGCCATCAAGCCCACCAACAATGCACCAATCAACGCCCCACCCGTGGAACCCAGGCCGCCGATGATGATGACGATAAAGATCAGTACATTCACCTGTGCCCCCATCTGTGGCGTGACGGTCTGCTGGTACAGACCCCACATCACGCCGCCGAGACCTGCCAGGACGCTGCCCACGACGAACACGCCGATGAAAAGCCGCTTGATGCGATAACCCAGGGCCTCCACCATCTCACGGTCTTGCACGCCCGCACGTATCAGCAGACCGATCTTGGTTCGGCCCAGCACCCAGGCCAATTTAGCAAACACGGCCAACCCCACCACCACCGCCATCAGGCGGTATTTCTCAATGGCAGCGTCGCCCAGGTAGATCGAACCGCGCATGGCGTCGGGCAGTGGCAACGCAATTTGTGCCGGACCCCAAATCACCTTGATGAGCTCTTCACCAATAATCATGCCGCCCATCGTGATCAGGATTTGTTTCAGGTGTTGGCCGTAAACAGGGCGAATAATGAACCGCTCAAACGCCAGGCCCACGGCGCCGGCCACCGCCATGGCCACCAGCATGGCAGGAAACACCGCCACCAGATTGCGCCACAACTGGTCTGACCCAGTCCAGTCACCCATCAGGCCAAAGACAGTGGTCGCTACAAATGCACCGAGCGCAATGAAAACCCCGTGCCCAAAATTCAGCACGTCCATCAGGCCGAACACCAATGTCAGACCTGAGGCGATGACAAAGATGATCATGCCCATCGCCAATCCAGCCACGGTCAGTGTGAGCCAGGTGGAGGCTGAGCCGATAAACGGCAACACCAGCAAAGCCAACAGCGGCACCAGAGCCAAAGGCTTCCAGTCGAAGTTCAAATTTTTCATATCGCCAACCCCAGCAGCGCGTGTTGCAAGTCTTCGCTGTCGGCCAACTCCTGCATTGAACCGGCGTGGACGACTTTGCCGTTGTCCATTACAGCCACGTAGTCGCCAAGCCGTTTGGCGAAACTGATGTTTTGCTCCACCAACAAAATAGTGGTGCCAGTTTCCTTCAGCTGAGCGAACGCATCAATCATGTTGTTGATGATGGCGGGGGCCAGACCCTTGCTGGGCTCGTCCACGATCAACAGCTTGCGCGGTTCGACAATCGCGCGGGCTACGGCCAGCATCTGTTTTTGGCCGCCCGAAAGCTTGCCCGCAGGGTGGTTCCAGAACTTCTCCACTGCCGGGAACAACCGAAAAATCCACTCCAGCCGCCATGTTTTCGGGCACGTAAGCAATGTCCAGATTGGCAATATGCGGTGTCTCTGCGGCCGTGATGTCCTCGCCGTCAAATACAAGCTTGCCCTGCGACGCATGCCACAGGCCCATGATGGTGCGCAGCGTGGTGGTTTTGCCTGCACCATTGCGCCCGAGCAGCATAGTCAGTTGCCCGCTCGGCACGACCAGGTCCACACCGTGCAGGATGTGGTATGCGCCGATGTGGGTGTGCACGTCCGATAGAGTGAGCAAGGGGCCAGTATGGGTGGCCTGCTTCATACTTGCTCTTGCACTTCGGAGGCTTTGATGGCTACACCCAAGTACGCTTCTTGCACCACGGGTGATGCAATCACTGTTGCGGGGTCGCCATCGGCCACCAGTGCGCCGTTGTGTAGCACGATGATGCGGTCGGCCAGTTCGCGCACCACGTCCATTTTGTGCTCCACAAGCAATATGGTTTTGCGCTTATCGTCTTTCAGTTTGCGAATCAAATTGAGGATGACCGGCGCCTCGTGGGCAGACATGCCCGCCGTCGGTTCATCGAACATGAACACGTCGGGCTCCAACGCCATCAACAGCGCAACTTCCAGTTTGCGTTGGTCGCCATGCGGAAGGCTGGCCACGGGTGTGCGCTGCTTGTCGTTCAGGGCGACCGCGTCCAGCACTTCTTCGGCCAACTGGGTCAGAACCTTGTGATCGCTCCACACACTCCACAGGTTGAGCCCACGCAAATGAGCCCCTGACCGGGATGCCTGCACCGCCAACCGTACGTTCTCCAGAACTGAGAGGTTCGGAAACAGATTGGTCAACTGGAACGCACGGCCCAAGCCCGCACGGGTGCGTGCCGATGGGCTCAACCCGGCGAGGCTATTGCCGTTGAGATACACCTCGCCACTGGTGGCCTTAATCTGACCAGAGATGAGATTAAAAAATGTGGTTTTTGAGATTAAAAAATGTGGTTTTGCCCGCACCGTTCGGTCCGACGATGGCGGTCAACGTGCCGGGTTTGAAGGTGCAACTCACACCATTTACCGCCACGTGGCCGCCAAAGCGCACGGTCAAGTCTTTGGTGACTAACAATCTCGATCTCTCCCGTTCAATCAATCCATCCGTGTCTGGCGAGATTAGTTTTGAAATGCGGCATATTCACAGCGGCGCATGCGCTCGCACTGGCCACCGCAGGCGCGCAAGATTTCATGCCAACGGAACAGCGGTTCATACGATTTGCCTTCTGTTTTTTTTGCGGAGAATGCAATCGCCGTCCCCCGTGTTTGCGGCGGTTAAAACCGCTCTCATTGCGTGGCGGAGCCGCAGGCTCCGCACCAACCGGGCGCTGCTGCTTAACGCTTATTACGGATCGGGATGTTCATCTCTTCCGGTTTGATCTCGTGCACCAGTTCTGGAACGCCCCAGGCAAAAGCCGGATCAGCCTTAATCTTGAAGTGATACATGCTTTGCATGGCCTGGTGATCTTCCTTGCGGAAGGTCATCTTGCCCTTAGGCGTGTCAAAACTCATGCCTTCCATGGCGTTGATCAGCGCGTTCGCGGATGTGTCGCCCTTGGTAGCGTTTAACGCCGTGACGATGGCCATGGCTGCGGAAAAACCACCGGCAGTAAAGAAATCTGGCGGCGCTTTGTATTCTTTCTGATGGCGTGCCACCATGGCGTCGTTGACCGCGTTTTTGGGAATCGCAAAGTAGTAATACAGCGCGCCTTCCATGCCCGGAAACTGCTTGTAGGCAACCATGGCCGGCAAGATGTTGCCACCGGTGGCCAGTTCAATGCCGTAGCGCTTTTTCAACTCCAGATCGGCAATTTTGCTAAACGGTGTGGGCGCGCCTGACCATCCTACCGAAATGAATTTGTTGCCCGGTTGGTCTTTGAGTTTGTCCACAATGCGCTGCAAGCCGGCTGTGAAATCGGTGGTGCCAACGGGCAAATATTCTTCGTGAACGATCTTGGCATTCTTGAGCGAATCGCGTGTGGCCTTGACGCCGTCACGGCCAAACGCGTTGTCATTGGCCAGCGTGGCAATCACGTTGCCCGGCTTGTCCAGCGCGACGGCATTGGCCGCTGCGTCCTGACTCGAGTTGCGGCCAGTGCGGAAAATGTATTTGTTCCACTTGTCGCCGGTGATGGAGTCTGCAACCGCGGGCTCCACTAACAAAATCTTCTTGTATTCCTCAGCAACGGGCAGCATGGCCAGCGCGACTGGTGAAGCCGTGGGACCCACCGCCAAATCCACTTTGTCGTCGCCATACGCGGCGGCTAGAAGACTTTTGCCGATGTCGGGCTTGCCCTGGTCGTCCTTTTCAATGACCACAATCTTCTTGCCCGCCACCATCATGGTGCCACCGGTGGCATAGTCCAGGCCCATCATGAAACCCACGGCAGTTTGCTTGCCATAGGCTTCCAGCGGCCCTGTCTTGCTGTAAATGTGAGCAATCTTGATTTCTTTGGACTGCGCAAATGCAGCACTGCCCGCAAAGACGGTAGCGATTCCGGCGGCGATCAGCGTGGCCTTTAATACCCAGCGACGTTTATACATAGTGTTGTCTCCCATTGTTGTGTTCGAATGCAAATTGTTTTGCACAAAGCGCGCAATTCCCACAGCATTGATTTCATTAAGCCTTTTAGCAAGTATAGGAAGTTCAACCGCATGATGCCCAGTATGGCATCAAAGGGCACCGTCACTTGGGCTGGGCAATTTTTGGTGGGTCCCCGAATTCAGATTGCAAGACGACGGCCCGACCGTTGTCCACCCACGCGAACACGTAGGTGAAAGTTATCGTTGCTTCACAATTGCCAGTGATGGCTTTCGTGGTCGTTCGGTTAACGCCGACCCCTACAATGCGGACCGAAGCAGCGCCGCTCATCGGATAGAAGGGACGCCATGGGAGGACGCTTGCATCGGGCAGCGCCGTCGCGGGCGAGGAAATATTGGGAGCACCAAGAAAATCCACTGGCGTACCGCATATCGCTGTAGCAAGCGCCGGGTCATTCAGTGGGCCAGACGCGGCGAGCCGCTCAATATCGCCGCTAAGCACGACGGGAAGAGATTTCCGGACAACGGTGTTGGCGAGATAGGCCACGCCAACCAGCAGCGGAACCGCGATTAGCGCGACCAGCAACCCGACGATGGACGATTTAGCCTTCATCGGGATACTGTAACCGAACGATAGAGAGCGGCCGCACTCCGCCGCTCGGGTCACGTCTGTATCGTAGAGTCTGCTTTGCGCGTCCGCCCACCGTTTGCATTCACTGGCGACGGTTGAATGAAGTGTCGGCGCTAGCGCGTTCCTTACGCCAGGTGCTCCATATTGTCGGGCAGACCGACCCATTCATGCATTCGCTCCTCGTCGACCGAAAATGTTGGGGCAGGAAAGCTGGGGTCAGCGAAGGATCCGACCGGAATCGCGAGGCTGTCTTCAACACCTTCAAACATGTAGTAAACCGTTGCCCCGCAGCTCGGGCAGAAGTTAAACGTAGCACTGACGCGGTCGTCACCAACTCGAACGTACTCGCTCACTAGTCCCTGCAATTCGACGGCATCGCTTCGGAATCGGCCTTGAACGCCGAACACGCTTCCAGTCCGCTGCTGACACGCGAGGCAATGACAGATCGAGACGCGAATGGGGGCTCCGGTGACGGTCGCTGTGAGTTGGCCGCAGCTACATCATGCAATTCGTTGGGTCATGATGTTGAACGTAGCTCAATCGTAGGCAGCGGCCGCATGGCTTGTAACTTGTGTTCGTGGCGATAATTTCTTCGATGTGCGACCTGGTTCGCAGGCGTCACTTGGGGCGTTGCGCTGCTGCAAGCATTGCTCCCATCCGCTCGTGGATCAAATTGACCGCCTTGAGCGGACGAAGCATGACCTTGAACTCAATGATCTTCCCCTCAGCGTTCCACTTGATGATGTCCACACCGTTTACCAGGATGCCGTCTATTTCGGTTTCAAACTCCAGCATGGCGTCGGATGGGCCAACGATCTCGCGCACATAGCGGAAGGTGGGGTTGAAGAGGACATTGAAGGCACCGGAGAGATAGGCTTTGGCCAATGCTTTTCCACGCTGCGGCGTGTGTACGACGGGCGAAATGAATACGGCGTCGTCTGCGAGGAGGGCGTCGAGGCCGGCCGAATCGGTTCTGCGAATAAGGTCGTGCCAGAGTTCTATTGGGTGTGTGTTCATAGATCAAGCGTAGCGCAGTAGGTTGATCGTGAGACCAAAGGTGAAATCGCGATGCGGCACATCACTTAAAAAATGGATGCGTATTTGGATGGTGGCGAGTGGTCAACGATCATTCAACTCATGGAACCGACGACCACCAGTTCCTCGTGTCGTTGCAAGTTTCCAGGGCGCGTTTGTAGCCGTCACGTTGGCTGACCCGGTCAAGATACGCGAGCTCGACGTCACCGAAGACGTAACCGCCGCCCTTTTGTGCCGATCGGAGAGCGTAAGTGACCGATATGTCGGCAGCGGTAAACACCTCGCCAGCGATGTACGGTAAGCGGGCAAGCTGCCGCGTCACCAACCCAAGCCGACTCTCGAACTGTTCGAGCGCGAATGCAGAGGTCCAATTTTGGCGCTCGGCCTCGGGCGCAAGATGGCGGGTGCCGTTGAAGAAGTAAATGCTGGCGGCAAGACCAGCTTCGCCAAGATGAAGGAATTGCATGTACGCGGGGAAGGCGGGGTCGTTCGGGTTCGGAGCGAGCGGCGTCGGCCCATGCCGCGCCATCAGGTATTGCAGGATCGCAATCGACTCGACCATTGTCACGTCGCCGTTCTCCCCGTCTTGAATTGCCGGGATGAAACCAGCGGGATTGATGGCGAGATACGCCGGGTCATTCTCGACGCCTGCCAGCAGATCCACTCGCCGCAGCCGATAGGGTAGCCCCATCTCTTCCAGCAGCCAGACGACGCGGAAGCCTCGGCCTTCACCAAATACTGTGATCATGTTGACTAGTCCTTTGTGTGCAGAGTTGTCCTGTTCAAGAGCTTGCATCTGCGATGAGCAGGCCGCCGGAAGCGTTCGTTTTGACCCCACACGTTTGCCATCAGCGAGCTGCCGCTGCGAGTCCGCCCGATGCATGGTTTGGGGTCATGCTGACTATCGCGCGACCCATCCGCCGCAAACCGGAAAGACCTGGCCGACAAAACAATTTGCTGACTCGCTACACAGGTACGCTGCGAACTCTGCATCCTCGCGCGCCCCGACAAGGCGACCCAATGGAACCTCTCGCTTGAGTCTCTCCTGGAATCTCGGGTTCGCCTGGACCTCGTGCGGGAAGTAGGTAGGGTTTTCAACGAAGTTCTGGGCGATGGCATTGACCTGAACATTGTGGGGGGCCACTTCAACGCCGACAGATTGAACGTAGGCGAGTTGCGCGCCGCGTGCAGCGCTGTAAGTAGACGCCCGTTTCATGCCTCGCAAAGCTGAGGCGCTGCCCATGACGAGGATCTTGCCCGAGCGACGTTCGATCATCATCGGCAGGATCGCTCTGAACAGACGCGGCAACGGATCGACCAACGCTGCAAAGGTCTGGGTCCACTCAGTATCAGTGGCATCTGTCGCGAGCGTCGTCGGTGCGGCATACGCCAGATTTGCAATCAGGATGTCGATGACGCCGGATTCCCTCGCAACGGCGTGCACTGCAGCGGAATCCACGAGCGATGCCACACTTCGGATGACCTCTGCCCCGTGTTCGGCGAGTACTTCGCAGAGCATAGGCCCCATGAATTCGTCCGCCTGCGTCACTAATATTCGCTTGCCCGTGAGTGTTTGAGTCATTGCTAAATCGCCTTCGCCTCAGGCATCGCATGTGGCTGTGACAACCACAGCTTGAATCTTCCCGGTGACCTCGCCCACGCCAAAGCGCTGGCGTAGCGCCGCCTCCGCAACATCGGTCGCCTCGGTCAGGGTTGCTGCGTCACGTGCCTCGATCTCGTTGCGCAGCGGTGTACCTTGACAGTACGCAACGGCGACAGTCCGAGACGAATCGGACTGACTCTGCGCAGTAACGGTGTCGAACGCATTTTGGCCCGCGAAACCACCGCCAGCGAGAGCGCTGGCGATCATCGCTTGGTCGTAATGACCGTGCGGCAGCCTTGCCAGGAATCTAGGCGGATCGCTTGGGAAAAGCTCCGCCATCGCCACAGTCACGCAGTCTGCGAACTCGTTGTCCTCGATCCGGTCCCAGACGCTGAACAGGAATGTACCGCCTGGACGCAGGACCCGCCGCGCCTCTGCGAAGGCCGCTGCCTTGTCCCGAAAGAACATGGCTCCGAACTGACACACCACGGCATCGAAAGCGCCATCGGCAAACGGCAGGCTCATCGCATCCGCCTGTTGCCACGTGACGGGGCGACTCGTACCGATGCTCATGGCGTGATCGAGCATAGGCTGGTTCAAGTCCGTCGCGACGATGGATACGTCCGCAGGTAACTGAGTCGCCATGTGGCGGGTGACCACTCCGGTGCCCGCAGCAATTTCAAGTACAGCCGAGGGCCGAAGCGCGGCGATTCGGCTTGCCATGTCTCGGGCATACGGGTCGAAGATCAGGGGCACCAGGTATTGCTCATACAACTGAGCGATGGATCCAGAGAAGACGCGATCACGATTGGATGGGTTCATGATGCTTGGCTCCAAAAAGGTTAGTTTATGCGGCCCATAAGCTGAGTTACTACACGAGTGGCACATGCCTTAGACGAGGAGGGACGCACTGTCGTCGCTTCACTCCGAATGCCGCCCCTAACGCAGCACCTGCTGCTACGCCGACGCCAACACCTACTGCAACTTGGCCCGTCGCCGCACCAATTGCGGCGCCGACGGCTATACCAAACAGCATCCAAACTGCAATATTCATAGCTTCTCCAGCGGTTAATTGTTGTGGACGGATTGATCGCGCTCAGATTCGACCGCAATGCCTACTTCTCCGCTTATCAGAGTTTACTTACCGTCAGCATGCAAGAGCAACCGGTGGGCGTAGTCGCCTACATCGGGATCGCCAGCCGTTGCACGTGCAATGAGGAGCGCCGATTGCGATACGTGAACACAGGTTGCCTGGCGCCCAACGTGACGTAAGCGGACCGTCGAATGCCGTTCCGGTTGATGGTTAGGCCTAAGCCGCATTTGCGCCCGCTCCGCCGCAGCGGCCGTTCCGCTTGGCGGCAATTGCCTCAATCTCAACAAACCAGGCTGGATCAACCAATTGCGAAACGTACACCGCAGTGGAGGCCGGGCGATGCGATCCGAGGTGTTTGATCCTCGCGTTTCGTACCGCCTGTCCGTCGTGCCCGGCGACCATGAATGTGGTCAGCTTGATTATGTCAGAGGCTTCCAAACCGTGCGACCGCAGCAGCGTGATGATGTTTGTAAAGACTTGGTCCGCCTGTTCCGCCATCGTGGACGGCGTTGAGCCGTCGGGTCTGACGTCGAGCTGTCCCGAAATGAATGTGAGCTCTGTGAATTCGGGCACTGAAACTGAGTGGCCGTAGAGGCCAAGCGGCGCGTGCACGCCCTCTGGGTTTGAAAGACTGATGCTCATGGTTTGACATTCGGTGGAAATCAGAAGGCTTTCGAGATAGTGGTGACGAACTGATCGTTCGCAACCGGCTGAATTAAGCCAAGCCGGTGCGCAGCATCGGCTGGAATGAATTAATTGGCGACGCTACCAAGATAAACGAGCACTGCAACTGCAAGTAAACCGACCCAGCCGGGGTGCTTACCTCTAGTGGCAAGCAAGATCAGCGCTGAGGCGCCTACAAAGGCACAGATCACCGCATAAATTGCGATCGAATCCAATGATGAGTGCCCAGCAGCTGCCGAGTAAAGAGTAACTGCGAATCCAAGTCCAAACACGCTCGCCAGATGCCACGTCGCCCACAGGATTCTTATATTTCTTGACTGGAGTGGTGGGGCAGCCTCGGTTGGAACCAGACCCGATCGGCGAAGCTTCTTGAAAATGAGAAGTTCGCCAAGAACAGAATGAACAATCGCGACTACAACGGAAACAATGGCGGCTGAAAGAAAGTAGGTTTGCATGTCGATCTCTGCTGTGCCGCCTAATGATTGACTTGAGCGAATTGCCGTAAGCGCGTCCGCTGGAAAAAAGGGTTAGCCGTCCTCGCAGGAATCTCGACTGGCTGAAGCATGCCCGCGAGCGACAGCACGATTAGCAAAGAGACAGCACCACCGACCAGCATTGGCAACGCCACAACCAGCGCTCTGGCAGTGCGATCCGCCGCTGGCAGCCGCCAGTAGGCGGCGCAACCGAGGTGAGTAAATAGTGCGAGAACGGCGAAGAAATAGTACGGAGCAAAAAAGAACTGGTTGGGTGGCACATGCAAACCTGATGCCGCGAAGTAGAAGTTGGTATCTAGGTTGAGGACCGACCGGCCGAATAGAACTGCTGCAACATGCACAAGCAGGAAGAAAGCGACGTACGCGCCCGATGCGGCCTGCAGCCAGGGGAGCAGACCACGCCGCTGCGTCCAGCCGCGAACGACCAACCACAGGCCGGTAGCGACCTGCAATGCCACACAGAAAAGAAGAATGCTCTCAACGGCGGGCTGACGGTAGATCGTGCGGGCAACCTTCATGAACGCGATGTGCGTCGACACGCTTGATAACGATGCAAGGTGATTGGCGATGTGAAGACACGCAAATGCGACGATAAGGATGGCTGAGGAGCGATGAAGGGTGCGAAGGGACATAAAACGTAGCCGAAGCCCAGAGCGAGCAACAGAACAGAGATTGCCAAGCCAGCGAGGAATGGTGATTTTGGAATGGCGCAGACGCCTACAGCCGATACCCCGAACAGAAAGGCACCAACCAAGCGAACGAGATGGGCATCGCCAACTGCGGCGGCGTGGATTGTTACTTGGCCTGCAAGCATGAGCATCGGCCCAAACATCACGAACCAAAACGCCGTGCGCCTGACTTCTGGATTGCTGAATTTGCTGACAAAACCCGAAGCCACTGCTTCTTTGAGAGGCGCTCTGAACTTGACACAGCCATAAAGGATATGGCCTACACCAAGTGCGAAAAGAGTCCATGGGAGGATGGGTGACATTGGGTTTCCGTTCTGGTGAGAGAGGGCAGCGTTGACGAACCTTTGACGAGTGCTGTTTGTTGGCAAGCTTAGTCAAATCGGAAACGGCGGCAACGGCGATAACGGTGATGGCATCAAGTGTCCGGTCTTGACCAAAATGAGGCATCCTTGCCGCGAAAATGGCTCATGGGTGCTTAGATGTGGGCTGCGTATCCAGGTGCCAGCCGGGTAGGCTTGATGCTCATCCTCAAACACGCCGTTCACGACGAATATTTCTTCGCCGCCGAAATGACGATGTCTTTGAAAGCGGGTTCCAGGAGCCCAATTGACCATTGCAGTGTTCGACCCGCCGAAGCCGTCGAGCCCCAGTACTCGCAATCCTGCGACGGCACCTTGCTGCCAACGCTGATCCTTCGGTCTGACGACAACCCTCTGCTGGTCGTCTCTTTCAAGGTGGCGTAGCTTGACAAACAACAGGCAGCCGTCAGCGCTGCCGGGTGCGTGCCGCGATCCCGCCGGGTTCTTCATGTAAGTGCCAGCTGGATAGATGCCAGCCTCGTCTTCGAATGTTCCCTCGAGCACGAGGATCTCTTCACCGAGAGGATGATCGTGCTCGCGAAACTGTGAACCCGCGTCGTATTTGACAAGGCTTGTCGCTTGGCCATCTTCCAGGCCGTCTCGCGACAGCAGCTTTCGCTGCACGCCGGGCACGGGGCTTTCGACCCAGGGCAACGAAGATGAATCGATAACTACCCGCTGGCTGATGTCTGTATTGATCTGCACGTGAATCTGCTTTGTCTGGATAAGCTGCAAGCGTCAGGCGACCCTCCGAAGGCGTCGCCCGCACGCTGAATTTCTGCGTTGATTATTGCGCAGTGTAGATGCGCACGTCGGGTGCAGCCTTCAGCAATGGGCTGAGCTCAGTGACCACATCCTTGTTGAACAGATCACTTTTTAGGTAAGCCTGCGCCTGTTCTTTTGTGACGAACCCGTGCAGAACCTGTACGTCATCATCGCGCATCAAAAGCGCTTTGCTCCTGGCGCCGGGCACGGTATTCAGGATTGGGGTCTTGTACTTGGCATACACCGCGCCTGCGGCAGGGCGGTCTTTGGGGTCGACCTTCAAAGTGATTTCAAGGTAGGTCGACTCTGCGTGTGCGAGAGCAGATACGGTTGCAATGCCGAAACAAGAGAAGTGGCTCCGCAAAACTGAACAGTGGAATAAGTGGAAACTCTGGGCATGGATTGCGCGATGACCCGCGACGTGATGATTGATTCAGGCTGACGTGTAGATGCGAACCTCCGGCGCACTTTGTAGCAGCGGCTTGAGCGCCGTCACCACGTCGTCGTTAAACAGCTTGCTCGCCAAATAGCCATTGGCTTGCTCGGCTGAATCGAAGCCATGCATCACTTGCACGTCTTCATCACGAACTAGCAGCTCTTTGGAGCGCGCGCCGCTGATCTGTTCCATGAACGGTGCCTTGAATTGTTGATAGATCGCAGCGGCTTTGGGACGATCCGTTGTGGCCATTTTGAGATTGATTTGCAAGTACACCATCTTGTTTAACCTTTTTGATATGTCGTTTGGGTTTCGCGAGTAACTACGGCTTGACGTGAATGTTATGTATGCCGATACTTATTGGGAAATTGTTAATTTGTATTAAATTTATATCGATATCGTATAAATAAACCATGAACCTAGCCCAACTTCGCTTCGCCCAGGCACTGGCCGCCACTGGCTCGTTCACCGCAGCCGCCACCAAGTGTTTCGTCACCCAGCCCACCTTGTCCAACGGCATCGCTCAACTGGAAAGTGAACTTGGTGAGCGTCTGTTTGTTTGTTCGCACCACGCGCACGGTCGCGCTGACTCCGTTCGGCACGCATCTGCTACCCTGTATTTCTGAGGTGTTGGTGGCTCAGACAACGCTGGTGTTGCAGGCACGGGCATTTCTCAAACCAGAGAGGCGCCTGATCCGCATCGGGTCATCGCCACTGGTCAGTGCGCAGCTCCTCGGCTTGGCGCTGGAGCCATTCAAGCGCCAGAACCCCGACGTAGATATCGTGCTGAGGGAGATGAACATGGCCGATCTACATCGCATGCTGGACGACGGTCAGCTCGACTTCGTGTTTGGCGTGGCCAGCGTTCCCGGTGTCGCCAAAGGCCCGTTGGAAACCACCTTTCTTTATCGGGAGGCTTTGCTTTTCATTCCCTGCGGGATCGCAGCGTCAGACAAGCCGGGCACACGGGCCGTGGCGTTGAAGGATA
>CAJDUD010000005.1_pt1 | contig 29009 bp, 26 predicted proteins | sample 7390161 | NCBI WGS metagenome assembly CAJDUD01 (sample SAMEA7055664, study PRJEB34461) | soil metagenome | biome: terrestrial ecosystem; feature: Peninsula; material: soil | place: Antarctica | collected 2016
CGACGAAAGCTGCGAACGATGCGTAGCCGAGTTAAACAGCGTCGGCGTGCTCGACATGAAATCAAAGCTCGACAGCAGCTGATAGAACTCGACTGCGCGTGCTTCACGATCCGCTTCGTTCAGGGCCAGACCCATTGCGACGCGCATGAAGAACGCTTGCGGCAACTCGAAGCGGCGCTCTGCGCCGGCCGCATTGCTTTCACGATCAATCAGGAAGTAACGGTCATACAGGGTTTGCAGACCGAGGAAGCCGAATTTGAAATCGCGCGTGTGATCAAGCGCTGCGCCCAATTTGACGAGGTCGTAGCTCGCAAGCTCAGGGTTCAAGAGGCCAATTTTGATGCCGTGCTTGATGAACTTCGGGAAATATTCGCCGTATTTCGTCGCCATATCCGCTTGCGAAGCTTCTTCGCCGAGGATTTCGTGGCGAATGGAATCAAGCAGCAACCGCGCAGTAACAAAGCTGTAAGCCGGGTCTTTTTCGATGTACTGACGCGCAGCGAGCACGACGCATTTGCGTACTTCTTTTGCTGACACGCCGTCGTACAAATCTTTAAGCGTTGCTTTCAAGATCACGTCAGCGTCAGCCGCGCCGTGCAGGCCGTCGCACGAAGAAATGATGAGTTCACGCAGGCGCAACAAGTCGAGCGGTTTGCGTACGCCGTCTTCGACCACATGCAGGATTAATTCCTGATCAGCGTCTTTAGCTTTCACCTGCGCGGCACGTTCCTGCGTGCGCTTTTCGCGATAGAGCACGTACGCGCGGGCAACCTCATGCTCACCCGAGCGCATCAGCGCAAGCTCAACCTGATCCTGAATTTCTTCGATGTGAATCGCGCCGCCTTCGGGTTTAACCCGCATCAAGGCGACCATTACCGCGTCGGTCAGTTGCTGCGTTAGCTCACGAGCGCGCGCCGAGGCGGCGCTCTGGTTACCGTGGGCTGCGAGATAGGCCTTGGTCATGGCCACAGTGATCTTGGACGGCTCAAAACCGACCACTGAGCCATTGCGACGAATCACTTTGTAGAGTGAAGCACGACCCGATTCAGGCGTGGCGGCTGAACTCCCGGCAACTAAACCAAGTACGGCGGGATTCATAAGGGTGCCACCGGTCTGGGCGGGTACGGAATCGAGCATGTATGCATCTCCAAAAAACTGTTCTAACTATTCTGAGTATCGGTGTATCTGTGCTGGTGACGGAGGAGGGTGACAAGCTGCAAACGGCGCAATTGATGGACGCTGCCATGACAGCAAGTTGTCAATTCAAAGTTCCCAGTTGCATTGTGGTGCGCTCCCCCGTAACTCCAGTCCTCCGCCGGACCTTCCACCCCTGTATCTTTACTCGCCGATCGCATACGACGGGTTTAACACCCAGTCCGCATCGATCACGCCGAATACAGGTTTCTCTCAATCATGTTTACATCACTACTTTATGCATCACATCGACAGAACGATGCCATGAACGCAGCAACACAAATAAATAAATTGAGGGAAGGTATGAAGGATACGACCAACAACATCTAGTGGTCAAGCGACTTATTGACCACAACATGTGGGGGTTATCGTTTTTACTTCAACGGTCAATCGGGAGTGGAGTAACGCATGCCTTATGCAATAAGGCTCTGGCGCGAAGTCGATAAAAGCACACACAGCTTTTCACGGCTTTTGCCGGAGTTTTCCACAGACTTGTACCGCTCAATTATTGTTGCGCGCGACGAAAAAGTTGTTGTCCGGCGACAACGACTGCGCTTTCTCCAGATTTCAGACGCACGCAAAATTTGCCGGTCAGGCTGCCGAATGCTGGCAGTACGAGCCCGTGCGCATGCTGCCAAAAGCAAGGTAAAGTGATTCTTTCACGTGCGCTTTGCATGCGCAGCGCAGGATGCAAATGCCCCGCCAATTCGAAGCCAGCGCCAGGCGCAGCATTGGGCTCGTGGCAGCACTGAAACGGGCCCAGTGCATACGGTTCGGCCACCGCGCTGAGCCCCCATTCGGCGGGAGCTTCACCGGCATGGCGATCATGATTGCCGCGCACCAGTACCATCTCGACGTTACTGTGACGCGCTCGGAAGGTTCTGAAGTGGTGATTGAGGGCTGTGGTGTAGCTGGTTTCGGTGTGCACCAAATCGCCCAAAATAACGAAGCGCTCCGCTCTATGCACGATTAACAATTGTGAAAGTCGGTCCAGATCAAAACTGGAGTGTCCGCTGGGCACGGGAACGCCTGCGGCGCGAAAGCTGGCGGCCTTGCCCAGATGCACGTCGGCGACGAACAATGTTCGCTCTCGTGGCCAGAAGAGGGCATGTTCCGGCAGACAGATCAGCTGTTCGCCGTGCGTTTCGATCAGCACCGGGCAAGCGCCTTTCGCAACAGCGGCAAAAATTTTGTGGGCGCGGTCCGCAACACCCGTACGGTCGGCGTTAGATGCCAATGAGCGCAGCGATGCAATGTATCGGCAATATCATTGGCCAGTGATTCCGACAGGGCAACGCCGACTTCCAGATGCAAGGCGCGAACCTCGAATATTTTTTCAGTGCGATGAGCCTTGACGTCGACTCGCCCGACCAACTCGCCACGTACCAGTATAGGTAGCGTGAAATACCCGTATTTGCGCTTCGCTGCCGGCGTGTAGCACTCTATGCGGTAATCGAAATTGAACATTGTGAGGGCGCGCTCGCGGTCCCAAACCAGCGGATCGAACGGCGACAGCAGGGTGCAAAGCGTGGCGTGCAAATTGCCGTTTTGCGCCGCTCGCAATGAAGTTTCATGATCCGGATGAACGTACGCAGGCCATGGCCAATCATCCACCCGAACACGCAGCAACGCCCCGGTTTCAACCAGTGAATCTGGATGCGGACGCGGCGCTTTACCGGCGTGTCGAAAGTAATCTCCGATCCAGCGCGCAGGCGCCAATCCCATCGCCTTGACGGCAGCTAACGTCCGCGCAACGTCAACCACTTCACGACTGGGCACCGCGGCATCATGAAGAAAATGTGGCGGCAATACGCGTTCGCGCACGTCGTAAACGCGGTGAAAATTCTCACGCCGTTTGACCATGATTTCACCCGCGGTGAACAGCGTTTCCAGGCGCAGTTTGTCAGGCTTCCAGTCCCACCAACCATTGCCCTTACGAGCATCAACGTGTTCAAAATCGGCGGCGCGAACGGGGCCAGATTCGCGCACATGCTCGACAAGTTCGAGGTGAGCATGGGGTTCGGCGGCTAGCCGCAATGCACTGCGCCCAGAGCCTGCAGCCTCCAGATGAAGCATCTGCTGCCGATATTGTGGGTAGTCCTCTATCGGCAGAAAGCATGCCGCATGTGACCAGTATTCAAACAGCGCACCTTCAGTCAGTAATTCGTCTAGCCAGCGCGACGGATAGTCACCCAGTCGGCTCCATAGCACCAGATATGGGCTGCGCGCCACGATATGTATGGTGTCAATCTGGAGCACGTTCATTCGCCGGATAGTCGCCAGAACGTCTGCCTTCTTCGCCGGGCGTCGGCGCTGTGTCAGCAAGCCCATCGCGGCAAGTTGCAGCGCGCGCGCCTGCTCAAGCGAGATGTGCATTTCTCCGGCGTGTTTTGGCGCAGCACTAAGTGGCATAGGATCACTTCATCAATGCCGCTTCATACAATAGCGGTCTACATCACATTTTGCCCGTCTGCCGCTTATGTCTATCAAGTCCGATCACTGGATTCGCCGCATGGCCGAATCGACACAAATGATTGAACCCTTCGAGCCCGGTCAGGTGCGCTTTGTTGATGGGCAGAAAATTGTGTCTTACGGGACGTCGAGCTACGGCTACGACATTCGCTGCGCGAACGAATTCAAGATTTTTACCAACATCAACTCAACGATTGTTGATCCGAAAGCGTTCGACGAGAAATCATTTGTGGATTTCAAAGGAGACGTTTGCATCATTCCACCGAATTCGTTTGCGCTGGCGCGAACCGTTGAGTACTTCCGAATTCCGCGCAGTGTATTGACGATTTGCGTCGGCAAGAGCACCTATGCGCGTTGCGGCATCATCGTTAACGTGACGCCGTTTGAACCGGAGTGGGAGGGCTATGTCACGCTCGAGTTCTCGAACACCACGCCGCTACCGGCAAAAATTTATGCGGGCGAAGGCTGCGCGCAGGTGCTCTTTTTCGAAAGCGACGAGGTGTGCGGCACATCCTACAAAGATCGGGGTGGAAAGTATCAAGGGCAGAGCGGCGTGACGTTGCCCAGAGCTTGATTGCGCTATCGGCGTCAGAGCGCCACGTCAGCGAGCCGCGTCTTCCACCACGCCTGAATCGCGTGTGCTTCGAGCGGTTTTGACAGGTAGTAGCCCTGAATTTCTTCGCAGCCAATGTCACGAAGGATCGATAGTTGCAACGGTGTTTCCACACCTTCAGCAATCACGCGCATGTTGAGGCTGTGGGCAATGGCAACAATGGCTTGCACAATACCTCGGCTGGGTTTGTCATCAATGCGCTTGATGAAGCTCTGGTCGATCTTGATCGTGTGAAACGGCAGCCGCGTTAAATACGACAGGCTGGAGTAACCGGTGCCGAAGTCGTCCAGCGTCAACGTGACACCCATGCGCCCGAGCGTGTCGAGCGTGTCCATCACCGTCTGCGGATTGCCGACCAGCATGGACTCAGTAATTTCCAGATCAAGATACTGCGGCGGGATACCAGTTTTCTGGATGGTTCGATCGACCGTCTTGAGCCAGTTCGGATCTTCCAGCTGTTTGGCCGATACGTTCACCGAAATTCTCGGATGAATGTCCTGACCTTGCCAGACTTTAAATTGTTGGCACGCCATTTCCAGCGCACGCTGGCCGAGCGAGTGGATGATGCCGCTTTCTTCGGCCACCGTAATGAAATCGCCGGGCTGGATCAGCCCGCGGGTGTGGTGGCGCCAGCGCAAGAGCGCCTCAAGTCCGGTCGGTGAGCCCGTCGCAGCGTCGACCTGAGGTTGAAACATCAAGAAAAACTCGTTATCCGCGATACCGCGCCGCATGTCGGTCTCGTACTGTGTACGCTGCGCCTGCTGCCGACTTGATCCGCCCGAGAAATGCTCGATTCGGTTGCGACCACCTTGCTTCGCCGCATACATCGCGGTGTCCGCGTTTTTCAGCAATGCACTGGCATCGGCCCCGTCCTGTGGAAACATCGCGACGCCGATTGAAGCAGGCATGTTCAGGCGGTTGTTGCCGACTTCAAACGGTTTGATCAACGCTTCCAGAATGCCCTCAGCAACCAGAAGCGCGACGTGCTCTGCGTGCTGAGCCTCCAGGCGAGTAATCAACACCACAAACTCATCGCCACCAAAGCGCGCCACCAGATCGTCCTGACGAATCGCGTCTTTCAGCCGCGCTGCGGCGAGCCGCAGTACGGTGTCCCCCGCATCATGGCCGAGGCTGTCGTTAAATGTTTTGAAAAAGTCCAGATCAACAAACAGGACTGCCAATCGGCTCTTGTCGGCGACGGCGGATTTGATGGCGTCTTCGAGTTTGGTGCGGAACAGTAAACGATTCGGCAGTCCCGTCAGCGGATCAGTCTGGGCGATTTGTACGGCGCGAACGGTGGCGGTATGTAGCTCTTTCGTGCGTTCCCGCACGCGAATTTCCAGTGAGCGCTGGTAGTTGGTAATCTGCGCACGGCTGGCGGAGAGTTGATGCGCCATCTCGTTAAATGCACGCGCCAATTCACCGGCTGGACCGCGTGAGCTAATTGGAACTTCGACCTGAAAATCGCCCTGCGACAACGAGCGGGCTGCGTCGGTAAGCGCGAGCAGCGTGTTGCGGGTACGCCGCGAAATAACCCAACCGACGATGCAGACGACTGCAACTGCGGCAATCAGCATCAATCCATCAAGCGTCGCGAAGTGATCGTACATGTAGCGGCCAGTGGGATCAGGTTCGCCGAACTTAAATCGCAGTCACAGGAATTTTGCCGATGCGCGACTGCCATTCGCGCGGACCGGTTTCGTGGACGCTGGTGCCCACTGAGTCGACCGCTACGGTGACGGGCATATCAGCCACGTCAAATTCGTAAATCGCTTCCATGCCGAGATCCGCAAAGGCGAGCACTTTTGCGCTCTTGATCGCTTTGGAAACGAGATAGGCAGCTCCGCCCACCGCCATCAGATACGCAGCCTTGTGGTTCTTGATCGCCTCAATACCCGTCGGGCCGCGTTCGGCTTTGCCGATCATGGCGATGAGACCGGTTTGCGCGAGCATCATCTCGGTGAATTTGTCCATGCGAGTGGCGGTCGTCGGGCCTGCAGGGCCAACCACTTCGTCGCGCACCGGATCGACCGGACCAACGTAATAGATCACGCGATTGGTGAAGTCGACCGGAAGCGTTTCGCCTTTAGCCAGCATGTCGGCAATGCGTTTGTGCGCAGCATCACGCCCGGTCAGCATCTTGCCGTTGAGCAGAAGCGTTTGCCCAGGTTTCCAGCTCGCGACATCTGCTTTGGTGAGCGTGTTCAAGTCAACGCGCTTACTGAGCTTCAGATCTGGAGCCCAATGCACATCGGGCCAGATATCGAGGGACGGTGGCTCACAGAAAGTAGGCCCTGAGCCATCGAGCACGAAGTGCGCATGGCGCGTCGCGGCGCAGTTTGGGATCATCGCTACGGGCTTGCCCGCCGCATGCGTCGGATACATCGCAATTTTGATGTCGAGCACGGTCGACAAACCACCGAGGCCCTGTGCTCCGATGCCGAGTGCGTTGACCTTTTCATAGAGCTCGATGCGCAGCTCTTCGGTCTTGTTCTGCGGGCCGCGCTTCAACAGGTCATACATGTCGATCGGCTCCATCAACACTTCTTTAGCGAGCAGCATGGCCTTCTCGGCGGTGCCGCCGATGCCGATGCCGAGCATGCCCGGTGGGCACCATCCTGCGCCCATCGTCGGCACAGTCTTCAGCACCCAGTCGACCAGAGAATCACTCGGATTCATCATCACAAATTTGCTCTTGTTCTCGCTACCGCCACCCTTGGCCGCGACGTTGACGTCGACCGTGTTGCCGGTCACCAACTCCATGTGCACCACCGCTGGCGTGTTGTCATTGGTGTTCTTGCGCGCAAACAGAGGATCAGCCACGATCGAGCCGCGAAGCTTGTTATCCGGGTCGTTGTAGGCGCGCGCGACACCCACATTCACGGCGTCCGTTACCGAGCCAGGAAAACCACTGAAGCGCACATCCATGCCAATTTTCAGGAACACGTTGACGATGCCGGTGTCCTGACAAATCGGGCGATGGCCCAGCGCACACATCTTTGAATTGGTCAGGATTTGTGCGATGGCATCCTTCGCGGCGGGCGAGGCTTCGGCCTCATAGGCGCGCGCTAAATGCTCGATGTAATCCTGCGGGTGATAGAAACTGATGAATTGCAGCGCTGCCGCGATGGACTCAACGAAATCGTCATAGTTGATTGTGGTGGTCATGGGCACAGTGTTTAACTAGCTAATAGCCGTCAGCACGAAGCAAAAGTCGCACAAGGGAGCGGTCTCACCTTTAAAGCGAGCGCGCTGGCGCGTGCCGAGGTTTGCATAAAGTAAGCTGACTCTGGGGCGAAAATGGACGGAGGGAGGCCGGTTGGCGCTGCAGAAACTGCATAAGCTGCAACGATTCTTCAACCGTCAGTCAGTTTAGCATCGGCCGACGTACAAAACGTGGTTGTGGTCGCCTTGCGGTAACACATTTCTGCGTTATCAGCTTTTCCATGAAATCACCTATGCATAGGGGCTGGATCGTAGTTATGCAAAAAGTCGACTTGAGCCACAACTGCCGGCTAGCCCAGGAGCAATCTTTATCCTGACTAAAAGCTGACTCTATAAATCTCGTCAGTCTGGCGTCAATCAAAGCGGCTATCGTTCGTCGGCAAGAGGAGCTATCACTTGGTGAGTCTAGAGTGATACATTGATTTTTCGTCTCAGGAGGAACCCCATGTCTGCACCATCGTCCGCCATCGAATCTGTCTTGGTCGAGAACCGTGTGTTCCCACCATCTGCCGCGTTCACTGCGCAAGCCAATGTGAAACCCGCCGATGTTGCTGCGATGATGGCCAAGGCGGGGACTGATTACAGCGGTTTTTGGGGAGATCTAGCGAGCGAGCATCTGATCTGGGCGAAACCGTTTACCCAGTCGCTGGACGATAGCAACGCTCCGTTCTACAAATGGTTCGCCGACGGCGAGTTAAACGCTTCGTATAACTGCCTTGATCGCCACATCAGCACGCCGACCGAGGACAAAGTCGCGATCATTTTCGAGGCAGACGACGGCAAAGTCACCGAGATTACCTACGGCGACCTGTATTCCCGCGTGTGCCGCTTTGCCAGCGGCCTGAAGCTCCTGGGCTACAAAAAAGGCGACCGCTCGATCATCTACATGCCGATGTCGATTGAGGCGGTGATCGCAATGCAGGCTTGTGCCCGGCTTGGCATTATTCATTCGGTCGTGTTCGGCGGCTTCTCGGCCAAGAGCGTGCAAGAGCGCATTGTTGACATCGGTGCAACCCTCGTGATTGCGGCGGATGAGCAGATGCGTGGTGGCAAGGCGATCGCGCTGAAACCCAATGTCGATGCGGCATTCGCGCTGGGCGGTTGCGACGCAGTGCGTCACCTGATCGTATACAAACGCACCGGTGGCGACGTCGCCTATGGACCACGCGACATCGACTGGGCAAAGGTCGAAGGCGGCTCTTCGGACGAGTGCGCGCCGGTGATGGTTGACGCCGAACATCCTCTGTTCGTGCTCTACACCTCGGGTTCCACGGGGAAACCGAAAGGCGTTCAGCATTCGACGGGTGGCTATTTGCTGCACGCAATGCTCACCATGAAGTGGGTGTTCGACATCAAGTCGAACGACGTTTTCTGGTGCACTGCCGACGTTGGCTGGGTGACGGGTCACACGTATGTCGCGTACGGCCCGCTTGCTGTCGGTGCAACGCAAATCATCTTCGAGGGCGTGCCGACCTTCCCTAACGCAGGGCGTTTCTGGAGCATGATCCAGAAGCACAAATGCAGTATTTTTTATACCGCTCCAACGGCGATTCGCTCGCTCATTAAGGCGGCAGAGGTCGCGCCAGATTTCGCGCCTGGCAAATACGATCTGACGTCGCTTCGTCTGCTTGGGTCGGTCGGCGAGCCGATCAATCCCGAGGCGTGGATGTGGTACTACAAGAACATCGGTGCCGAGCGCTGCCCGATTGTTGACACTTTCTGGCAAACCGAAACCGGTGGCCACATGATCACGCCGCTGCCCGGTGTCACGCCGCTGGTGCCGGGCTCATGCACACAACCGCTGCCCGGTATCGAGGCGGCGATTGTCGATGAATCCGGCGGCGATGTCGCGAATGGTCAGGGCGGCATTCTGGTCGTCAAAAAGCCGTGGCCCGCGATGATTCGCACCATTTGGGGCGATCCTGATCGATTCAGAACCAACTACTTTCCGGTCGAATTGAAGGGCTACTATCTTGCTGGCGATGGCGCGGTGCGCGACGCCGTCACCGGCAACTTCCGCATCACCGGGCGTATCGACGACGTGCTCAATGTGTCGGGCCATCGGCTCGGAACGATGGAAATTGAATCGGCGCTGGTGTCCAATCCGCTCGTTGCTGAAGCCGCCGTCGTTGGCCGTCCAGACGACACGACGGGGGAAGCCATTTCCGCGTTCGTGGTGCTCAAAGGCGCGCGCCCCGTTGATGCTGCGGCTGCACAAAAACTCGCGAAAGAGCTGCGCGATTGGGTCGGCAAGGAAATCGGCCCGATTGCCAAACCGAAGGACATTCGCTTCGGCGACAACTTGCCAAAAACGCGTTCCGGGAAAATCATGCGCCGACTGTTGCGCTCGATCGCCCGCGGAGACGAGGTTACGCAGGACATTTCCACGCTGGAAAACCCGGCCATTCTTGAACAATTGAAGCAGAGCTTGTAGCGCCGCAAAAGGCATCAAAATTTGTCATCCTGAGGCCTGCGACGGATCAGGTGACCCATGGTGCATCTGCCAAAGCTTGCATGACCTGCGAGCGACGTGATCCTCCCCTGTAGCTAAGGATCACCACGTGACTTGGAAATATCCCCGCTCGTGCATACTTCGCCGGATTCAATTGCCGCGCGAAGGTATGGAAGCTTTTCTTGCAGTGGTGCACAACATGGTGATGCTCGTGGGCATCTTCTACATCGCTCAGTTGTTGGTGGGCGTGTTCAATTGGCCTGCTCGCGAAACCAATGCGGTTTATCGCATGTTCCGTTTTCTGACGTCGCCGGTGACCAGTGTCGTTCGCGCAATTACGCCCGAACGGGTCGCTGATAGACATGTGCCCATCGTCGCTTTCGGACTCTTGTTCTGGCTCTACCTCATGCTGATTGCGCTCCGGCTGTACGAGAAGCGCCCAGAGTTGTTTCAGTAGCGCGCATGATGCGAGCGCTGCGCGCGTGGTATTGGACGCAAATTGCGGCAGTCGCGCAGCTGTTTAAGCAACGCGAACTTGCAGTTGCGTACTACAACAAAATTTTGGTGGAGCAACCAGAGCACTCGCTTACCATCTCGCGAATTGCCTTTCTGCATCACGAATCCGGAGACCGTGCGCGCGCCATCGCGGAATTTGAGCGTGCGGTTGCGATTAATCCGAACGACACGAATAGCTGGTTCAATTTGGGTTATTTGCGTCAGGAAGCACACGATCATATGTCTGCAATTGGGGCGTTTGAGCGCGCCACGTCGCTGAACGGAACACATGATCGCGCGTGGTACGGTACTGCGCTATCTTTGATCGCTCTGGACCAACCTCGTGACGCGATTGCGCCGTTAAAAAAGAATGTCGCACTTCAGCCAATGAGCCCGTTTGGACACATGGAGCTGGCGCGGGTGTATTTCAAATTGGGTGAGCTTGAAAGCTGTGAAAAACGCATGCTTCGGCTAAATGCGTTTGATCCCAAGAGCGCGGCGTTGCTCGAAGACGAGACGGGCATTCGGATCGGTATTGATCGCTGGTGGACGAAGTGATTCATGCTTGACGTGGCGTTTTGATCGGTTGGCGCTATTGCTTGCCCAGCCGCTCAGCGTGTTTCGGTACCGGAAGTTTTGGCAGATAGGGCTGCACCTGATTGACGAACAGAAAAAGTCAGATACGCTTTGTAAGCGTCTAGTCAGCTTGTGCCGCTGCATCCAGGATCCACGGAGATGTTGACAGATGCGCAATAAAAGAGGGGGAACACTTGCAATTGACCGAAAGGAACAAGGAGTACTGGAGCCGAAATCTCCGTATTACGGCCGTTTTGTTGGGCATCTGGTTCGTCGTGACGTTCGTTGTGAGCTACTACGCCCGTGAATTCTTCAGCTTTACCTTTTTTGGCTGGCCGTTTTCGTTCTGGATGGGTGCGCAGGGTGCGCTGATCGTTTACGTCATCATCGTCTGGTATTACGCGCGCCGCATGAACAAGCTTGACCGCGAATATGGTGTAGACGAGGAAGAAGTCGAGTGAGCTCAGTCAACTCGCAAAAGGCGTTTACCGCACAGCTGAAAAAGGTCTACATCTGGTACACCGGCGGCTTCCTTTTCTTTCTCGTCGTCCTCGCCATCTTTGAACGGCTGGGCATGCCGCGCGCGTGGATTGGCTACACCTTCCTGCTCGCGACAGTCGTTTTGTACGCGGGCATTGGCGTGATGAGCCGGACCTCGGATGCGTCCGAATATTACGTCGCGGGCAGACGCGTGCCCGCGGTGTTCAACGGCATGGCCACTGGCGCGGACTGGATGTCGGCTGCATCGTTCATCGGTCTGGCTGGAACGCTGTATTTACAGGGTTATTCCGGTCTTGCATTCATCATGGGCTGGACCGGTGGTTATGTGCTGGTGGCGCTATTTCTGGCGCCTTACCTGCGCAAATTCGGGCAGTTCACGATTCCTGATTTTTTGGGCGCACGTTATGGCGGAAATGCAGCGCGATTGGTCGGCGTTGTGATCGCGATTCTGTGTTCGTTTGTTTATGTGGTGGCGCAGATTTACGGCGTCGGCCTGATCACCGCGCGCTTGAGTGGCCTGTCGTTCGAAGTGGGCGTGTTTGTGGGCCTTGCCGGCATTCTGGTGTGCTCGTTTCTGGGGGGAATGCGCGCTGTCACCTGGACGCAAGTTGCGCAGTACATTATCCTGATCGTGGCCTACATGATCCCGGTCGTTTGGTTATCGGTAAAGCACACCAATATCCCATTGCCACAATTAGTCTACGGTTCGGTCCTCGAAAAGGTCACGGCACGCGAAGCAGAATTACTAAAAGACCCAAGAGAGCTTGAAGTCCGAAAAATCTTCGCTGATCGGGCCGCTGCCGCTGAGACCAAAGTGAATGGCTTGCCGAGCACGTTTTACAGCGGCAAGGCTGACGTTCAGAAGGTGCTTGCCGACGCCAAGGCCTTCAACGCTCCAAATGACCAGTTGTCGGCAGCACAAAAAGCGGTCGACACCTACCCTAAAGACGCCGCCGCCGCGAAGGTTACCTGGACCAAGGAGGCGGCGGTGAAGGCCCGCGCCGCGGCGCCGCTACGACATGGCGAGGCCTATCCCGCGGAAACCGAAAAAGGGCGAGACATTGCGCGAAAAAACTTCCTTGCGCTGATCTTTTGCTTGATGGTCGGTACCGCTGCATTGCCGCACATCCTGATGCGCTACTACACAACTCCTAGCGTCAAGGCCGCGCGCGATTCGGTATTTTGGTCGCTGTTCTTTATCTTCCTGTTGTACTTCACCGCCCCTGCGCTCGCAGTGCTTGTCAAGTTCGATATTTACACTTTGCTCGTGGGCAGTGAATTCGCAAAGCTGCCAGCGTGGGTGAATTCATGGCAACGCGTCGATCCAAGTTTGCTCTCGATCGTCGACGTCAATAAAGACGGCATTGTGCAACTCGCTGAAATCGCCATCGGTGGCGACATCGTGGTGCTGGCAACGCCAGAAATCGCTGGATTGCCGTACGTCATTTCGGGGCTCGTCGCGGCTGGCGGTTTGGCCGCAGCGCTCTCCACTGCCGACGGATTGCTGCTGACGATTGCCAACGCGCTGTCGCATGACCTGTATTACAAAATGATCAATCCCCACGCGTCGACTTCGACGCGGATCGCGGTCTCGAAGGCGTTGCTGCTGGTCGTTGCCATTTTTGCGGCGTACGTGGCGTCGCTCAAGACCGCAGACATTCTGTTCCTCGTGTCGGCGGCGTTTTCACTGGCTGCGGGTGGCTTCTTCCCGGCGCTGGTGCTCGGCATCTTCTGGAAACGTGCGACCGGGATCGCGGCGGTTCTTGGCATGATTGCTGGCTTGAGCATCACGCTCTACTACATGGCCACCACCCAACCATGGATGCGCGGGCTGTTTCATGTGACCAGCCCAATTGCCGACAATACCTGGTGGGATATTTTGCCCATTTCGGCGGGACTCTTCGGCGTGCCGGTTGGCTTCCTGGTCATCATCATCGTCAGCCTGGCGACGCCTGCGCCGAGACGCGCAGTGCAGGAGTTGGTTGAGCATGTGCGCTATCCGCGGATCAAGGGCGACACGTTGAACACTAGTTCCCTGTAGTTCCCGTGCGGCGATGGATAACTAATAAAAAAGCCCACCTATTAGGCGGGCTTTTTTTCAATCGCGACGACTATTGGGCATCTAGGCCGTTGCTGGATCAGTCGCCTTGAACGATGGTCGTGCGGACACTTTTTTGTAGAGTCGTGCGAGGCTCGGGTGTGCGGTTTCCCACGTGATGTCTGGAAATCGAAACTTGAGATACCCGAGCGCGCACCCCGACGCAATGTCGGCCAGACTCAACGCATTGCCGACACAAAATTCTCGATCACCTAATTCGCGCGCCATCTCGTCAATGCACGCATTGACTTTGTCGAGCTGACGGGTGATTTGTTTGGCGCTTGATTCATTTTGATCGGGCCTCCCAGCTTCCAGCCGCGCCAGAATGGCTGCGTCACACAAGCCATCGGTGATTGCTTCCCAACGCTTGACGGCGATGCGATCACGCGATGTATCCGGAATCAACCGGTGCACAGGCGACACTCCGTCCAGATACTCAACGATCACGCGTGAATCAAACAGGGTGGCACCGTCATCCATGATGAGCGCTGGCACTTTGCCGAGCGGATTGGCGCGGGCGAGATCAGGATTCGGCTTCCACGGATCAGCGATTTCAAGTTCCAGCTCAAGCTTTTTTTCGGCGGCGACAATGCGCACTTTGCGGGCGAAGGGGCTGGTGGGGGAATGGAGGAGTTTCATCACGAGTCTTTTCAGTTTTCTAAAGTGAATCTAGCACGTTCAAGCGGCCCCGCAAACGAAAACCGACCAGCGTTGATAATACGAAGCTCAGCTTCGTCTTTTTCAGCGCAGTCTGAGCAAAATCTCGGCGCCTGCTTGATCCGACCTGCATCTTGACCCCACATCCGACACGTATGCCAACTTTCGACAGCCTTACTGCCATTTCTCCGCTTGACGGCCGCTATCACCGCAACATGTCCGCGCTGTCTGATGCATTCAGCGAGTACGCGCTCACCCGCGAACGGGTGCGAGTCGAATTTGCCTGGTTGAAGTCGCTCGCGGGCCATCCGGGTATAGACGAATTGCCACCGCTTTCTGCGTCAGCACTTGAGTTTTTAGACGGATTGATTTCGAAGTTTTCGGTCGATGACGCGGCGGCGGTGAAATCGATTGAAGCGACTACCAATCACGACGTGAAAGCAATCGAGTACTGGATTAAGGAAAAATTTAAAGCACTGCCCGAGCTTGCACCGCATGCTGAATTTGTGCATTTTGCGTGCACATCGGAGGACATTAACAACGTTTCCCATGCGTTGATGTTGCAGCGTGGTGTTCATGGCGTGTTGTTGCCGCAGCTCGACGCGTTGATCGCTGGACTTGTCAAAGTCGCGATCAATACCGCTGACATGCCAATGCTCTCGCGCACCCATGGTCAGGCCGCGACGCCGACCACGATGGGCAAAGAAATGGCCCTGTTCGTGGACCGCTTGCGCCACGCTCGCGTAAAGATTTCTGAAGTGCCTCTGCGCGCCAAGATGAACGGCGCAGTGGGCAATTACAACGCGCATCTGTCGGCGTATCCCGACGTTGATTGGCCGGCGATTTCGAAACAGACGATTGAAACGCTCGGCTTGACCTGGCAGCCGATGAGCGCGCAGATTGAGCCGCATGACTACATGGCGGAATTGTTCGACGCCATTGCCCGCGTGAACACGATCCTCATCGATTTTTGCCGCGATACCTGGGGCTACATTTCGCTTGGATTCTTCAAGCAGCGCCTGAAGGACGGCGAGGTCGGCTCAAGCACCATGCCACACAAAGTCAACCCGATTGATTTTGAAAATGCCGAGGGTAATTTTGGACTCGCCAACGCGCTGCTGCGCCACCTCGCCGAGAAGCTCCCCATTTCTCGCTGGCAACGCGACTTAACCGATTCCACCGTATTGCGCAATATGGGTGTAGCCGTTGGTTACAGCCTGCTCGGCGTGAGTTCAGCGATGCAGGGCGTTGGCAAACTCGAAGTGAATGCGGACGCGATGCTCGCCGACTTGAACGCCAACTGGGAAGTGCTGGCTGAGCCGATTCAGACCGTCATGCGCCGTTACGGCGTCGAGGGCGCGTACGAGCAATTGAAGGCGTTGACGCGCGGCCAACGCATCACGCCGGAAGCGATGTCCGCATTCATCGCGACGTTGCACATTCCCGCTGAAGCGCGCGCACAACTTGCGGCGTTAACCCCCGCTCGATACACCGGGTTGGCGGCGCAATTGGCCAAGCGTTACGCGGTGTAATTTTGCAATAGCTTTTTTGCTCAATACAATATTTAAAATGGGCTAGCTTTCGATATATCACTTAGTCGACTTTTGTCGATAATCGTATGTAGCCCGCCATGAAACGTCATTTCACCTAAAAGCTGTAACTAATTCCGCACTCTAAAAGCCATTTTATGAGTGCTTTCCGCGCTGCTACAGCACTAGCATAGGCCGTGCAAAAACTTGCGGTTTGATGCGACTTCATTGGTGCACTCTCGTCCTAGAATCAGTGATGAAATGCGTCACGCGCTGATCACGCCAAATCACTCGGAGGAAGCTCAACTATGCACATTCGAACGTCGCGGTTCGTCGCCATTGTCGTCACGTTTGCGCTGGCGAACCTGGCGGCGTCACAAACGCCAGCGAGCCTTCACCTCGCACGCGATCTGGCTGCGCAATGCGCCAATTGTCACGGCACCAACGGCAAGAGCGTGACTGAAGTGGCATCGCTCGCCGGACAGCCTGCAAATGTGATCGTGCAGAAGATGAAAGATTTTCGCGATGGCAAAGTGCCTGCCACCGTCATGCATCAGCTCGCCAAGGGCTACAGCGATGAGCAAGTCGCGCTGATGGCCGATTATTTTTCCAGACAATCGAAGTAAGGCGCGATGAACATGAACACAATCAGTCGTCGTGACTTTGCAAAGTCCGTGGCCGCACTCTCTCTGGTCAGCGCCGCAGGAATCTCGGGTTGTGCCAGCCCCGGTCCGGCGTTCATCGGTAAGGCGAAACCCAAAGTCGTCGTGGTGGGTGGTGGCTACGGCGGGGCCACTGCCGCCAAATACATCGCCATGTGGAGCGAAGGAAAAATTGACGTAACGCTGGTCGAACGTGACGCGCAATTTGTGTCCTGTCCGTTGTCAAATCTCGTCCTCGGTGGCTCCAAATCCATCGGCGATATTTCGGTGGCATACGGCGGCCTCGCCAAATATGGTGTCAGGCACCTCAAGGGCGAAGCTACGGGCTTCGACCCTACAAAAAAGACGCTTTCTTTGGCCGACGGAACGACGCTCACCTATGACCGCTTGATCCTCTCGCCCGGCATTGACTTCATGCTTGATGCCTTGCCGGGACTGGTCAGTGAAGCGGCGCGCAGTAAAGTGATCGCGGCATGGAAAGCGGGACCAGAAACCGTAGCACTGCGCAATCAACTGGTGGCCATGAGCGATGGGGGTGTGTTTGCCATTCATATTCCCAGGGCGCCGTTTCGCTGCCCGCCAGGACCCTACGAACGCGCGTGTCAGGTCGCGTGGTATTTCCAGAAAGCCAAACCAAAATCCAAGGTGGTGATTCTCGATTCGAACGAGGACGTGCAATCGAAAAAGGGGCTCTTCACCAAAGCGTGGAACGGCCAGTTCAAAGGACTCATCGAATATCGAAACAATCAGGAAATTCAGGACGTTGACGCGAGTACCAACACGTTGAAGCTGACCTTTGGCGACGACTTCAAAGCCGACGTGCTGAACGTGATCCCAGCCATGCGCGCTGGCAATATCGCCGCCCTTAACGGCCTCAATAACGCTAATAAGCGCTGGTGCCACGTCGACTGGCTCACCTACGAATCCACCGCCGTGCCTGGCGTGCATATCCTCGGTGACTCCCTGCAAGTTGCTCCTGCAATGCCGAAGTCCGGCCACATGGCTAACCAGCACGGGAAAGTGTGTGCCTCCGCTGTCGTCGCACTGCTGACAGGCGAGGCGGTGAATCAAACACCCATGGTCGCAAACACCTGCTACAGCTTCATCGATGACAAAAATGTCGTGCATGTTTCGTCCGTTCACCACTACGACGCCGCGCAAAAAACGATGCTCAGCGTTCATGGCGCAGGCGGCCTCTCGCCCGAGCAAAATGAGCTTGAAGGCGTGTATGCGAATAGCTGGGCGCGCAATATTTGGGCGGATATGCTGGCTTAGGCGAACGTTCCTTCCAGGCAAAGCCCGTCCATGAGAGTGACGGGCTTTTTTGTTGCGCAATCGCCACAGTGGTGCGGGTAGCAAGTCTGCGCTTGATCAACAAAATCGGCGCTGCGTTTTGGTGCATTCGCGTCCTCCGCCGTTGACTTATCAGTGTTCACACGCTTTGGGTGCCGAACGCGTCACGTCGATATCCGGGTCGAATCAATTGAAAACATGGGGCTTTTTCCAGTTTTACGCACTTTTTGAAATTCATTTTCAAATGTTGCAATGCAAGGCGTAAAAATGATTTCCATCGAATGAAATAATTAATGGAATGGAAACGACTTGCAAATCATTGTTTTAATGGGCCTTTTTGCAATTAGTTTTGCTCTTTCCATAAAAATAGCCTATGCTGCGAAGCAACAACAAGATGCTTTGAAGGCTTCCATTGCAGCAGAACGCAACTGGAAGCCTGAATAAGTGAGGAACGTTTTCAAGAGACAGTTCTGTCTCATCCGATAAAGGCAACACACCATGACCCAATCCTCCAAAGTTCTGGCCCAAATGGCCGCAGCGACCACTGCCCTCGAAAAAGACTGGGCGACCAACCCGCGCTGGAAAGGCGTCAAGCGCAATTACAGTGCGGCTGATGTTGTGCGTCTGCGTGGCACAACGGGCATCGAACACACACTCGCCAAAAAGGGCGCAGAGAAACTGTGGAACTCGATCAACACTGAGCCGTTTGTTAACTCGCTCGGCGCGTTGACTGGCAACCAGGCGATGCAGCAGGTCAAGGCTGGCTTAAAGGCGATTTATCTGTCGGGCTGGCAGGTTGCGGGCGATGCAAACTTAGCCGGTGAGATGTACCCGGATCAATCGCTGTATCCAGTGAACTCGGTGCCATCCGTTGTTAAACGCATCAACAACACGCTGATGCGCGCTGACCAGATTCAGTGGATGGAAGGGAAAGACGACATCGACTACATGCAGCCGATCGTTGCCGATGCCGAAGCCGGTTTCGGCGGCGTGTTGAACGCATTCGAACTCATGAAATCGATGATCGACGCGGGCGCGGCTGGCGTTCACTTTGAAGATCAACTCGCCAGCGTCAAGAAATGCGGCCACATGGGCGGCAAAGTGCTCGTGCCAACGCGTGAAGCCGTTGAAAAGCTCTACGCGGCTCGTTTTGCGGCTGACGTGATGGGCACACCGACAGTGCTCCTCGCTCGTACCGATGCCGAAGCAGCCGACCTGCTCACCAGCGACGTTGACGAGAACGACCGTCCGTTCTGTACTGGCGAGCGCACGATGGAAGGTTTCTACAAGACGCGTCCGGGTTTTGATCAGGCGTTGTCGCGCGGCTTGGCTTACGCAGCAGTGGCCGATTTGATCTGGTGTGAAACTGGCAAGCCAGACCTTAAATTTGCGCGCGATTTTGCTGAAGGTATTCAGAAGAAATTTCCTGGCAAGATGCTCGCTTACAACTGCTCGCCCTCGTTTAACTGGAAGAAGAATCTCGACGAATCGACGATTGCAAAGTTCCAGCGTGAACTCGGCGCGATGGGCTACAAGTTCCAGTTCATCACGTTGGCCGGCTTCCATAGCCTCAACTATTCGATGTTTAACCTCGCGCACGGCTACGCCAAGAACAACATGACGGCTTTCGTCGAGTTGCAAGAGGCTGAATTCGCTGCCGCCGCGCATGGTTTCACCGCCGTGAAACATCAGCGCGAAGTCGGCACCGGTTACTTTGACGCCGTGACGCAAGTCATTCAGGGCGGCCAAAGCTCGACGACGGCGCTGCATGGCTCGACCGAAGATGAGCAATTCTTCGATGCGAAGAAACCAGCGCTTAAATTGGCCGTGGGTCAGAACGACTAAAAGCATGAGAGAAGGGCCGCTTGAGGCGCGGCCCTACGACGGAGCGGTCTAGGGTTTCCCTGCACCAAAAAAGTGACAAACGCCCGAAAAAGGCTTGAAACTCATTTAAATGACTTTATAATCCGTCTTGATTTCCTCGAGGAGGAGGGAACCCTTCAGCCCGCGCCGCGTTCATTCGCCCGCGGGCTTTTTTCTGTCCGGACGATTCGAAAAGGAGGCGCGACGTGACCCGCCAAAAATGGTGGTTGTGTAGAAGCTTTCGCGACTAGCACTGCGTCTACAGCGCTGTTGCTACTGGCGCTAACGCCTTCTGCCATCGCTCAAACGGCAATTTGTATTCTGCTTGCAGCGCGCGCGCCCGCGCCTGCATCGCACGGCTATCGAGCAGTGGTAATGGTGATTTGGTCGCGATCACTGTGACGTTTTCGGTCGCAATCGCGGGCAGCAAAACGATGTTGTCGGGGCCAAACACGGCGCGCAACCTGCGCAGCCCACCACGATAACGGGTAACGCTGCTCCACATGTTCGCGACAAACACGCCGCGCGCTTTCAATGCGGTATGCGCCGCCGCGTAAAAGTCAGCCGACTCCAGCGTGCCGACGCGCCCGCGCCCATCGTAACAATCCACCCAGATCCAGTCGACGCTCGACGCCGGTCGCTCGGTGATTACTTTCGCCGCGTCGCCGAGCGTCAACACCACGCACGGATCGTCCGCAGGCAACGGAAATGCAGAACGCGTCAACGCCATCACGTCCGAGCGCAACTCAACAATCTCCATGCGTTTGATTGATTCTTCCCAATGCGCCAATGCCCAGCGCGGCAGCGAACCAACGCCCAATCCGGCGACGTAAATATGCTTTGGCGGCGGCCTGAATAGCAGTGCCGCGCACATGTCCTGCGCGTAGCCAAGCGCCAGATCGGCTGGACGGCTGATGCGCATGCGGCCCTGCACCCATTCCGACCCGAAATGCAGCGTACGAAATCCATGTTGTTCTGAGATGAGGAGGTCGGACATTGATGCGTGGCGCGTGCCGAATAGATTGCTTGAAGACCGCTATTGTCTCCAATCTGCGGCCCAGTCGTTGTGCGAGCGGCGGGCAAAGCCGCCACCCGCTTAAAATGACTGCTTCTCCTCCAGAGAGTTGCTCTTTGTCATGGCTAATCCCGCATCTGTATCTAAACCCATCCTGGCCGCTGTTGCAGCACCAGTGGCTTCCGTGCTTTCCACCATTCCGGAAATCATTGCCGACCTGAAAGCGGGTCGGATGGTCATTCTGGTCGACGAAGAGGATCGCGAAAACGAAGGCGATCTGGTGCTCGCTGCTGAGTTTGTGACGCCCGAGGCGATCAACTTTATGGCCAGACATGCGCGTGGCCTGATTTGTCTAACGCTCACGCAGGAGCGCTGCGCGCAGCTTAATTTGCCGCTGATGACCTCGTCTAATCGGTCTGGCTTTGGCACCAACTTTACGCTGTCGATCGAAGCGGCGGAAGGCGTATCGAGCGGCATCTCGGCGGCGGATCGAGCGCGTACTGTGAAGGCGGCGGTTTCGTTTAACGCGAAGCCAACTGACATCGTGCAGCCAGGCCACATTTTCCCGGTGATGGCGCAACCGGGCGGCGTGCTGATGCGCGCGGGCCACACCGAAGCGGGTTGCGATTTGACGCGCATGGCAGGACTCACGCCCGCGTCCGTCATTTGCGAAGTAATGAAAGACGACGGCACTATGGCGCGCTTGCCCGACCTGCTGATCTTTGCCAAAGAGCACGGCTTGAAAATTGGCGCAATCACCGATCTGATTCAGTATCGTGCGGCGCAAGAAAACCTGGTTGAATGCGTGGGTGAACGCTCACTGCAAACTGCGCAAGGCGAATTCACGCTCAAAGTTTTCCGTGAAAAGCTCACTGCTGCCACGCATCTCGCCATCGTCAAAGGTACGCCAACAAATGAGCGTGAAACCGTAGTACGCGTTCATGAGCCCTTGTCGGTTATTGACACGCTGGACTCCGACAGCGCTGTGCATTCATGGAGCGTTCCGAACGCGCTCACAAGATTGCAAAAAGCTGATGCTGGTGTGCTGGTACTGCTACATCAAAGCGAGTCGGCGGACGAGCTGCGTGATCGCGCACTGAACGTAAAACCGCTGAACGCGCACAAGATGGATTTGCGTACGTACGGCATCGGCGCGCAGATTTTGCGGGCGTTGAACGTCGGGAAGATGCGCGTGCTCGCGAAGCCTCGCCGCATGCCGTCAATGACGGGTTTCGACCTTGAAGTCGTGGCCTACGAAGAACAATAAAGAACGAAAAAAAGAAAGCATAAAAATGTCCCTTCAGCCCCTCATGAAACTCCGTGGCTCAGGATTGCGCGTTGGTATCGTCACCGCCCGTTTCAATGCGCCGATTGGCGAAAAGCTGCTCGCAGGCGCTAAAAAAGCACTCGCCGAAATGGGTGTTGAACCCGGCGATATCGCTGAAGTCACTGTGCCCGGCGCTCTGGAGATTGCGTTTGCGCTGCAGGCGTTCGCCAGCACCGAAGAATTCGATGCGCTGATCGCTTTGGGTTGCGTGATCAAAGGCGACACCTATCACTTCGAGATCGTCTGCAACGAATCAGCCGCTGGCATTACGCGTGTCGGCCTTGAGCTTGACGTTGCGATTGGCAATGGCGTGCTCACGACCTATACCGATGAGCAGGCTGAAATTCGCGCAGAGCAAAAGGGTTATGAGGCCGCACAGGCCGCCGTTGAAATGTCGCTCTTGCAAGAGTGGGCGCATTCGAAGTTCGGTGAATCCTGATCATGGCCGCACCGGACCAGTCGCGATCGCTACAAGCGCCGCCAGCCAAACCCAAACCAAAATCCGCCCGACGCTGGGCGCGTGAATTCGCATTGCAAGGTCTCTACGAGTTCTATGTTGCAGAACATGACCCCGTGGCGATCCGGCTCCGCGCGGAGAGTGACGAAGACTTCAAACGCTGCGACAAAGCTTTCTTTCGTGAAATGTGGAAAGGTTTGACCGACGATTGGGAGACTCTCGTCGTCATCGCGCAACCGCACGTAGACCGCCCGTTTGCGCAGATCAGTCCGATTGAGCGCGGCATTATCCTGATTGGAACCTGGGAGCTGAAGTCGCGGCTCGACATTCCGTATCGTGTGGCGATTAACGAATCGGTTGAGCTTGCCAAAAGCTTCGGCGGCACTGACGGTCACAAATGGGTCAACGGCGTGCTCGATAAAGTGGCGCCGATTTTGCGCGCGGACGAGGTGGCTGCGCCAAAGCCTGCACGTCGCGTTTAAACGAATCACGCGATGACGGAATTCGAGCTGATAGCGCGCTATTTCGCGCGCCCAAGGGAATCAGCAATTGTCGGTAACGGCGACGATTGTGCGGTCATCGCGCCGTCGCCCGGAAACGCTTTTGCCGTGACGACGGACACGCTGGTCGAAGGGCGTCATTTTCTGCCAGCGATTGACCCGTACAAGCTGGGGCGCCGCGCTGTGCACGTCAATCTGAGCGATCTGGCTGCGATGGGGGCAAAGCCCCGGTACGCGTTACTTTCGCTTACATTGCCAACGATTGACGAAGCGTGGATCGCAAAATTTTCTGAAGGTTTGTGGGCTGCGCTCGATCAGTTTGGCGTTGAGCTGATTGGCGGTAACACTACGCGGGGACCGCTTGCAATTGCATTGACCGCGATGGGTGAATTGCCACCCGGTGAAGCGTTGTTACGCGGCGGAGCAAAGGCTGGAGACGAGCTTTGGGTGAGCGGAGCGCTGGGTGATGCCGGCTGGGCACTTTACTGTCTGATTGGTGACATCAAGGCCGATGCAAGTAGTGCTCAAATCGCAAAATATGAATGCCCCGAGGCACGCGTCTCGCTCGGCGTTGCGCTGCGGGGAGTCGCGACGAGTTGCATTGATATTTCTGATGGATTGTTAAGTGAGGCGGCGCATCTCGCCGAAGCATCAGGAATAACGATCAACATTAATTTCGCTGCTGTTCCGACAAACCTCCGCGTGCAATTGGCATCAGCAGAGCACGCTGCAAGAGCGAGACACTGCCTGCTTTCCGCTGGTGACGCTTACGAGCTTCTGTTTACAGCACCTGTGGCGCAGCACGCTGTGGTGGCTGCATTGCTGCGGGTTGAAGGACTTGACGGTGCCTGTATCGGTCGCGCGACAGTTTCAGATTCTGCTGCCAAAGTCCGTGTGCTGGATGCACAATCACGGCCAATGGCAATTGAAATTAAAGGCTGGGATCATTTCGCATGAGTGACATTGTTGCTGTCCCGCCTTCGGCGCGACCCATCCAGCCCACGCTGCGCTTCATGCTGTCGCATCCGGCGCATGTGATTTCGCTCGGGCTTGGCACCGGGCTCGCGCCGTTCGCTCCAGGCACCTTCGGCACGCTGCTCGGGCTCTTGGCGACGCGTTGGTTACAGCCGATGGTGGGGGACGACGTGTTTTTCGTCGGACTCGCCGTGGCCTTCGTCATCAGCCTTTGGGCTGCGGGCGTGACGGGACGAGCCCTCGGCGAAAGCGATCACGGATCCATTGTCTCGGACGAGATCATCGCAATGGCGCTAATTACCGCCATGCTGCCCGGCGCAATGTGGAAACAAGCCTGCGCGTTTCTTCTGTTTCGCCTTCTTGACATTCGGAAACCTGGGCCGATTGGATGGGCCGATCGCAACATAAAGGGCGCGTTTGGTGTGATGCTGGACGATTTGATCGCAGCGGCGCTGACGCTCGTCGCGTTCGCACTGTGGATCCGGATTTTCTGAGCACCAGAAATGCATGCACTGTTTGATGAATGGCTGAAGTTAGCGGAACACATCGGCGCGGTTTGCGTTTCCGAGAAACGAGTTATCGTGGGCGCGGAGAGTTGCACCGGCGGCCTGATCTCTGCCGTGCTCACGAGCGTTAGTGGCTCATCGGCATGGGTAGATTGCGGCTTCGTCACCTACAGCAACGAAGCGAAGATGGAGATGCTGGGCGTCGCGTCATCAACGCTCGACTTGTTCGGTGCCGTCAGCGAAGAGACCGCACGCGAGATGGCGACGGGCGCTTTGAACAAAAGTCGTGCAACGATTGCCTACTCGGTGACAGGAGTGGCCGGGCCGACTGGAGGCACAGCAACGAAGCTGGTTGGCACAGTCTGCTTTGGATTCGCCACCGCTGACGACCTGAGCTCTGTGACAAAGCATTTTCATGGTGATCGTAATGCTGTGCGCGAACAAAGCGTGAATTTCGTACTCGCTGAACTTTCCCGTGCCACAATCTAAATAGTGCAACTGATCTCCAAACATTCGAATGAAGTGCCCCTTCTGCGGCTCCCTTGAAACACAAGTGATTGACTCGCGCGTCTCCGAGACGGGTGACGCGATTCGTCGTCGTCGCAAATGTCTTGCCTGCGACAAGCGCTTCACCACCTTTGAGACCGTCGAAATGCGCATGCCGCAAGTCATCAAAGGCAACGGCACACGCATCGATTTCAACGTAGAAAAAATTCGCACTGGGTTCAATCGCGCGCTGCATAAACGCTTCGTACCTACTGAATTTGTCGATCAGGCGATCGCAAGAATCACCGCCAATATTCACAGCCTTGGCGAGCGTGAAATTCCGTCGCGCAGCATCGGTGAAATGGTGATGTCGGAGCTCTACAAGTTGGATAAAGTGGCCTATATCCGCTTCGCGTCGGTCTACAAATCATTTCAGGACGTCGAGGATTTTCGCTCTGCGTTGCACGAGGTGGAACGTCCGACGGTGGCCAAGGTGGTCAAAAAGCCTGTCGCTAAAAACCCGAAACAGCCGCCGAAAAATGTTTAGTGCTGACGACGAAACTTTTATGCGTCGTGCGCTTGAGATGGCGGCGATGGCGATGAACCACGCGACGCCAAATCCGCGTGTAGGCTGTGTGATCGTGCGCGATGGCGCAATCATCGCCGAAGGTTTTACGCAGCGACCCGGCGAGCCTCACGCTGAGGCACATGCGATAAAAAATGCCCGCTCCAAAGGGATCAGTCTGGACGACGCAACCGCGTACGTTACGCTTGAACCATGCAATCATTTCGGAAAAACACCGCCCTGTACCGAGGCCTTGGTTAGCGCCGGAATCCGGCGCGTGGTGACCGCGATGGAGGATCCGAATCCAATGGTCGGCGGTACGGGCCACGCACGGCTGCGCGATGCCGGCGTTGATGTTCGGGTCGGCCTCCTCTCGCACGACGCACTCGAACTCAATATCGGTTTTGTCAAACGCATGACGACGGGATTGCCATGGGTGCGCTGCAAGGTTGCCGCTTCGATGGATGGACGCACCGGGCTCGCTAACGGCGAGTCGCAATGGATTACGGGGGATGAGGCGCGTCGAGATGGCCACCGCTGGCGCGCCCGCGCCTGTGCTGTGCTCACAGGCAGTGGCACCATACGCCATGACAACCCGCAGATGACGGTGCGCGGTGTCGCCACCGTGTTGCCGCTGCGTCAACCGCTGCGTGTGGTGTTCGATCATCTGGGCGAACTGAGCTCAGCGGCAAAGGTGTTGCAGGGCGGCGCACTGGTTTATTGCTCCGATCAAATGCCAGTCGGCTTGCCTGACAACGTTGAAGTCGTGCGCTTGCCGGACGCGAAGCAGCCCGGCAAGATTGACTTGCCGGCCGCGTTGCAAGACTTGGGCGCGCGAGGCGTCAATGAGCTGCACGTTGAGGCCGGCGCCCGATTGATGGGGCCGATGGTTCAGACCGGGCTTGTCGATGAATTGCTGGTGTATCTCGCGCCAAAACTGTTGGGCCGTGACGCCAGAGAAATGTTTTCGTTCGATGCACCCGAAAAGCTGGCGCACGCGTTGCAGTTTGATTTGCACGACGTCACGCGTTTGGCTGATGATGTGCGGATCATGTTGCGATCAAAGTGATCAACATTAGTAAGGGATAGATCGTGTTTACAGGAATCATCACCGGCTTGGGGCGGGTCACAGCGCACGAACCCATCGGCGACGGACAGCGCATCACGGTGGCGTGCGGCGACTGGCCGCTGGACGATATTGCAATTGGCGATTCGATTGCGCATTCGGGCTGCTGCCTCACCATTGTCGAAAAGGGTGCGGGCGTTCTGCGCTCCGACGTGTCGGCACACTCGTACGCGATCGTTACCGGACTTGAAGTCGGCGCGCTGGTGAATCTCGAAAAGTCGCTGACGCTCGCCGATAAACTGGGCGGCCATCTCGTCACCGGCCACGTCGATGCGACGGGATTGGTCACGCAATGGAAAAATCTTGCAGAAAGCTGGTTGCTCGAAATCGAAGTGCCCACGCATCTTGGAAAGTTTATCGCCCAAAAAGGCTCTGTCACTGTCAATGGTGTGAGTCTGACCGTGAACGCGGTCGCAGATGTCGCCACCGGCACGCGGTTTCAGGTCAATGTGATTCCGCACACGTACCAGGTGACCAATTTTTCTGATCTGGCAGCCGGGAAGCGCGTAAACATCGAGATCGATACGATCGCTCGCTACGTTGAGCGCATGACGCAGCGCGCCTAAAATAAGTCATACTTTTTTGCTTTCACCGTAGTCGAGAACATCCATGTCAAAAGCCACCTTCAACTGGAGCGATCCGCTGCTCCTCGATCAGCAACTCACCGAAGACGAGCGCATGATTCGCGATGCGTCGGCGCAGTATGCGCAAGACAAACTGCTGCCGCGGGTAGTTGAAGCGTTCCGCAATGAGCGCACGGACATTGAAATTTTTCGTGAGATGGGAGCGCTGGGTTTACTGGGGCCGACGATCCCTGAGCAATACGGCGGGGCGGGTTTGAACTACGTCGCGTACGGATTGATCGCCCGTGAAATTGAGCGTGTCGATTCCGGTTATCGCTCGATGATGAGCGTGCAAAGTTCGCTCGTGATGGTTCCGATTTATGAGTTCGGCAGCGAGGCGCAGAAGCAGAAATATTTGCCAAAACTTGCGACCGGCGAATGGATCGGTTGCTTCGGTCTCACCGAGCCGAATCACGGTTCCGATCCGGGCAGCATGATCACGCGAGCGAAGTCGGTGCCCGGTGGTTTTAGCGTGTCGGGTGCCAAGATGTGGATTTCGAATTCGCCGTTTGCGGACGTGTTTGTGGTGTGGGCGAAGAACGATGAAGGGCGCATTCGTGGCTTCATCCTTGAAAAGGGAATGAAGGGTCTTTCCGCTCCCGTGATCAAGGGTAAAGTCGGTTTGCGCGCTTCGACCACAGGCGAAATCGTGATGGACGAAGTGTTCGTTCCTGCCGAGAATGAATTGCCGAATGTGGAAGGGCTCAAGGGGCCATTCACTTGCCTGAATTCAGCGCGTTACGGTATCGCCTGGGGCGCGCTCGGTGCGGCCGAAGACTGCTGGTTCCGTGCGCGGCAATATGTGCTGGACCGCAAGCAATTTGGGCGTCCGCTGGCGGCCAATCAATTGATCCAGAAAAAACTGGCAGACATGCAAACCGAAATTACGATGGCACTTCAGGGCTGCCTGCGGCTGGGTCGCATGAAGGACGAGGGAACTGCGGCGGTCGAAATTACCAGCATCATGAAGCGCAACAGTTGCGGCAAATCGCTCGACATTGCAAGGCTGGCGCGAGACATGATGGGCGGCAATGGCATTAGCGACGAGTTCGGCGTGGCGCGACATCTGGTCAACCTCGAGGTGGTGAACACTTACGAAGGAACGCACGACATTCATGCGCTTATTTTGGGTCGTGCGCAGACAGGAATTCAGGCGTTTCAATAGCCACGTTTTTTGCAGACATGAAGCTTTATAACTATTACCGCTCCTCGGCCGCTTACCGTGTTCGTATCGCACTGAACCTGAAGGGCATTACGTGGCAGCACGTCGGCGTGCATTTACTAAAAGCGCAGCATCGCTCAGCGAGCTACCTGAAGCTAAATCCAGCCGGATTGGTGCCGTCGCTCGTCGCAGATGACGGTGCCGTGCTCACACAGTCGCTGGCGATCATGGAGTATCTCGACGAGATTGTGCCCAACGTCGCACCGCTGTTGCCACAGGATGCGATCGAACGGTCGCATGTGCGCGGACTGGCGCTCGCATTGGCGTGCGACGTGCATCCGCTCAACAACGTTCGCGTATTAAATTATTTGACCAACGAGCTTGGGGTCACGGCAGACCAGAAGAACGCCTGGATAGCGCACTGGATTTCGCTCGGGCTGGAGGCATTTGAACAGACGTTGGCGCAATCCACCATGAGCGGACATTTCTGCTATGACGACATGCCGACGCTCGCGGATGCGGTATTGGTGCCGCAGGTGTTTTCGGCGCGACGATTTAATGTCGATATGACGAAATATCCGCGCATCGTGGCGATAGATGCACTGTGCAACACACTTCCCGCATTCATCAGCGCGCA
>CAJDUD010000007.1_pt1 | contig 28636 bp, 22 predicted proteins | sample 7390161 | NCBI WGS metagenome assembly CAJDUD01 (sample SAMEA7055664, study PRJEB34461) | soil metagenome | biome: terrestrial ecosystem; feature: Peninsula; material: soil | place: Antarctica | collected 2016
CGTGAACGTCGTGACGTTGTTAGCCACGCCCAATGCAGCGGTGGCATCGTAAAAGGACTTCATCGCAGCGCTGACGTAGCCGAGCAGTGTTTGCTGTGTATTGATCTGGTTGTTGTGGGTATCAAAGCCACCCAGGGAGACGAAAAAGATCTGGCGTGACAGGCCAATTGTGGCACGCGCCTCAATTAGTTTGGCTACTTGTAACAACTGCGAAGCAAGGCTGTTGCCGGTGGTCGTGAACAGATTGGTGACGCTTGAATTGGTCGCTGTGATGATCGGATTGACTTTGGCGGAAAGCGCGATGGCCTGTTCGGTTTGCTCGGCAGCGGCTTTGACCAGCATGTGATCTTTGCCTTGTAACAATATAGCGTTCAGCGCAGCGGCCCTTGCTTTTGTCACCGCATCGGTGCCGGTCAATCCGCTGAGCGTAAAGCTGCCGCCCGAGGCAGGTAGCGACAGTGGGCTTTGCGTGTTGCCCGTGGTGTAGAGCGTGGAGCCCGCAATGGAGGTCAACACAGGAAACGTGTTGCTGCCGTTCATCGATGCCACGCTGTCGGCCAGTCGCCCACCCCAACCGCTGCGCGCTGGTTGATTGGAGATGGTGCTTTGCCACTGCGCTTGTTGATCCGAGTGCGAAAAGAGTTGATAGGGCACATTGAGCCCTGAGAGATATTGCGCTTTAGTCGTCGGCGCGAGGAGTGGCCCGGCATTAGCGATGACGGCGAGTTTGCCCTGATCGAACAACGGGTGAACGGCCGACATCGCCGGGTGGAAACCGTAAGTGGACGAGCTGTTGCTGGGCTTGAATGTGAGCAGTTCGGCTTGCGGTATGTTGATGTTGGTATCCGGTCCGCGAACCGCGTTGTAGGCGGCATAACCTGCCGCGTCGGCCGGAATGATCATGTTGTTGCCGTCGTTGCCGCCGAACAGAAATATGCAGACTAGCGCCTTGTAGTCGGACGGTGCGCTTTGCGCATTGGCGAACGGTAACGTGAAGCCATTGAGGCCAGACGCCAATGCGCCTGCGGACAGCGCTTTGAGGGTGTTGCGACGTGAGAGATTCATGGTGCGGTTCCTTGGCGTTTCTACTACGGCGACTAGCGAAGAATTTGCGCTTCTGGCGCGGCGACAGCAAGGTACAGGGCGGCGCGGGCGCGACCCGTGGGGTCGGACGCCGGCACCACGTCAATCGCCGTTTTCATGGCGATGCGAGTGGCGGCGGAGAGCTTGCCCGCGAACATCACTTCGTTGACGCGATCAAGCAGTGCGTTGCTATCGGTCGCGACACTGGAGAATGGTGTCCAGTCGAACTGGGTACCGGTGGCGCCGTATAGCGCGCTGGAAATATTGATCGTTCCGTAGACCGCCGAATTCGCGAAATTAATGCGCGACAGGGCGGTTGTCGAATTGAAAATGCCGAACTCGGGACTGTTGACGTTCACCGAGGGAACGACGTAGTCAGGCGAGTAATAATTGAACACAGTTGGCGCGCTAAACGCTGTTTGTCCGAGGCCGTTGCCACTGTTGTAGAAGTAGTAGCCGTCGGTCTTTGTTGACAGCGCGCGGGCAAGTCCGGTGACCAGCAACACCGGTTCGTTCATATGGCCGTAGGTGGGCTCAAACTTGGCGGCACCGCGCGCCTCAATGTCGGTGAGGATCGAGGTAATTACGGCTTTCAGGTCGCCACGAATGCCGCTGCCGTTGTTTTTAAATACGTTGGCGACGCGCTGCACATAGCTCGGACTCGGGTTGCCAGTCACGAGCTTCTGGATCATGAAGCGCGAGAAGAACGGTGGCACGTTGCCGTAACTAAACGCGTTGTCGAGCGCAATGGTTAAGTCTGCGTAGGCTGTGCCATTGGCGGGGCCGACGGTGTTGCCGAGCAGATCTTTGACAGTGGTATCGTGAAAGGCCTCGCGCGGCTCCATCGTGCCCGCGAGGTTCTGCCCGTTCAAACCAGCAGTAGGCGCGACGCCCGCGCGTGTCGGGTAGGTCCAGCCCGTGAAGACCTTGGCGAAAGCCTCAATTTCGTCCTGCGTGTAAGCCTCAATCGGTTTGCCGTCGGGCCCTTTCTTTTCGCTGCCGTCGTCGTTCAACAGATTGACGCCGTTGGTAAATAGTTGCAAGACTTCGCGGGCGTAATTTTCGTTGGGCGAGATGCCGGAGGCGGTCGCTTTGCGATTATTGGCCATGTCAAGGAAGCGGCCCATGGCCGGGTGTAGGGTCACTTTTTCTAGCAAAGTACGAAAGTTGCCAAACGCGTTATCGCGCAGCATCTGCTGATAATCACCCATGCCGTACGACAGCGGCACATCGGTCGACGAGACCACAAAAAATTGGCTCAACGCCCAAGCGACACGCTGGCGCAATTGATCGCTACCCGTGATCGCCTGCTTGTAGAACTCAAGCTGCGTCGGGAACATCGAGTAATTGTCGCGGGCGCAATACGACGTCGGTGTGATCGGAAGCGCGGTGTTATTGATGCAGGTGTCAGGACGTGTATTCGGCCAGTAGTCGCGCGGTGTGTATTGCGACACGGTGGCTGCGAATTGCTCCGCGAGCCATGCGTTTGCGCCGAGGGTGGTGACGCGGTCAATCTCTGCGGGCGTAGGCCCGAAACTCGCCTGCTTCAACAATCGCGTTACGTCAAGCCGTTTCTCAGCCGTGGATTGCGGCAGACACATCGACAGCCCTTCCAGCGCGTAGCCTTTGGCGGCATACGATTGATAGAAACTGTAGTCCTCAAAATAGCGATGATTGGCGGGACCATTACTGGAAGCTGCACCGTTATTAAATGTGCGGTAAAGCCCGACTGTTCCAGATTTGCAACTGCCTGCTGACGGCGGCACCGCGTACCATGCGACGCCCTCCGCGACGAAGCCCGGAATCAACGCGAGCTGATCGCGCTCGGTCGCACTGACCGTGAAAAAATGCGAGCCAACGGAAGGCGCATAAAAGCGATAAACCGGAAGCGCGCTGGCGTCCTGACCTTGTGTGTAGCCTGAGAACGTGACGCCGGTGCGCTTCCAGCCGATGCTGGCGTATTGATCAAGCAGAGCCCAATCGGCAGGATTGGACGAGATGAAATATTTATTTGCGGGCGCGTTGAAAAACTCAACAATCGATGCACCCGGCTCGGCCGCGTGGGCCGAAGCGCCGCCGAAAATTGTGACTGTTGTTGCGACTATGGATGCGACTAGCGCAGAGGTGGTCCGCATAATGTTGCCTCGAAATTTTGACGACTGACCGGAAATACCGTTAACGCATTGAAAACTCTTCCGGACGCTCCGTTTTCAACGTGGAGTGTCGGACAAAACGCGACGCAAGTGCGTTTCACAAACGTAACAAACTATTTCTTTGCACCCATGCATTTGAACAGCTTTATTCTGAAATTATGATCACACGGGGGCTGAGAGTCGGAAAAGGCAAAAGTCGATAATCAAAGCGATATCAGGATTGTTGCTGTTCATAATTTACATTCAGAGTTGTGCATAAGTCACTATTTTTACGTCAGTATTTGCCAATACAAGACTTTACAAAGCGTTCGTAAATGATTGAATTTAAAGGTTTTTTGAGGAAAATACAGAAAAATACTAATCTGTGAGTAAAAGTGGGGATTAGCGGCAAAAGGTGGGATAATCTTTTGCATGTTCACTGGCGCATCCAATCTCAGCATCGACGCAAAGGGCCGTATCGCGGTTCCAACGCGCTATCGCGATGAGCTGGGCGCTGATCTTGTGATCACAGCCGACCCGAGTGGCTGCCTGCTGTTATTTCCGTCTAAAGCGTGGCAGCCGTTCGAGGCTCGCGTCAGCGCGCTGCCGAACCTGAACCCGCGCGTCAAGGCGCTGCAACGCATGTGGCTCGGCTACAAGCTCGATTGTGAAATGGATAACGCGGGCCGTTTGGTGTTGACGCCCGAGATGCGCGCGTACGCCAAGCTCGACGGCAAGATTCAAATGATCGGTCAGGGAGATCGCTTCGAACTGTGGAGCGAAACTGGCTGGCAGGCTGTCATCGATCTCGCTCAGCAAACCATGCGTGAAGACCCGCCCGCCGAATTGGCCGGTTTGTCGGTATGAGTCGGACGCAATGCAATTTGACTCCCATATCTCTGTGCTGTTACGAGAGGCCTGCGACGCTTTGCTGCCTGAGCGCGACGGCGACGCCGTCCGTGGGCCATGCGTGCTTGTCGACGGCACGTTTGGGCGCGGCGGACATAGCCGCGAACTGCTACGACGCATGCCAGCCGACGCCCGCCTCATCGGCATTGACCGCGACGCAGCGGCTGCGGCATCGGCGCGCGACATTACGGATTCGCGATTCACATTTGTCGCAGCGCATTTCGGCAACATCGCCGGTGCGCTGGCAGAGATTGGTATCCGGCAGGTTGACGGCATCCTGCTCGACATTGGTGTTTCTTCGCCGCAACTCGACGACGCTTCGCGAGGCTTCAGCTTCATGCGCGACGGCCCGCTCGATATGCGTATGGACCAGTCCAAAGGCCAGTCCGCCGCTGGCTGGATTGCTACAGCAACGATTGACGACTTAACGGAGGTCATCCGTGACTACGGTGAAGAGCGGTTTGCTTCGAGGATTGCAGCAGCGATTGTTGAGGCACGCCAGCGGCAACCGGTCGAGCGAACCGTTCAGCTTGCGCAGATTGTCGAAAAAGCCGTCTCAGCGCGGTGGACAGGGCAGCATCCGGCGACCAAAACCTTCCAGGCTATTCGGATTCACATTAATCAAGAGCTCGAGGAACTCCGAATGGCGCTGAGCGCTGCCCTCCCTTTGCTCGCACCTGGTGGCCGGTTAGCTGTCATCTCGTTTCACTCGCTTGAAGATCGCATTGTGAAATTGTGGATGCGGGAAAAGGCCGGACGTACGCCGGAAGACCCGCGCTTGCGTTACTTGCCGACGACATCGAGGACTTCGGCGCAGATCAGACTGGTTGGAAAAGATGTTGCGCCCTCGGAGGAGGAAGTGAGCTCGAACCCGCGTTCACGCAGTGCTCGGCTGCGCGTTGCTGAAAAGCTTGAGGTCGCGGCATGACACGGGTCAACATCGTTTTGGCGATTCTGGTTTGGGCAAGCGCGTTCGCGCTAGTCAGCAGCCAATATCGCGTGCGTCACCTCACAATCGAGATCAATCGCGCGCGCGACGTCGCCTATCAACTCGAAACAGACCGCAATCGCGCAACGCTCGTGCAATCGCGCCTATCGACACCAACAATCGTGGAGCGCACCGCACGCGAGCGGCTGGGCATGGACTTGCCCGAGGGGGCGCGCACCCAATTAGTCGAACTGGGTAGCGCGACTGACGCGGCAATTGCGCAATGAAAAACGCAGCTAAGAACGCTTTCAATAAAGGGACACCGAATTTCGCTGTCTGGCGCGTTCGCGCCGTGGCTTACGGTTTGCTCGTTGGGTTTTTGGTGCTAGCAGGGCGTGGCGTGTATCTGCAAGTTGTGCAGCACGATGACTTGACCAAGCGTGGCGATGCGCGCACGACGCGCGACCTCGTGCTACCCGCACATCGTGGTCGACTGCTGGATCGGGAAGGCGCGGTACTCGCATCTAGCGTGCCAGCACGTGGCGTGTTTGCTTTTCCGGATCAAGTTGAACTCACGACTCTACAGCGCGATGGACTTGCCAAAGCATTGAATATGCGACCAAAGGACCTTGATCGTAAGCTCGACACCGAGCGCGACCTTGTTTTCCTTGCGCGTGGCATTGCACCGGAGCAAGGCCAGGCGATTACCGCGCTCAAAATCCCCGGTGTAGCCGTACAAACGGAATACAAACGCGAATACCCGTCGCAAGAAGTGATGGGGCAAGTGCTCGGCATTACCAACGTCGATGACGTCGGTCAGGAAGGGCTCGAACTCGCGCAGAACGAATGGCTCTCCGGAAAACCGGGCGCTCGCCGCGTCACCATTGATCGTCGCGGTAGCGTGGTTGAGGAACTGGGTGGTATTCGTTCACCGCAGCAGGGGCGCGACTTGCAGCTGGCGCTCGATAGTCGCCTGCAACATCTGGCCTTCCGGGAGCTCAAGCGAGGCGTCGACGCGCATCGCGCTAAAGGCGGCGCGGCGGTCGTGCTCGACGCTCATTCTGGCGAAATCGTCGCGCTGGTGAACTACCCAACATCGAAACCGGGTGACCGCGCTGCGGCGGCCAATGGCGGTTTGCGCAATCGTGCGGTGGCCGACTTGTTCGAACCCGGTTCGACGATGAAACCGTTCACCATCTCGACCGCAATTGAAACCGGCGTGCTGAAGCCTGATGCGTTTATTCCGATGCAGACCAGCACCTATACGTTGAATGGCGCAACGATTCGCGACACCCACACGATCGGCAGTAACGGCGTCGCCTCAGTCACCGAAATTTTGCAGAAATCGAGCAACGTCGGCACCGCAAAAATCGCTGAACGACTTCCGAACGAAGTGATGTGGCGCCACCTTCAGCGCGCTGGATTTGGCCGCGCACCGCAGACAGGGGTGCCCGGTGAAGCGCATGGCCGCCTGCGCGCACCGCAATCGTGGCGTCCAATTGAAAAAGCGACGATGAGCTACGGCTATGGTCTCTCCGTCAATCTCGTCCAGCTAGCTCGCGCCTACACCATATTCGCCAATCAGGGCGCGCTTGTCGACGTGACTTTGCTCAAAAACGGCGGTGCTGCGCGGCAAACACAAGTCTATTCGCCGAAAACGATTGCGGCGGTGTTGCCGATGCTCGAAAAAGCGACGTCAAAGGAAGGCACTGCACCGCTCTCTCAGATTCCTGGATACCGTGTCGCAGGAAAGACCGGCACCGCAAAGAAACTGGTCGGTGCGGTGTATTCCGAGGGACGCTACGTCGCGTCCTTCGTGGGTTTGGCTCCCGTGAGCAATCCGCGCTACGTCGTTGCTGTGATGATCGACGAGCCGTCCGGTGGCGTTTTCTATGGTGGACAAGTGGCAGCTCCCGTGTTTGCAAGCATCATGGGACAAACACTGCGGCTGATGGAGGCTCCTTATGACGCGCCGCTTCCGAATCAACCGACTCCAGCTGCTACCGATACGGTCGTCGCGATCGTGCGGGAGGGTAATTGATGTTGACGGCACAAACCGTTGTTGCAGTGCTCGACCAACATGGGGTCAAACGTCAACGCATGACCGTCGACTCGCGAAGCATCGTGCCTGGTGACGTGTTTGTTGCCATCCCCGGAGCAAGCCACGATGGTCGCGACTATATGACTGCTGCGGTCTCGCTTGGCGCAGCAGCGATCGTGCGTGAATCTGCGGGTGCCTCCACCAATACGTTCGCGATTCCCGTCATCGACGTGCCTAGTATGGGAACGCATCTGGGTGATGTTGCCGATGCGTTCTACGGAAATCCTTCTGCTCATGTTCGCGTCTATGGCGTAACCGGTACCAACGGAAAAACGTCGATCGTAAACTGGCTGGCTCAGGCCCATACATTGCTCGGAAAGTCGTGTGGTGCTATTGGCACGCTGGGCGTAAGTCTCGGCACAAAGTCGTGGCCTAGCAACAATACTACCCCCGACGCCGCGTCAGTTCATACGATTCTTCGCGACCTGAAAGACGCGGGCGCAACAGGCGTTGCTATGGAGGTCAGTTCACATGCGCTGGAATTGGGCCGCGTTTCCGGTGTTCGGTTCGAAACTGCAATCTTCACCAATCTAACCCAAGATCATCTGGATTTCCACGGTACGATGGACGCGTACGGCGCGGCCAAGACCAAACTCTTCACTGACTATCCGGTTCAACATCGCATCGTGAATGCGGACGACCCTTTTGGCGCGAAGATCATTGCTCTTGGTCTGCCAAATACACTGTCCTACGGTTTGAGCTCTGGCGACGTGCGTGCGGATGTAGTTTCAATGTCGTCCAGCGGCATGCACCTCACGCTTCACTATGCAGGCAAAGCGTCAAGCGTGCACACTGAACTGATTGGTCGCTTCAATGCGGCCAATTTGATGGCGGTTGCCGCGACGTTGCTTACCGAACATTTTGCTCTTGACGCGGTCGCTTCGGTACTTGAAAAGCTAACGGCGGTACCGGGTCGAATGCAGCGTGTAGTTACGGATTCAATCAGCGGTTTGCCCAGCGTCTATGTCGACTACGCACATACACCTGACGCGTTGGCCAACGCGCTCGACACCGTACGCGAAACAAACCCGCAATCGCTCGCAGTTGTCTTCGGTTGCGGCGGAGATCGTGATCGCAGCAAGCGTCCGATCATGGGCAAAATCGCAGCAGATGGCGCGGATCGTGTTTATGTGACGAGCGACAATCCACGCAGCGAATCCCCAGACAGTATCGTCGCCGAAATCGTCAACGGTTTCGTGACGACGTCAGCGTGCAGGAGCATCGTATCGCGCCGCGAAGCCATCCGCGTCGCAATCACCGAAGCGAGTGCAAAGGACGCCGTATTGATCGCCGGAAAGGGCCATGAGAGCTATCAGGAAATTGCCGGTGTCCGACATCCATTTTCAGACATCACAGAAGCTCAGATCGCACTAACCCAACGCGCATCGAAGTACGCTGAGGCGCGGCATGTGGTCTAGCGCGTTCCTCGCCGAAGCATGCGCCGCAAAAGTCAGCGGCCCAGCACAAAATTTCACGTCGGTCTCGACAGATAGTCGCACCGTTGAGGCGGGTGCACTTTATGTCGCTCTCTCCGGAGACAACTTTGACGGACATCGCTTCGTTGAGCAAGCGGTTGCAGCTGGCGCGAGCGGTGTTTTGGTCTCGCAGCGAGTTGAATGCGATAGAAGCGTCACAATGCTTCAAGTGAGCGATACGCTCAAAGCCCTGCAAGCAATGGCGCATGTGTCGCGTCTCGCTTTCGACGGGCCGGTGATTGCTGTGACCGGAAGCAATGGCAAGACCACAACCAAAGAGATGATCGCATCAGTGTTGCGTGAGCAATACGGAGCAGACAGTGTCCTCGCGACTGTTGGTAACCTGAACAATCACATTGGTGTTCCGCTGACTTTGCTTGCACGCAAACCGTCTCATCGCGTGGCTGTCATCGAGATGGGCATGAATCATTTCGGCGAGATCTCGCTGTTGACGAAGTTGACGGAACCCACGATAGCTGTGATCACCAACGCGGGGCCAGCGCATCTTGAAGGAGTGGGTTCAATCGAGGGCGTAGCCGCAGCCAAAGGCGAAGTCTTCACTGGATTGCGTGACGGCGGCGTAGCCGTGATCAACGCGGACGACTCATTTGCCGCGTATTGGCAAGTGCTGACACGAACCCATAAACGAGTGAGCTTCGGTCTCAATTCAAGAGCAATTGTCACCGGACAATTTAGCCAGCCCAACCGCTTGCGCATTCAGATCGAATCTGCTCAATGCACGGTAGCGTTGCGGCAAGAAGGCGCTCACAATGCCGCCAACGCACTTGCTGCGGCCGCAGTCGGTCATGCTTTGTCAATTTCAATATCGGCCATTCAACGCGGCCTTGAATCCGCTGGAAACGTCGATGGTCGATTGACAACGCGATCTTTCGTCAAGGGTTCCACACTAATCGACGATAGCTACAACGCCAATCCTGCTTCGATGCGCGCAGCGGCGCAAGTGTTGGTGTCGCACGCGACACCTCGTTTCCTCGCAATCGGGGACATGGGCGAATTGGGCGATGCAAGCGACGCGCTGCATGACACACTGGCATTCGAGCTAAGCACGCTTCCGCTTGACGGCGTGTTCACGCTGGGCCCGCGTATGAAACGTGCAGCGAGCTCATTGGGCGCTCGTGGACAAGCCTTCGATGATGTTGAATCACTGGCGGACACGGTGTTCAATCTGTTGACACCAGGCGCTACGTTATTAGTAAAAGGTTCACGCTCAATGGCCATGGAACGCGTGATCGAAAAACTTGAAAAAATGTCGCAGGGAACGCTCTGATGCTGCTTTGGTTGGCCAATTTTCTAAGTACCGAAGTGCGTGGCTTCAGTGCTTTGACGTACATCACGCTGCGCAGTGTGCTCGCCTGCGCCACCGCGATGGCTATTGCGCTGGCCATCGGGCCACGCATGATCCGCTGGTTGATCACGATGAAGATCGGTCAGGCGGTCCGGAGCGATGGCCCGCAGTCGCATTTATCGAAGCAGGGAACGCCGACCATGGGTGGCGCGATGGTTTTAATGGCCATCGCGATCTCGACGTTGCTTTGGGCCGATTTGAGCAACCGCTTTGTCTGGGTCGTACTGTTCGTGATGATTGGATTTGGCGCAATCGGCTGGGTCGATGACTACCGCAAAGTCGTGCACAAAAATCCTAAAGGGATGTCTGCGAAAGAGAAGCTTTTCTGGCAAGCCTTGATTGGATTGATTGCGTCGACTTACCTCGCGTTTGCTGTTTCCGCACCGAGCACGAGCAAGATCTTCAATCTGATTTTTTTGTGGGTGCAGAGTGGGTTCACCAATGAACTGCCGTCCAAGGCCGATTTGATCGTGCCATTCTTCAAGAACGTCGCGTACCCGCTTGGTGGTTTCGGATTCATTTCGCTGACGTGGCTGGTGATTGTCGGCACCAGCAACGCGGTGAACCTGACGGACGGGCTCGATGGTCTTGCAATCATGCCGGTAGTTATGGTTGGCAGTGCGCTTGCTGTTTTTGCCTACGTTGTAGGTCGCGTCGACTATTCACGTTACTTGCTTTTCCCCTACATTCCTGGCGCGGGCGAATTGATGGTTTTTTGTGGTGCGATGGCTGGTGCAGGACTGGGTTTTTTGTGGTTTAACGCCTATCCGGCACGCGTATTTATGGGTGATGTTGGCGCGTTGTCACTTGGCGCGTCACTCGGCACCATCGCCGTGATCGTGCGTCAAGAGGTCGTGCTGGTGGTGATGGGAGGCGTGTTTGTCGCAGAGACTCTATCGGTCATGATCCAGGTGGGCTATTTCAAGTACAGCAAGGGCAAGCGCGTGTTCCGAATGGCGCCGCTACATCACCATTTCGAGCTCAGTGGCTGGCAAGAAAATCATGTGGTGATCCGCTTCTGGATCATCACCATGTTTCTCGTGCTCGCAGGCCTTTCAACGTTGAAGTTACGCTAAAGGATATTCGCAGAAGTGTTTCATTGCTCGAACGCTAACGCGACCGTCGTGGGCCTGGGTGCTACCGGGTTATCGCTTGCCCGCTTTTTGCACAAACGCGGCGCCATAGTGACCGTTGTGGACGGTGATAGAGCACCGGCGGCTTTGGAGCAGTTGCAACGCGAACTTCCTGAGGTTGCGTTTCGATCGCTGGATTTGGCGCGAGACGGGCTGCCCGCCTCTGACTTCATCGCACTTTCCCCGGGCGTGCCCCGCGCCTCGCTCGCACTGGCCCAAGCGTTAGCCTCGGGTACGCCGGTGTACGGCGACATTGAGCTTTTCGCACGGGAGGTTGCTCCTGAGGCTTCGGTTTTTGCAGTGACTGGTTCCAATGGCAAAACAACCACGACAGCTTTGGCGGGTGCGCTCGCCAGGCGAGCACGAAGCGATGCGCGTGCAGCAGGCAATATCGGTATCCCTATTCTCGACGCGCTAGCCGAAACACCCACATGTTCGACGTGGGTGTTGGAACTGTCCAGTTTTCAGCTTGAATCTACTGAATCGCTGCAACTCCAGTCTGCTGCCGTAATCAATATTACTGACAATCACCTGGATCGCTACCCGAGTTTCTTCAGCTACGCCGCGTCCAAAGAGCGCATCTTTGCCCACGCAAAGCGACAGGTCCTTAACCGGGCAGATCCGTGGTCGATGAGCATGCGGCGTGCTGGTGTTAGCGCTTCGAGTTTTGGCGGTGATCGCGCTCTGAGCGACAACGACTTTGGGGTCGAAAACACAGGCGCCGCACAAACTCTTACGCACGGATCGTCCCCTGTTTTCAGAACCTGTGAGATGGGTATCAGCGGAGCACACAACGCCCAAAACGCTCTTGCCGCATTAGCGCTAACGTATTCACTCGACGTTTCGTCTGATGCGCAGCGTGATGTATTGCGCAGTTTCTCCGGCATGCCACACCGATTTCAATCGATTGGAGCCGTCGATGGCGTCAACATCATTGATGACTCCAAGGCGACCACCGTCATCGCCACCGCAGCTGCACTGTCCGGCAACACAGCACCCACCTGGCTGATTGCCGGGGGTGACGGCAAGGGGCAAGCTTTTGACGCACTGGGCTCTATCGCGTCAAAGTCCTGCAAAGCGGTGCATTTGATCGGTCGTGACGCGCCGATAATTGCGTGTGCCCTGAAAGCCAGCGGTGTTCCGCACAGAATATTCACGACACTTGATGACGCTACATACGCCGCGCTCGATGGGGCAGTTGCCGGTGATCAGGTGCTCCTTTCTCCAGCCTGTGCGAGTTGGGACATGTTCCGCAATTACGCGCACCGCGCAGAAGTTTTCGCTGCTGCTGCGCGCCAATGGGCATGCTCACACGGCCGCACTTTCGTCGCACGTGGAGGACACGCATAGTGAGTGTTGCCAGTATTACAGCAGCAGTATCGCAATGGCCGATGCGCGTGGGAGGCTGGTTTCGACGGCATTCCGGCAACGGCACGAGTGGACGTAAAACCTCGTCGCGCTCGAATGCCGCAGCTACCGGTGAGTTTGACATCACCATGTTGTGGGTGATTGCGATGTTGATTGCTGTGGGTTTGCTGATGGTCTATTCGTCGTCGATTGCCAGCGCCAGCGAAAGCAAATTCACTCGCTTTTCCCCAACCTACTTCTTTGTTCGGCAGTGCCTGTTCGTTCTGATTGGGTTGGTACTGGCGCTGTTTGTGTTCGATACGTCTGTGCGCACCTGGGAGCGCATTGCCTCGTACGTTTTCATCGTTGCGCTAGTTCTGGTGGTGTTGGTGCTGATCCCCGGAATTGGTCGCGTCGTAAACGGCGCACGTCGCTGGATTCCGCTCGGCCCCTTTAGCCTGCAACCGTCTGAGTTGATGAAGTTCGCAATGGTGCTTTTCGCGGCGCGCTACGCCGTGACCAAAGTCAACGTGCTTCACTCAGCGCAACCGCTAAAGCAAAGCCTCCTCAAAGGCTTAGGGCCGTTCTTGCTGATTGCGCTCCTGGTCAGTGTGGCACTTTTGCGTGAACCTGACTTCGGCGCAACCCTTGTTGTGCTGAGCACAGGATTGCTAATTCTCTTCATGGCGGGACTCGATCATCGGCTGGTCATGCCCGTTGTCGTGTTGGGGCTGACTGCTGCTATCGCATTGGTGTGGTTGGAGCCGTATCGCCTCGAACGCATCTTCGGTTTCCTTGATCCATGGAAAGAAGAGTTTGGTAAGGGCTATCAATTGACACAATCACTCATGGCGATTGGCCGTGGCGGGTTGTTTGGGCTCGGTCTTGGTGCTGGTGTCTCCAAACATTACTACTTGCCGGAAGCGCATACCGATTTCATCCTCGCCGTGACCGCTGAGGAGCTGGGACTGATCGGCGTTTGTGCAGTGATAGGCGCTTTCGCATGGCTCACGTGGCGAGCGTTTGCCATTGGTCGCGAGGCACGACAGCTTGAGCAGCCGTTCGCAGCCTTAGTGGCGCAAGGTATCGGCACGCTGTTCGGCATTCAGTCGCTCATCAATATAGCTGTGAATATGGGGTTCGCTCCGACCAAGGGCCTCACACTGCCCTTGATGTCTTACGGCGGCAGTGGCATGGTCGCCAGCCTGATCACGCTATCGGTCCTGCTGCGTATCGACTGGGAAAACCGTCGATTGTCGCGAGGGTTCAAGGTATGACACCGCACCTGCTGATGATGGCTGGTGGGACTGGCGGGCATATCTTTCCCGGGCTCGCCGTCGCGCGCGCGCTACGCGAACGCGGCTGGCGCGTAACCTGGCTTGGCACAAACAACGGCATGGAGCAAACGCTGGTGCCGCAGGACTTGTTTCCGCTGCACACGATTGCGTTTGAAGGCATTGTTGGGCGCGGTATGAAGCCCAAACTTGCGCTGCCGTTTCGCCTGTTTTCGGCTTATCGGCAAGCGCACAAACTCTTGTCTGAATTGCGGCCTGACGTGGTGATGGGTATGGGCGGCTACCCAACAGTTCCCGGTGGCCTCGCCGCATCGAAACTAGGCATTCCATTGGTGATTCATCAGAGCGACGCGGTCGCCGGACTAGCGAACAAATGTCTCGCACATTTCGCGGATCGCGTTCTGGTGGGATTTGCTTCCGTTTTTGCTGAACTCGGCTCGAAGCGAGTCGTTACGGGCAATCCGATTCGCCCTGAGTTTGCGCAATACGACGATCCTGCTTCGCGTTTTGCCGCACGCACCGGGCGGCTGCGCATGTTGCTTATGGGCGGCAGTCGTGGCGCCGAGGCAATCAATAAATTGTTACCTGCAGCGCTTGCGTTGATTCCAGAAGACCAACGTCCGGTGGTGACGCATCAGGCTGGAAAAGGATCGCGTGAGGCGACACTTTCGCTCTACGAAAAAGCTCACGTCAACGCGAGAATTGTTGAGTTCATCGACGATTCGCCGCGAGCACTGGCCGAATGCGACATATTCATCGGACGAAGCGGTGCAAGCACCGTGTCCGAATTGGCAGCGCTTGGCGTCGCGTCGATTCTGATTCCCTATCCGCACCACAAAGATCAACAACAACGACACAATGCCGAGGTTTTGGCGACGGCGGGAGCGGCGACTGTATTTGACCAACTCTCGCTAACCGAAGCGCAGCTCGCGGCGCATATTCTCACCCTCACACGCGAAAGCTGCCTGACCATGGCGAAGGCTGCGTTGGCAGTGGCAAAGCCGGTGGCGACGTCCGAAATTTGTGATGTCGTCGAGCGGCTGGCCGCTAATGACAAGGCAGACGCATGAAGTTTCGTCTGCAGAATCTGCACTTCGTCGGCATCGGTGGCATCGGCATGAGTGGCATCGCTGAGGTATTGCATAACCAGGGCTATATCGTGAGCGGCAGCGACAGCGCGAACTCGCCGGTACTGGAGCGACTCGCCTCTCTGGGTATTCGCGTAGCTGTCGGGCATCAAGCGGAAAATTTGGGAGCAGCTCAGGCCGTAGTCGTCTCTACTGCGGTCACGGAGGCAAACCCAGAGGTGATCGCCGCGCGTGCGAAAAAATTGCCCGTTGTGCCGCGTGCACTGATGCTCGCTGAGCTAATGCGCATGAAGCGCGGTATCGCCATTGCCGGAACCCACGGCAAGACGACAACGACGTCGCTGGTCGCAAGCGTTCTTGCGGAAGGTGGCCTTGATCCAACGTTCGTCATCGGTGGCCGCCTCATCGCAGCTGGCTCAAACGCGCGCCTTGGCACTGGGGAATTTTTGGTCGCCGAAGCTGACGAATCGGATGCCTCCTTTTTGCATTTGTCGCCGACGCTGGCTGTCATCACCAACATTGATGCAGACCACATGGAGACGTACGAACACAGTCTGGATCGTCTGCATCAGGCGTTCGTTGATTTCGCGCAGCGGCTTCCGTTTTACGGCTCTCTTTACGCGTGCATTGACGATGCGGGCGTCGTCAGCATCCTGCCACGTGTAGCAAAGCCTGTCGTGACCTACGGACTATCGGTCGACGCCGATATTTATGCAATCGACATTGAAGCGCACGGTGCGACCATGCAGTTCACCGCAATTCGGGCAGGTCACGCCAACCTGCCCGTCACCGTACAAGTAGCCGGGTTACATAACGTCAGAAACACGCTTGCGGCGATTGCCATCGCTCAAGACTTGGGCGTGACGGACGAAGCGATTGCGCGAGCGCTCAAAAATTTTGGAGGCGTCGGGCGTCGTTTTCAGCGCTTCGGCGAAGTCACTTGCGGCGACGCCAAATTCGAACTCATCGACGACTACGGTCATCACCCGGTAGAGCTTAAGACAACGCTCGCCGCCGCACGGGCAGCATTTCCCGGGCGTCGCCTTGTGCTCGCGTTCCAGCCGCATCGCTACACCCGAACCCGTGACTTGTTTGAAGACTTCGCGGCGGTTTTATCGGAAGTCGATGTGCTGTTGCTCGCCGAGGTTTATGCCGCAGGAGAAGCGCCGATTGTTGCGGCCGATGGCCGTGCGCTCGCGCGGGCCATTCGCCTTCGTGGTCGCGTCGAACCGGTCTTCGTTGAAGACATTGCGCAACTACCCGAGAGCGTTTTTCAGATCGTACGTGACGGTGACGTAGTGATGACAATGGGCGCAGGCTCGATCGGAACAACGGCGCAAAAGATCGTTCAGGCAAGCAGCGGAGCCGTCCATGTGGTCTGACACGCAATCGATCAATCGCCTGGCTGCCTTCCTTGCCGCTATTGCGACGCTGGCGTTGACGTGGTGCTTGATGTCGTGGGTCAGTAGTAAAAGCTATTTTGCGATTCGGCAGGTGAAAGTCGTCTCGCAATTGGCCGAGGTTGATCCGGGGCTGCTGGAGTCCGCGATCCGCACTGACTTGCGCGGTACGTTCTTTTCGGTGTCACCTGCACGTGCGCGCGCGACGCTGAAGAAATTGCCTTGGGTTCGCGACGTGTCCATTAAGCGGCGCTGGCCGTTTGCCCTCGACGTCGACGTAACCGAGCATCGGGCCGTTGGATATTGGGGCGAAAGTGATTTGCTGTCCGATCAGGGCGAAGTGTTTCGCGCGGCTTCCAAGGCGCCGATGCCACGATTTGACGGTCCGGTCGCTTCATCGCAGGACATTCTCAATCGTTACCGCGAAACCCGGCTGGCGTTGGCCTCACACGGTCTGGATATCAAAGCATTTGCCATGTCGCCACGCGGCGCGATCACCGTCACCACAGGTAACGATATGCAACTTGAGTTTGGTCGCGAACATTTCCCGGAACGGCTGGCGCGCTTCGTGGCGCTTTACAACATCTGGTCGCCGTCTTATCGCATCGGTCTGGCTCGTGTTGATCTTCGCTACAAAGCGGCGATCGCGGTCGCCCGAAATGGCGCGCAAGTCTTAGAAACACAGAAAGGTCAATCGTGAGTGAATTGATCGCCGCACTTGATATTGGCACATCGAAGGTTGTGGCGCTGGTCGCCGAGATTGATGCTCAAAACAACATCAACGTCATTGGCATCGGTGAGCAGCCGTCCATCGGATTACGTAAGGGCATGGTCGTTGATATCGATGCGACTACCAACACTGTCAATGCGGCCGTTCGCGAGGCGATGGCGATGGCGAACTGCAAAATAACCAACGTCTATGTTGGCATTGCGGGCGCGCATATTCGCAGCCTCAATTCCAGCGGCATGGTCGCGATGAAAGACAGCGAAGTGACCGAGGCGGATATGGACCGCGTCGTCGAAACCGCGAAGGCCATCGCCATCCCGAACGATCAGGTGGTGCTGCACACCCTGCCTCAGGAATACATCATCGATGGCCAGGAAGGCGTGCGTCGCCCGCTCGGTATGAGTGGTCGCCGCCTTGAGGTCAAGGTACACATCGTGACCGGCGCGGTATCGGCTGTCGAAAATATCGAAAAGTGCGTGCGTCGTTGTGGTTTGAATGTTCTGGAACTGGTGTTGCAGCCACTCGCGGCCGCTGCGGCTTGCCTGACCAAAGACGAGATGGAGATCGGCGTTGGACTCGTCGACATCGGTGGCGGCACGACTGATTTTGCATTGTTCACGGGGGGCGCGATTCGCCACACCGGCGTCATTCCGGTCGCAGGTGATCAGATCACCAACGACATCGCGATGGCGCTGCGTACGCCGAGCAAAGAGGCATCAGACATCAAGCACCGTTACGCGTGCGCACTGACGAAACTGGTCGAACCCGACGAGCTCATTGAAGTACCAAGCGTCGCGGACCGCCCTGCAAAATCAATGGCGCGGCACATGCTGGCTGAGGTCGTGGAGCCGCGAGTTGAGGAGCTCTTCCAGCTCGTGCATGAACAAATCAAGCGCTCGGGTTTCGAGCCGCTGCTGCGCTCTGGCATTGCGTTGACCGGCGGCAGCAGCATGCTGCCCGGAATGACAGCGCTTGGTGAAGAGGTGTTTCACATGCCTGTGCGCATTGCGGTGCCGGACTATCGCGGCGCGCTCAAGGATGTGCTCGCCGCTCCGAAATATTCGACAGCGATTGGTCTGCTGATGCACGGTCGGGATCAGCACGCGAAACAGGCGGTAAGACGTCTCGGCGACTCGGCGGCTGCGGGGATGTTTAAGAAGTTACGGGATGCGTTTGGTGTGTAGATTTTTTGCAGTTTTTAATTTTTAGTGTTGCCTTGAAGGAGCGGAAACATGTTTGAGATCATTGATGAAAAAAGAGACGGCGCGGTCATCAAAGTGATTGGCGTCGGAGGTTGCGGCGGAAACGCCGTGGAGCACATGATTCACAAAGGGGTTGCTGGCGTTGAATTTATCGCCGCCAACACCGACGCGCAGGTGCTTGACAAAAATCCGGCGCCGAAGCGTATTCCGCTTGGCGCTGAATTGACGCAGGGCTTGGGCGCAGGCGCCAAGCCCGAAGTCGGTCGTGATGCCGCGATGGAATCAAAACTTGCAGTGCAGGAAGCGATTCGCGGCGCAGACATGCTGTTTATCACCGCCGGTATGGGCGGCGGAACCGGCACCGGCGCTGCGCCAATCATCGCGCAATTGGCCAAAGAAATGGGCATTCTGGTCGTCGCAGTTGTGACCAAACCGTTCCGCTTTGAAATGCAGAAGCGTGAGCGCGCAGCGCAAGCTGGCATTGACGAGTTGCAACGTCACGTTGATTCGCTGATCGTGGTGCCGAATGAAAAACTCATTCAGGTATTGGGCCGCAATATTTCCTTGCCGGCTGCGTTCGCAGCATCGAATGACGTGTTGCATGGCGCGGTCGCGGGCATCTCGGAAATCATCAACAAGCGGGGCCTTGTTAACCGCGACTTCGCAGACGTTCGCACCATCATGTCGGAACTCGGCATGGCGATGATGGGCACAGCCACCGCCAGCGGCGAGAACCGTGGCAAAGTGGCCGCGATGGCCGCAATCAAGAGCCCGCTGCTCGAAGATGTGGATCTGCAAGGAGCGCGCGGCGTGCTGCTCAACATTACTTCGTCAAGCAACGTCGAATTGGGCGAGCTATACGACGTAACCGATACGGTGGCTGAGTTTGTTTCTGCCGACGCCACGGTGCTTTGGGGCCACGTCATCGACGATGAAATGGGCGACGAAATGCGCGTTACGATGGTCGCAACGGGACTCGGTGCGAAGAAAAAGATGACCTCGGTTCAAGGCGGCCTCGCGAATGTGTTGCGCACTGAACTTGTCAGTTCCGGGCTCCGCACGGGTACCGATAATCACGTTGTGACGGCAACGGTTGGTGCGGTGGAAACGATAGCCGCAACGGGCGCCGTCGATTACGACCTGCCACCCGGCACTCGTGGTCGTCAAAGCGGCGGAAGATCGTTGGAGATTCCAACGTTTCTGAGGAAGCAAGCCGACTAAAACGGTCGGTCAAACGAACTGCGTAGCCGCTCCCTGCGCAGTTCGCCAGCGTATCGTATCGACGTGACGGCGAGCAACCCCACGCAAAATCTATACTTCGCGCCATGCCACAACAACACACCCTCGCGAGCGAGGTCTCGGCCACTGGCGTTGCTTTGCACTCTGGCGTTCGCGTTCAGATCACGCTTAAGAGCGCACCGCCTGATACGGGAATCATTTTTCGCCGTACCGATTTAATTCCTCCGCAAAACATTCCTGCCAAAGCCGAACTGGTCAAGGAAACACGACTGGCGACAACGCTCGTTTTGGGCGACGCCAAGGTGGCCACCGTTGAGCATTTGCTGGCTGCCTGCGTCGGCTGCGGCATCGACAATGCCATCGTCGAACTTGACAATCTCGAAGTGCCGATCATGGACGGCTCATCCGCGCCGTTTGTCTTTTTGATTGAACAGGCGGGTGTGGTCGCGCAAGACGCGCGGCGTCGCTACATCGAAGTGCTCAAACCCGTGCGGGTCGAGATGGGCGACAAGTTTGCCGAGCTGCTGCCTAACCCCCATTTCGAGGTGGATTTCACCATCGATTTTTCACATCCTGCCATTCCAGACGATCAGTGTCACGTCAAGATGAAACTCGATGACGAGGATTTTTTGTCGCACATCAGCCGCGCACGAACCTTCGGTTTCGCTTATGAGGTCGAAACGCTTCGTTCGATCGGGTTGGCACAAGGTGGCAGCATGGAAAACGCGATCGTGCTGGACGAATACAAAGTGCTCAACCGCGAAGGCCTGCGCTTCGCCGACGAGTTAGCCCGGCATAAAGTGCTCGACGCGGTCGGCGATCTATTTTTGCTGGGGCACAGGGTGCGTGCGAAGTATCACGCGTTTAAATCGGGGCATGAACTGAACAACCGTTTGTGTCTGGCGTTGCAGGCGGAGCCTGAGGCGTGGCGATTTGCGACATAGCGAACGCAATAAATTCTCAACAGCTTCACGCTAGAACCTATATTTCGCCGGGGCTGAACTCATATTATGGCGATAGTCGATATTGCCAATAAATGACTGTTAGCCCCCGTTCCACAGCCATTTTGCTGGAAAGCTGTATCCATCAGAAAATGCATCCATTCGGCTTCGAGTTGAAAAAATCACAATTTTCCGTATCGTTGGACAAAAATCCTACCGATCAGCCACTGTTTTCGCAAATCGCTTTACGCTAGTTTGCAGGCGCTCACTCTTGATTTTATCCGCTACAGCGCTCATTTTTTTCTGAGACTCTGCCTTTGGCAGCACTCTTGGCGTAGCTACAGGCGCACTGTTAGATTGCGTCTTTAACGAAATTTCGGTAAATTTCATGCCCTTACGGTCCAGATTCGTGAGCATTTCGGTGCTTAAGAGCCGCGTCAAGTGTGCGGCCTCGGCGGAAGCGACGGTAATACTCAGCGTTGAACCTGAGGCTGACATTGCCACTATAAAGCGCTTCAGACGCTCGGGCACTGCCTCAATCAACACATCGAATTGACGTGAACCTTCGCGGGCATGTAGTAACGCAGCGCTCAAAGCGGGCAGACGATCCAGATACTGGGTCAGCGCTTTGGGTCGGGGATAAAGTGCTTTGCCAGCGCCGGATAGATTGAGGAATTTCACTTGCAAATTATCGTTGTTTCGGGGGACTTTAGAACAAAGAAGTCCCTCAACGTAGGCATACCGCAGGTCGTTGGTCTCACCTTTGTTGCGCTGCTCGCTTTGGGCCTGACTGCCACGCTAGCCAATTACCTTTCGCTCAAATACGCAGCTACCAGTAATCACCCGCTGATCCGCAGCGTGCTTCTGGCCGACCAGCACGCTGAAGCGAAAGAGCGTCAGCAGCAAATTCAGGACAACATCAACAATCTCGCCATTAAGCTTGGCGAAGCGCAGGCGCACATGCTGCGACTGGACGGTCTGGGTGAAAAGCTTGCCAAGGTCGCAGGCTTAAAGCCAGCTGAACTCCCGAGTGCAACAGCCAACAGCGGCCGCGGCGGCGCAGCCACCGATGGCGCGCCGCTCTCGATTGATGATTTCGCCAAACAGTTAAGCGAACTGAATAAAGAAACCGACGTCAAGGCCGACCAGCTCTCGGTGCTGGAAGCGCTTTTGGTTGAGGGCAGCGCGCAACGCAAGTTCCTGCCAACGCTGCCGCCGGTTGAAAACGTTAATTACACCTCGAACTTCGGATACAGGATTGACCCGTTTAACGGCCACCAAACCTTCCACGAAGGCGTGGACTTCGCTGCCGAAACCGGCACCGCAATCAATGCAGCCGCCAGCGGCAAAGTGATTTATGCAGACACCCATCCCGGCTACGGCAAAAGCATTGAAATTGACCACGGAAACGGGCTCGTCACGCGCTATGCGCACACCTCCGAGCTGTTGGTCAAAGAAGGCGATCTCGTCGTGCGTGGACAACGCATTGCGCGCGTTGGCACCACGGGCCGCTCCACGGGGCCGCACCTGCATTTCGAGGTGCGCCTCAACGGCGTCGCGCAGAATCCCGGCCGTTTCCTCGCGGTTCAGTAGCGCAGAATTCGAGAGGCCGCTGCGGCCAAAGCTGCTTCTGCTGTCGCCAGCACTGCAGAAGCAGCCGATATTGCCGCTCCACTTAGAATCTAGGGTTTCGCCCGCCTTGCCTTCGCAGCAACATTTTGTGCTTGCGGAGTCCGGCGGGCTTTGCCACATCCGCAACCTTGGCCACCGCTTTTCAGGCGGCCACATTTCCCGCGCCTATTTCGCGCGCAGCTCAAGATCATGATCGACAAATTTCTAAAAACGATATTCGGCAGCCGCAACGACCGCCTACTCAAACAATTTCGCGGCAATGTGATCAAGATCAACGCGCTAGAGGAAGGCCTCAAAGCGCTGTCAGACGAACAGTTGCGTGGCAAAACGGCCGAGTTCAAGAAGCGCGTAGCCGACGGCGAAACGCTCGATGATTTGTTGGTTGAAGCGTTCGCGGTGGTGCGGGAAGCCGGTCGACGCGTACTCGAAATGCGTCACTTTGACGTGCAGCTGATCGGTGGCATGGCGCTGCATGAGGGCAAGATTGCCGAGATGCGCACCGGTGAGGGCAAAACGCTGATGGCGACCTTGCCGATTTACCTGAACGCGCTGTCGGGCAAGGGCGTGCATCTGGTGACGGTAAACGATTACCTCGTCACTCGCGATGCCGACTGGATGGGGCGGATTTATCGCTTCCTCGGCATGAGCGTCGGTACTGTGACGTCGCAGCAGGACAATGCCTCCAAGATTGCCGCCTACGCTGCGGATATCACCTACGGCACCAACAATGAATTTGGCTTCGACTATCTGCGTGACAACATGGAGTACGCGGTCGCGGATCGCCGTCAACGCGGGCAAAACTACGCGATTGTCGATGAGGTCGATTCGATCCTGATTGACGAAGCACGTACGCCGCTCATCATCTCCGGGCAGGCCGAAGACAACGTCGAGATTTATTACAAGATCAACGAGTTGTCGCCGAAGCTCACACGGCAGGAAAAAGAAGATTCGCCAGGCGACTATTGGGTCGATGAGAAAGGGCGTCAAGCCCACCTCTCGGAGCAGGGTCACGAGCACGCCGAGCAATTGCTGGAAGAGATGGGCCTGTTGCCAACGGGCGCGAGCCTGTACGACGCCGCAAATATTTCGCTGATGCATCACGTTTACGCCACGTTGCGTGCGCACGCCTTGTACAACCGCGACGAGCATTACGTGGTGCAAGATGGCGAAGTCATTATCGTTGACGAATTCACGGGCCGTTTGATGTCCGGGCGTCGCTGGAGCGATGGCCTGCACCAGGCGGTTGAAGCGAAAGAAGGCGTACCGATTCAGCGCGAGAATCAGACGCTCGCGTCGATCACGTTCCAGAACTATTTCCGCATGTACGCCAAGTTGGGCGGCATGACCGGAACGGCTGATACTGAGGCCTACGAATTCCAGCAGATTTACAACCTGGAAACCGTCATCATCCCGACCCACCGCGACATGGTGCGTCGTGACGAGAACGATCTGTTCTTCAAATCATCCGCTGAGAAGTATGCGGCGGCCGTGGTCGATATTCGCGATTGCTACAACCGTGGTCAGCCGGTACTGGTCGGCACGACGTCAATCGAAAACTCTGAGCTGATCGCTGCCATGCTCAGCAAAGAAAAATTGCCGCATCAGGTGTTGAACGCGAAACAGCATGAACGTGAGGCAAGCATCGTCGCACAAGCGGGCATGCCCAAAGCGGTCACGATCGCCACCAACATGGCCGGTCGCGGAACGGACATCGTTCTGGGCGGCGCACTGGAACCCGAGCTGCGGGCGATTCGCGAAGATGAATCGCTAACGCCTGAACAACGCAAAGCCAAGACAGAAGCCACGCAAACGGCGTGGCAAGTGCGCCATGACGAAGTACTCGCGGCAGGCGGTTTGCGCATTGTCGGTACCGAGCGTCACGAGTCGCGTCGTATTGACAATCAGTTGCGCGGCCGCGCCGGTCGTCAGGGTGATGCCGGTTCCAGTCGCTTCTTCCTGTCCGCAGAGGATCCGCTCATTCGAATCTTCGGCGGCGACCGCATGAAGAACATCATGACGCGGCTGCGAATTCCCGATGGTGAGCCGATCGAGGCGGGCATCATGTCTCGTCAGATCGAAAAAGCGCAGCTCAAGGTGGAGTCACGCAACTTCGACATTCGCAAGCAATTGCTTGAATACGATGACGTAGCGAACGATCAGCGCAAGGCGATTTACGAGCAGCGAAATCATCTGCTCGAAAACGCAAATGTGAGTGACACGGTGCGCGACATGATCGGGGGCTGGGTGGAAGACACCGTCAAGCTCTACGTTCCGCCAGAGAGTCAGGAAGAGCAATGGGACCTGCCAGCGCTTGAGGCTGCAATGCATGACGTGCAGGTTCACGCGCACGTTGCCGATTGGCAAAAAGCGCAACCCGATCTGGACGATGCCGACATTCTTGAGCGATGCAAAAAAGAAGCGCTCGACACCTACAACGCAAAACGTGAAGTCGCGGGCGACGAAGTGTTCAGCCAGTTCGAACGCAACATTTTGCTTCAGATTATGGACACACAGTGGCGCGAGCATTTGTCGAATCTTGACCTGCTGCGGCAAGGCATCCATCTGCGCGGCTATGCGCAGAAAAATCCCAAGCAGGAATACAAACGTGAATCGTTTGAAATGTTCGGCGGGATGCTGGACCGCTTTCGCAATGAGGTCGTCCGTATTCTGTTGACGGTGCAAGTGCGCTCCGAAGCCGATGCGCAGGCTGTCGAGCCGGCACCTGCGATGCAGAATGTGGCGTACAAACATGCCGATGTTGATGGAATGACGGGCGAAGAAACGGCGGTTGCGCCGTCGGATTCGGATAGAAATCAACCCATCGTCAACCAGGGCGCGAAACTCGGGCGCAATGACCCGTGTTTCTGCGGTTCTGGCAAAAAGTACAAGAACTGTCACGGACGCCTGGACTAATATCCGGCATCGACAAAATAATTCAACTTCAAGGCCCGCGTAGCGACTACGTCGGGCCTTTTTCATTCAACTAATCAAAGCTTCATCATGCCTGTCTCTTACCGCCCGCTCGATCCCTTTAAAGCTCATGCCGTCGCCGGTGTTCGTTTTGCGTCGGTACAAGCCGGCGTGCGAAAGCACAATCGGTACGACATGCTCATCGCTGAATTTGTTGAGGGCACCAACGTTGGCGGCGTATTCACGCAGAGCCGCTTCGCGGCGGCGCCAGTGCAGGTATGCCGCGAACATTTGGCTGCGACGACTGCGATCCGCGCTCTGGTTGTAAACACCGGAATTGCTAATGCCGCAACCGGCGAACTTGGCCTGATCAACGCAAGGGCGAGCTGCACGAACGTTGCGGCAGCGTTGGGTTGCAACGCCAATCAGGTGTTGCCATTCTCGACGGGCGTCATCCTCGAACACCTCCCGATGGATCGCATCAATGCGGGTATCGCCGCCGCCGCGGGCGAGATCAAGGCGAACGCCCTCGCCCCTTGGGATCGCGTCGCGCAGACCATCATGACGACCGACACGGTCTACAAGCTCGCGAGCACGCAAGCCGTGATCGGTGGCAAAACTGTAAACGTCACCGGCATCGCCAAAGGCGCTGGCATGATTCAACCGAATATGGCGACGATGCTTTCATTCGTGTTCACCGATGCAGCGATTTCGTCCGCCCTATTAAAGCCGCTCGCAAAGCTTGTTGCCGACGAGAGCTTTAATCGCGTGACTGTCGACGGCGACACTTCGACCAATGACAGCTACATCATCGCCGCAACGGGTCTGGCAGGTAACGCAAGTGTTGGATCGCTCGAATCAGCCGATGGCAAGGCACTGATCGCTGCGCTCGAAAAAGTCAGCCTGGAGCTCGCTCAAGCCATCGTGCGCGACGGCGAAGGCGCAACCAAATTCATGACCATCGCCGTCAGCGGCGGTAGAGATTTCGCCGAATGCGACCGCATTGCGCGCGCTGTTGCACATTCACCGCTGGTGAAAACCGCCTTCTTCGCCAGCGATCCGAATCTTGGCCGCATTCTGGCTGCCGTAGGCTACGGCGCGCCCGCGGACCTTGATCCTGCGCTAGTGACCGTGCATTTGAATGACCTACTCGTTGCCGAAAAGGGTGGGCGCGCTGCGAGCTATCGTGAAGAAGATGGCGCGCTTACGATGAAAAACGAAGATATTACGGTGGCTATTGACTTGGGTCGCGGCAGTGCAGCGCAAACTATTTACACCTGCGACTTTTCGTACGACTACGTAAAAATCAATGCGGAATACCGCAGCTAGACCGGCGACAGCATGAGTCAATCCAGCCAACAATTTTTAGCAACGCTCGGTCGTATTGCTAACGCACTGGAGCGCATGGCGCCGCCATCGCGTGCGAAGCCTGACTTCAAGCGTTGCATCGCCGCACGTTGGCGCGTTTCGGGAACACTGAAATACCTCGAAGCCGTGCAACATGTGCATCACATGGACGCAGACTGGCTCGTTGGCGTCGAAGCGCAGCATGCGGATATTGACCGAAATACGAAACAGTTTGTAGCTGGCAAACCGGCGAACAATGTGCTTTTGACCGGTTCGCGCGGCACCGGAAAAAGCTCGTTGGTGAAAGCAATGCTCGGACGCTACGCCAAGCGTGGCTTGCGCTTGATCGAAGTCGAAAAAGAGCATCTCAACGACATGCCGGACATCGTCGATCAGATCGCCGATGAGCCGTACCGCTTCGTGCTGTTTTGCGATGATCTGTCGTTTGATGCGGGCGACGGGAGCTACAAAGCATTGAAGGCGATCCTCGACGGCTCAATCGCCGCAGCCACGCCTAATGTTTTGATCTACGCCACGTCCAATCGCCGTCATTTACTGCCGGAATACTTCCACGAAAACGAAGAAACGAAATACGTCGGCGAAGAGGTGCATTTCGGCGAAAGTGTCGAGGAAAAAGTGTCGCTATCCGAGCGCTTTGGTATGTGGATTTCGTTCTATCCGTTCTCGCAGGAAGACTATCTGGCGGCCGTCATTTCCTGGGTTCAACAGCTTGGCGCCGTCATCCCCGCTGATGTGAAGAAACAAGAAACGTTCGAGCGCGATGCGTTGAACTGGGCGCTGCAACGCGGATCGCGCTCTGGGCGGGTTGCCTATCAATTCGCGCGTGATTTTGCTGGACGTGTCGGCGCAAAGGCCAAGGCTGGCAAATCCAAAGGCGCATGAGTAGCAATATTCCGAAGTTCGATCCGAACGACCCACGTCCTTTGACGCGTGTCGCCGTAGCCATCATCGAACGCGTTGTTGACGGGCAGTATCAGGTGCTCTTCGCGCAGCGCCCCGTGGGTAAGGCTTACGCGGGTTACTGGGAATTTCCCGGCGGCAAAATTGAAGCTAACGAGACCATCATCGAAGCGCTGATTCGCGAGATCGATGAGGAGCTAGGTATCCAGATTCGCAATGCGCAGTTTTGGCTTTGTGAGCGTTTCAGCTATGCCCACGCGCATGTGGAATTGAATTTCTGCCGCAGCAGCGATTGGTCGGGCGAACCGCACGGACGGGAAGGTCAGGCTTTTACCTGGCAAACGCCAAAAGCGATAACTATGGTGCCGTTGCTGCCGGCGTTGCACGCGACTGAAAGCGGTGTTCTGGCGGGTTTGCGCGCACTGCGTTAGCTATCAAGTTTTCACCGAAACGACCATCGCACTGGGGCTTTCACTTCAAAAGACTAATAGTCGATAGCACGCACATTCATCATGTAGCCCAGGTGTAGACGGGCATTCAGCAAAAAGCTGTTAGTCATCTACCCGTGAAGCCATCGGATCGCTATCAGGCGGTTCAGCGTTGGCAATGCGGTATTCCTCGTTCGCCCACGCACCAAAATCCATGTTTTTGCAGCGTTCGGAGCAGAACGGGCGAAATTTGCTTTTAGGGCTCCACGCGACCGGCTTTTTGCAACGAGGGCAGGCGACAGCGGTCATATTCTCAAACTATTAATAGGTCAAAGCGAGCACAGAGCAAGCCCGAATGGGACGTTCCGAGGCGTGACGGTAGCCCGACCTGCCGCATGAAAATTGCCGCTGTGCTCCAGGAACCGGATGTTCACGGTGTATTTGTTCGCACTGACTTCAGGCACCACAGCGTGACCCGGATTGATTTCAATCCGCGCCAGTAACGGCGAGCGGGCACCGGTTAACGCGCGCTGATAGTTGCCGTGTAAGGCTGTCTCGGCCGATGCCTGACTGGACTCACGCAGCAGACGGAGCACCAACACCACGGCCTCTTCGAGTGGCGCGATGGGGTCAAGCCAGGTCTTGAGTTCACTGCGTCGATCAACTTCGTCGCGTTGCAGCCAGCTATGGAGCATCGGCAACTCAAATTCACATGCACCACCGGGGCTGGCCGCACGTTGACGCACGGCTTGCAGCCATTCACTCTCGCGCAGGTGCTGGCCGATTTTGCCAATCTGGTTGTGCAAATCGTGGATCACGGCGTCCATGTCGTTCAGGAATTCCGTGAGTGCTTCGCGCGCGATGTCAGGATTGTCGATCTGGGTGCCCCACAGCGTGCGCTGGCGATCGAGCTCCTGCAGCAAGTCTGTCTTAAGGTCACTACGGCTCGACGTATCAACTATCTGAAACAGCCCCAGCAATGCGTGACGATGATCAATCGCATCGCGCCTTGCAGCAAATGTTCGCGTCGCA
>CAJDUD010000020.1_pt1 | contig 28420 bp, 23 predicted proteins | sample 7390161 | NCBI WGS metagenome assembly CAJDUD01 (sample SAMEA7055664, study PRJEB34461) | soil metagenome | biome: terrestrial ecosystem; feature: Peninsula; material: soil | place: Antarctica | collected 2016
CCGAGCAGCGTTTGCGCGTCGGTGCGGCCTTCGCCGGTCATGAGCCAATCGGCGTTTTTGCAGGCGTCGGCAAGGCCGATGAGGCGGGCGACGGTTTGTGCGCCGGATTCGAATTTTGCGCCCACGAGTTGCAGCGCGTAGCCCAAGCCTCCCGCAGCGCCTGCGCCCGATTTGTCTTTTGCGGAACGCTGTAACGCGGCTTCCAGGCGCCCGGCGTAGGCGGCGATAACGCCGTCGACCCGCGCAACTTCGCTCGTTGCGACGCCCTTTTGGGGGCCGAAGATGGCGGTTGCGCCGCGCTCGCCGGTGAGCCCGTTGTTAACGTCAGAAAGGAGCGTTATTTCGCAGTCGGCGAGACGCGAGTCAAGCCCCGTCACGTCGACGGAGATCAGCTTGGCGAGTCCATTCGGCGTGGGTTCTATTTCGCGCCGGAACGTGCCGGTAAACTTGACGCCTAGCGCGGCCAAGAGGCCTGCGCCGCCATCGTTGCTGCTGGTACCGCCAAGGCCGATGAAGAAGTGACGGATGCCCTCACCCATCAGAAGGCGCATCAGTTCGCCCACGCCGTAGCTGGAGCGGTCGCCGACTGCAACGGCCATGTTGTGGGCGTCCTCTATGCCGACGATCTGCGCGACCTCGATCATGGCGGCTTCGTAGATACCGTGCTTGATGAGCGCGTAACCCGCTTCGGCGGATTGTCCGGCAGCGTTCCGCACGAGTGCCTGTTTGCGTCGCGCGCCGGAGTCAGCCAGGGCGTGGCTGACGGCGTCCAGCGTGCCTTCGCCACCGTCGGCCATGGGTCGTTTGACAATTTCAGCGCCTGGCAGCACACGTCGCAGCCCGACTTCGAGCGCGGCGCAGACGCCCTCCGCCGAAAGCGAGCCTTTGAACGAGTCGGGTGCCAAAACGATTTTCATACTGCGATTTTCATTCCACGGAATCGTCCACGTTGTCACGCTGAGTAGCCCGCCGCACCCGGTCATTCACCGCGTCCCATTCGGTGTCCTGTGGCGGCGCTTCGATAATGAGCTGGCCATAACGCTCACTGTCAAGCGCACGCAGCAACGAGTAGAGCTCGAATTCCCACGTTTGCGCGTCGGCCGCCAGTCGGATCGCGCGCAATTTCGCAGAAGGTTCGACATCAAACGAATGCGTGATGACGCAGCGCGTCGGACCGCTGTCGTGCGCTTGCCGGAAGGCGCGAAGCTGCGTGCGCAGACGACGCTCTTCCAGCATGATCGTAGGCGTGCGCGGCGCGTAGTGCGACGCGAGGCTACCGGAGACGCGCGGCGCGTCACTGGCATCATCGGAGCCGTTGGCAAGTGCAACGCCGAGTACCCGCTCAATTTCGTTGGCGCGCACGCGACCGGGCCGCAGGATGCGGACGGCGTCGCCGCTAACGTCAACGATGGTGGACTCGACGCCGACATCGCAGGCACCGCCATCCAGAATGAGCAGCAGGCGATCCGGAAATTCGGCCGCGACGTGCGCAGCGGTGGTCGCGCTGACCTGGCCGAACTGATTGGCCGACGGCGCCGCCAATCCAGATGCTGCGGTCGTAGCAGGTTTATCGCCCGCAAATTCGCGCATGACAGCCTGTGCCACCGGATGCGACGGCACACGCAAACCGACGGTGTCCTGCCCGCCGGTGACCACATCAAGCACATGACTTGCGCGCTTGACGATTAAGGTCATCGGTCCCGGCCAGAAAGCGGCGGCGAGCTTTTCAGCGGTATCGGGCCATGTTGCCGCCCATGCCTTTGCTGATTCGCTGGAGGCAACATGCACGATCAGGGGATGATCGACGGGCCTTCCTTTGGCCGCAAAAATCTTGCTAACGGCGTCGGCGTTGCCCGCGTCGGCAGCGAGTCCGTACACCGTTTCCGTCGGCAGTCCTATCAGTTCGCCAGCACGCAACCACGCGACCGCCCGGGTCACGTTCTCCTCGGTGGGTGGTTCGATCCAGGGAATGTTGGGTCGCTTCATCAATACACGCTCGGTTCGTTGGTTGGACGCGTTTTGAAACGCTTGTGTGTCCACAGATATTGAGGAATATTCTCGCAAACTCTTGCTTCGATGAACGCGTTCACGCGTCTCGCATCGATCTCGTCATCGCCAGACGGAAATTCATCCCACGCAGGGTAGAAGCGCACGTCGTAGCCTTGTCCTTTCGGGCGCTGAGTGACGACTACAGGCACCACCGCTGCACCTGTGAGCTTAGCCAGACGCGAGACGCCCGTGATGGTGGCAGCCTTCACGCCAAAGAACGGAACGAACACAGAATCGCGAGCACCAAAGTCCATATCTGGCAGATAGTAGAACGGCAGGCCCGATTTCATGGCGCGAATGATCGGCTTGACGCCTTCGGTGCGGGCAATGATCTTTGATTCGCTGAAGCGGGTGCGCCCCGCAAGCATCATCTGGTCGAGGTCGGGATTGCTTTGTTCGCTGTAGAGCGAGCAGCCCGAGGTGTCCACCGAAATGCGGATGGCGCAGGCATCAAGCCCAATGAAATGGGGGCAAAGCCAGATGACGGGCTTCGGCTTTTCACCTTGTTGAAATTGCTTCCATTCGTGTTCGTCGTGCAGCGTGACGTAATTTCGTATTTTTTCGCCCGTGGCATTCCACAGAAAGCCATGTTCAAGCGCGGCTTGCATGTAGGCGCGGAAGTGGGCGCGGGCGATGGTTTCGCGGTCCGCCTCAGGCATCAGCGGAAAGCAAAGGCGGAGGTTAGTCAGCGCGATGCGACGACGCGATTTTGCGAGCCACCAGCCGAGCCTGGACAGCGGGTCGCTAACCGCCGCGATTGCACGCATCGGGATCAGTGCGAGGAGTTTGCTGCCGACGAGCGCGGCGATGCCTGCGAAAGTCATGCTGACGAAGCACCAGGAGGCGTCGCTCCACGCGGTACTTTGTAGCGGTTGTAGCTCCAAAGATACTGATCTGGCGCGAGCGCAATAGCCGCCTCAACGGCCGCGTTCAACTCGCGGGCCGCAGATTCAGAATTTTCGGAGAACGGTGCGAGCGGTGTAAACGTCAAACGGTAGCCCTGCGCATTTGGCAACCGCACGCACGCCGCCATTACGACCAGCGCTTTGGTGGTTTTGGCGAGTTTTTGCACCAGCGTGATGGTGTACGCGGGTCGCCCAAAAAAAGCTGCCCACGCCCCCTCACCGCCTCTGCCTGGATCCGGCACTTGATCAGGCAACAGGCCGATTGCCTCGCCTCGGCGAAGCGCTTTCAACATGGCGCGAATACCGCTTATTTCGGCGGGCTCGGAACGGATTTGCATGCGGTCGCGACCGGCACGCATCATCGGCTCAGCCCAGGTCACACGAGGGGCGCGGAACATTACGGTGAGTGGCATTTGCGAACCAATGAAAAGCGACGTCATCTCGAACGTGCCCAGGTGCGGCGTTACAAAAATGATCCCGCGCCCTTGATTCTTCGCGGCAAGCACAGCATCCCAGCCGTCAACGATTTTCAGGCGTTCCAGAACAGTGGCGTCCGGCGTCCGCCAAAGCCCCGCAGTTTCAATCGCCATGCGCCCGATCCCGGTTGCAGCTTGTCGAAGCGAGACTTGAGCGGTGTAACCCGCCTGCGCCAGATTTTCGCGCAGGCGATTTCTCATGCCCCCAGACAGCAACATCAAACGTCCCAGTGCACCGCCTAAAGAGGCTTGTGAAGCGAGCGAGCGCCTACTCAGCCAGTTGGCGAGTGCTAAGGCGACGGAGGCAATTAGGGACGGCAAGAACGGCTGGGAAACGACTATTAGATTGAGTTTGCACTACAATTTTAAGTGGTGCTCGCTGAGTTATACGACTACTTGCGGGGCGGGCACTGACAACTTTCTAAAAACAGAGGAGTTGGGCGTTCTACCGCTAAAGCGTCGCCGCTCATAAATCCGTTGATTTTGAATCGGCTCGCTAGAGTCCATTCTTACCTCTACGCACATAAGGATTTACACATGAGCGACTTTCTCTTTACCTCCGAATCCGTCTCCGAGGGCCACCCCGACAAGGTCGCCGATCAAATCTCGGACGCCATTCTCGACGCCATTTTCAAGCAGGATCCGAAGTCTCGCGTTGCCGCTGAAACGCTGACTAACACCGGCCTCGTCGTGCTCGCTGGCGAGATCACCACCAACGCCCACGTTGACTACATTCAGGTCGCGCGCGACACGATCCAGCGCATTGGCTACGACAATACCGAATACGGCATCGACTACAAGGGTTGCGCCGTCATGGTTTGCTACGACAAGCAAAGCAACGACATTGCACAAGGCGTTGACCATGCTTCCGACGACCACATGAATACCGGCGCGGGCGATCAGGGCCTCATGTTCGGCTACGCCTGCGACGAAACGCCGACGCTGATGCCAGCACCGATCTATTACGCCCATCGTTTGGTCGAGCGTCAGGCGATGCTGCGCAAAGACGGTCGCCTGCCTTTCCTGCGCCCGGATGCGAAATCGCAGGTCACCATGCGCTACGTTGACGGCAAACCTGTGTCCATTGACACGGTGGTGCTATCGACGCAGCACAGCCCCGACCAGAGCGAAACGCCGACCAAGATGAAGCAGTCATTTATCGACGCCATCATCGAGGAAATCATCAAACCGGTGCTGCCGAGCGAAATGCTGGTCGGCACCAAATATCTGATCAACCCGACCGGTCGTTTTGTAGTGGGTGGCCCGCAAGGCGATTGCGGATTGACAGGCCGCAAAATCATCGTTGACACGTACGGCGGCGCATGCCCGCACGGCGGCGGCGCGTTCTCCGGGAAGGACCCATCCAAGGTGGACCGCTCAGCAGCCTATGCAGCGCGCTACGTAGCGAAAAACATCGTCGCGGCCGGTATCGCCAAGCAGTGCCAGATTCAGGTTGCGTACGCGATTGGTGTGGCGAAACCGATGAATGTCACCGTCTATACCGAAGGCACCGGCGTGATCAGCGACGACAAGATTGCTCACCTCATCAACGAGCATTTCGATCTGCGTCCGAAGGGCATCATCAACATGTTGAACCTGCTGCGCCCGATCTATCAAAAGACGGCGGCGTACGGCCACTTTGGTCGCGATGAGCCGGAATTTACGTGGGAAATGACCGATAAAGCGGCAACGCTGCGCGCGGCGGCTGGACTTTAACCGCACTACGTGCCTTGCGGATGGTCGTTGCCAGCGCCCATCCGCCACAATATTCCCGCCGCAGTGAGTGAAATCAAGGCGCTCATTGTGAACGCTGCCGCCGGATTCACGCGTGTCCACAGCCAGCCAAATAGCGCCGACGCTGGCAGCAGCATGAGCCCACTGACGAGGTGAAACCAGCCGAACGCAGTGCCGAGTTGCGATTTAGGTGCGAGTTCTGCAATCAATGCTTTTTCGGCGCCGTCGGTCGCGGCGATGAAAATCCCGTAGCCTACGAAGAGCGCGATAGTGGTCGCAAAGTTTTGCGGCAATAGACCGAAAGCGGCGAAAAGCGTCGCATAAACAACCCACGCAGCGCACAGTAATTTGCGGCGGTCAACGCGGTCAGAAAACGCAGATAGCGGTGTAGAGAGCAGCATTGCCAGCGCTGAAAATCCTGCCCACAGCAGAGGAATTTGGGCATCAGTGAAACCGGTTTCCTTCGCCCGTAGCAGCAGGAACATATTGCTCGCCTGCGACAGCGTAAACACAGCCAACGCAATGAGATAGCGCTTGAGCGGCGCAGGCAAGCTTTTCCATTGCCAGTCGATTTTTGCTGCAGGTATTTCGAGGCTCGCAGGCTCGCGTAACAGCAGCGCCAGCAACACGCAGAGCACACCGGGCACGAGTGTCCAAAGTAGCACTTCGCGCACGCTCCAACCCGCGGCGAGGAGCGCTGCCGCTACCAGCGGTCCGGCTACCGCGCCCGCATGATCCATGCTGCGATGCAAACCAAAAGCCAGACCGCGCCGATTGGCGTCGACGCTCGCCGCGAGCAAAGCGTCACGCGGGCTACTGCGAAGACCTTTGCCAATGCGATCCGCCATGCGCAACATGAGTACGATGGGCATCGAACCGGCGAAGGCGATCAGCGGGCGCGCCAACGCGGGCAACGCGTAGCCCCAAATAAGCCAGCCTTTTGCCCGTTGCGTTCGATCGTAGAAATAGCCAGACACGAGCTTCATGAGCGCAGCAGTCGCGTTCGCAGCGCCTTCGATCACGCCCAACGCCTGCGCGCCCACAGCAAAGGTGGCGGCAAAGAACAATGGCAACAACGGATACACCGCGTCCGACGCAGAATCATTTAGGAAGCTGATAGCGCCGAGGAACCAGACCGTGCGCGGGAGCTTTGTGAGCGCGGAGAACATGGGCGTTGATAATAACTAGCTTCCGCCAACCTCGGTCACCAATGCGAGCCCTTTTTCACGCCGATCCGAACGAACATGCGCGCACCACTGTGGGTATGTTTTGGGTGTTGCTGTTCTGCGCGTTCGCAGCATGGGCGTATGTACGCACAGCGGCGGTGACGGAGGACGCATTCATCACCTTCCGGGTGATCGACAACGCACTCAACGGCTACGGTCTGGTGTGGAATGTGGGCGAACGGGTGCAGGTATTTACCCATCCGCTGTGGGCGCTTTTGCTGCTGTCGTTCAGCGCGCTTAGCGGGAATATTTTTGATACTGCGCTGGCGCTATCGCTCGCGCTCACGGTGATTTGCGTTGCGTTAATTGCACGAAATTCAGTCGGACGATGGACGGCGCTCTGGGCAGTGTTGGCATTGCTGTTCTCCGAGGCATTCGTTGAGTATTCGAGCGCGTCACTTGAGAATGCATTGGCGCATGCGTTAGTCGCAACGCTGGTTGTGACATGGCTTCGCCTTCCAGTCGAGCTGGGACGACGAATTTGGGTTGTGGCATTGTGTGCGGGCCTCCTTGTGGTCACGCGGCACGATTTTGCCGTCCTGGTCGCGCCGGTAGTGATCAGCTTGCTGATTCGCACGAAGGGGCGGCATCGCTGGCTAACGTTCCTCGCGGCGGCACTGCCGCTCGTTCTCTGGAGCGCATTTTCGCTCGTGTACTACGGCAGCCTGTGGCCAAACAGTGCGTACGCAAAGCTCAACAACGGTATGTCAATTGTCGAGTCATTCAACGCCGCCGAGCCGTACTTTCGTGACTTGATCAAGTATGACGCAGTGACTGCAGTGGTGATCTCCGCCGCCACAATTCGCGGACTGCTGCAAGGCTCGTGGCGCATGCGTCCACTTGCGTTTGGACTCCTACTTTATGTGCTCTATATCGGCAGCGCGGGAGGCGATTACATGGGCGGACGATTGTTCTCGGCGCCCTTTGTATTGGCTGTTGCGATGCTGGCATTGAACATCCGCCTGCGCTGGTGGTGGAATGCGCCGGCGTGGATTGCTGTGACGCTAGCGCTCGGATTGCATCGTGGCTGGATTGTGAAGGATGTGCATCCGCACGCTGAGCTACGCATGATGAGCCAGCATGCGTGGATGTACCCGTTCACAGGTTGGCCGGCAGACACTAGACGCGCTGATTTCAGCAACATGCCGTGGGGTGAGCAGGGGCTCAGGGCGCGTGCAGAGAAACACAAGGTGGTGGCGAAGTGCGCGGTGGGTCTGTACGGATTTAACGCTGGACCGGGTGTGCATATTGTGGATCCGCTGGCGATTGGAGATGGATTTTTGTCGCGGCTACCGTCAAAAAAACCCTCATATCCAGGTCACTTTGAACGTGCCTTTCCTGACGGATATCTCGACACCGTGGTCAACGGAACGGATCGCTTGAGCGATCCGTCACTGAGAACACTTTACGAAAAAATTCGCCTGGTCGAAACTGGCCTATTGTTCAACGAAGAGAGGCTGCAAGCAATCTGGGCGCTGAACACGGGCGAAGACAAACGACTAGCAGCGAAAGCGGTCTACGACCCAAATGCGACGTTTGCGCCGGGACTCATAAAAACTTCCACAGACCGACTGTCTTGCATGGGACAACTCGATCCCTTGCTAACGGTTCGGCTGAAATAGCGCTGCGTATTACTGGGGTTGCGGTTGCGGCTGCACGGGGGCACGCCCCTTTTCCCGTTGCGCCGGTTCAACTGCCGGTCGGACTTCCTGAATCCGCCGTTGCTCTGTGGCTGGTACGGTCGGCTCCACCGCTGCTGGAGCAATCGAGCGCTGCTCGACCACGGGTTGTGGCGGGCGTTGATTAACCGGTGCCGGAGCCGCGACGGGCGTTCGGCGCTCAACTTGCGCAGGTCTCGCAGGTGGCATAGTTTGCTGCGGCTGAACGACCTGCGGTGGTGGTGCTCGATACTCTGCTGGCGCTTGACCCCGTTGTGGCTCAATACGTGTCACGGGTCGCTCGCGACGATCTTTTGGCATGGGTACGGCAGGATCGCCGAGACCGGGATTTTGCGTCAGAAAAGGCGCTGGGCGTTGCGGTTGAATTTGCTGACGCGGCGCAACCGGATTCGGGTCTTGCCACACGCGCGGCTGCGCAACATTCGCATTGGGGGTGAATAAGTTGACCGGCGCGGGAGTGCCAGCGGCAGCGGGCGCTCGCTCGCGAATGATTTGCGGCATCGACACCACCGGATTCGGATCAGCACGACGCCACTGCGGACGCGTGGTCGCATCAGTTGAAACTACAGCCGGTCCCATCGATCGTCCTGATTGCGCCCGAAACTGCGGCAACACTTCCCCCATGCGTGCAGGCGGCGCGCCGCGAAGATCGCGCTCAGCAATGTTGCGCACCAGATTCTGGGCCACAGGCCGTCCTGCCACAAAGGCGGTGCCCGCGACAGCCGTGATCGCGCCGGGAATGGCCGCGTTCCTATAGTGACGCGGACGCCACGGTTCCTCAGCAATATTTCTCACATATGGACGATTGACCTGACGCCAGTAGGTCGGCGAATAGCTGTACCACGGCACAAACGGCTCGTTCCAGCCGAGCGGCACCCACGAATAAGTTGGGCCGACGCTGCCACTCACACTCCAGCCGTCCCCGCCAAAAAATGTGACCAGCGCAGGTGCGTAAATCGGTCGGCCAATATAGCTGCCGGGGCTCCATGCCCAGCGATTGCTGACGCGAACCCAACGCCCGTAATGTGATGGCGCGAAGCCCCACGGCGCGTCGTCCACCCACGTCCAGCCCCACGGCTGTACCCAGCTCCATCGGCCGTAGCGGTAGGGTGCCCAGCTCGCAGCAACGGTGGTCGGATACCAGATGCGACCGTATTCGTAGTCGTCATCCCAATTGCCATACTGATCGAGCTCCGTTGCGCCGACCATCCATGGATCAACGCCACCTCCGTTGAGGTTGGCATAGCGGTCATACCGACGGTCACGCGCGCTTGCCCATGACTCAAAGCCACCACTTCCAGAGCCAGCCGCGTATCGGTCGAAACGTGCACCGTTGGCGTCGAGCACCATATTGTTGCCGCGATTGACAATTACCGATGTGCCATTGACAAATACTTCTGCTTGCCCTGAGCGCACGGTAACTGCCGCTGGCGCATCGCTCGAAGCGGCCGAGACGACGTAAAAGCCCGGCTGTAGAAACGAAATCTCACCGGACGGCGTGAGAATACGCATCGAATCCTGCTGTTCCCAGGCGCGGATGCGCACTGCCATGGCCCCTTGCGAAATCCGCGCAACGACGCTCTGATCGTCAAAACGCTCAAAGTAAACATTGGTTCCGCCCGCAAGCCACATCTGAACCGATCCGATGTCGAGCTCAGCGCGGCCACCTTCACTCACATAGAGGTTGTCGGCCGCTGTGATCGCGTAATTGCGCGAAATCGGTCGCCAGTCTTCGCGCTCATTGGCGAGCTGAACGTCGCCCACAAATTCGGCCAGGCGGGCGACGCGACCGGGCGCATCAGCGGATGCAGCAGTCAGCATGACCACCGCAGCAAAAAAAGCAGCGCTCAAACGTTGCCAGGTGAAATCGAAAATATTCATCATCTTCATCGCGGTTGTGCTCCTGGCTGCGCCGACCAAAAGCCATGGATAGAGCGTGATTAACGTCTTACGCTGAGTCGTCGTTGACCGGCGCGACCCTGGTGACTGTACGTGCTTTGATGATACGGCCATAAATTACTGTATATTAAAACAGTTTTCTCCATCGTAACCCTCATCTTTGTCTCTCGCCATCACTTACAGCCGCGCTCTAGCTGGATTGCACGCCGAACTCGTCACGGTAGAGGTTCACCTTGCCAATGGCCTGCCCGCGTTCAACCTCGTGGGTCTGGCCGATACGGAGGTTCGCGAAAGCAGGGATCGTGTGCGCGCAGCGATTCAGACGGCGGGATTCGAATTTCCGGTGCGCAAGCTCACGGTCAATTTGGCCCCGGCCGAATTCCCCAAAGAATCTGGGCGCTTCGACTTGCCCATCGCAATCGGCATTCTGGTGGCCAGTGGCCAGCTCCCAGCTACGCGCCTGAAGGGGCTGGAATTTGCCGGCGAATTGGGACTCAATGGCGATCTGCGCCCGGTACGCGGTGCGCTCGCCATGGCATTAGCAGCGGCGCGAACGGGCAACACGCTCGTGCTGCCAGAAGCGTCTGCACAGGAGGCTTCTCGCGCAAAAAGTGCGACCGTCCTCGCCGCTAAAACACTGCTTGAAGTTGCCGCCTACATGACAGGTCGCCACGAACTGCCGACACCGGTGATCGACATTGACACCGACGCTGAGGCCATGATTTATCCCGATCTGCTTGATGTGAAGGGACAGAGTCAAGCCAAGCGGGCGCTGGAAATTGCGGCGGCAGGACGACACAGTTTATTAATGATGGGGCCGCCGGGAACTGGCAAAAGCATGCTGGCCCAGCGGTTGCCGGGCATCTTGCCACCCATGAGTGAGGATGAAGCGACCGAAAGTGCGGCCATTTTATCGCTGGTTGGCAAGTTCAAGGCGTCGTCGTTTGGTCAGCGCCAGGTGCGCTCGCCGCACCATACGGCCAGTGCAGTCGCTCTCGTCGGTGGCGGCAGTGACCCTCGACCAGGCGAAATTTCGCTCGCGCACCACGGCGTTCTGTTTCTTGACGAATTACCGGAATTCGACCGACGAGTTTTAGAAGTTTTGAGAGAACCCATGGAGAGTCGCGTGATCCACATTTCACGTGCTGCCCGTCAGGTGACTTACCCGAGTAATTTCATGTTGGTGGCCGCGATGAACCCGTGTCCGGATGGCTACTTTGGCAGCAACATCGCCGCACGCCCCTGTCGTTGCACACCTGATCAGATCGCACGCTATCGAAGCAAAATTTCTGGACCATTGCTTGACCGTATTGACCTGCAAATTACAGTACCCACCGTTGCCACGGAATCTCTACGCGCGGCAGCTGATGGGGAATCCTCCGCCACAGTTCGTGTCCGCGTGATTTCGGCGGCCGATCGCCAGCATCAACGCCAGAAAAAAGCTAATGCGGATCTGTCGTCGACCGAATTAGACGTTCACTGCGCACTCGATGAGCACGGTTCAACCTTGCTACAACAGGCAGCCACGCGACTGGGGCTATCCGCCCGCGCCCAACACCGAATTCTGCGGGTCGCGCGCACGATTGCTGACCTTGCAGGAGCGGAGCAAATTTCCGTGGCGCACGTCGCCGAGGCTGTCGGGTACCGCAGAATGGAAAGTTAAGACAAACCGTGCCGAAGATTGTCCTTGTGGAAGTGATCATGTATTGACATGCCTCACTGGTCGACTATAATTTGTCCTAGACACATAGTCTCTCGCTTATCCTCCCTGAGCGGGTGCCTTACGGAATTCCGAACGGCATTGAGCCCCTGTTTGATGGTCATTCAGGGGCTTTTTCTTTTGTCGTCAGAGTTCTGATGTTTGTATAGGCAGAGTCTCTTTGTTCAACCAAAAATTGAACGTTGTCGCGCATTCCTTCATGCCCATCCCTGTATGCGCAGAGAACAGAATGATCTCGTCTCGCTCGGCGATTAGCGGCTTCGCTTCGCCCTCGCGAAATGCATTGCGAATTTTCATGCGTTCACTCTGTGTGAGTTTGTCGGCTTTGTTGAGCAACCACATCATTGGCGGACGCCCGCGCCCGAGCCCGTCCAGCCATTCCACGAATTGCAGGTCAAGCGGTGTTGGTGCGTGACGAACGTCTAGCACCAGAACGATCCCGCGCAACGCCTCGCGTTCGCGGAAATAGTGCTCGATGACACCCGTCCAGACGCGCTGCTTGTCCCGTGGTGTGCGGGCAAAGCCATACCCCGGCAAATCGACGAGATGACCGCCATTACGTAGTGGGAAAAAGTTCAATTCGCGAGTACGACCGGGCATTTTGCTGGCATAGGCAAGCCGCGTTTGCCCGGCAAATTTATTAATGCTGCTGGATTTTCCGGCGTTAGAACGGCCGGCAAAGGCGATTTCTGGCCCTGTGACAAAGGGCAGACCTTCAACGTCGACAACCGACTTGTCAAACGTAACGCCCGCAAATTCCGGGATACGTTCCAATCGCTCGGTCGCGGCGGCGCGCGCAGTGTGGGCAGGAGTATCCATAGGTAGGCGGTTCGTGAAAGTTATAATTTTAGGTCGTAGCACCCCTCTTCCCCGGATTTCGTGAGCCCACCGCTGCGAAATCCAACTTCAACTGCAATTTGCCATGACTTTCAGCCGTCGTTCCCCTATCAGCGTCGCCGTTACAGTTTTTGCCACCATCCTATCGATGGCTGCATTTGCCCAAGCCGACAAAGACCCCGAATACACGAAAGGTCAGGCACTCGCTGGTGTCTGTGCGGGCTGCCATGGCGTCGATGGCGTCAGCCCGATTCCGACGCAACCGAATCTGGCGGGAATGAGCTGGCAATACATCGCGAAGCAACTGCGCCACTTCAAGTCGGGTCAGCGCGATAACGCCATCATGAAGGGCTTCGCAACTACGCTGAGCGACGCTGACATGAAGTCCCTCGGTACGTATTTCTCAGCGCAAAAGGGCCGCACAATCGGCACTAAAGACGAGAAGCTCGCGAAGAGCGCAGAACGGCTCTATCGCGCAGGCGATGCGACGCGCGGAATCCCAGCCTGCGCAGGCTGTCATTCGCCTAGCGGCGCTGGCATCCCGGCACAATTTCCCCGCATCGGTGGTCAGCACGCCGAGTACACGCTTGCGCAATTGACCGCATTCAAAGGCGGCGTGCGAGGCGGCGCGACGAAAGAAGATAACAATGCAAACGGCAAGATCATGATGACCATTGCCGGCCGCTTGACCGAAGCTGAGATGAAGGCGTTGGCTGAGTACACCTCAGGGCTTCAATCCAACTAGATCTCGTTCATGCAAAACCCAGAAAGCCCGGATAGCGTTACCGTTACCGGGCTTTTTTCTTACCCTGTCAAAGGCTGTCGCGCAATTGCTCATACGACGGCGTCGGTCCTGACGACCGGGCTTACCCACGATCGTGAATGGATGATCGTTGACGCGCGACCATCGCCTGCGCCGTTCATGACGCAGCGGCAATGCCCTGCAATGGCGATCCTCAGAGTCGAATCCAGTCTCGATGGCGGTTTAACGCTGTCCACCGATGATGGAGACGCTCTGCTCGCTGGACCACCCTCACGCAACACGCTGATCAAAGTGAAGGTCTGGGAGCACGAGACCGTTGCATTCGATTTGGGCGATGCTGCCGCGAAATGGTTGCGGAGCAAGCTCGGTTTGAATCATGCCGTCAGGTTGGTGCAGTTCAATCGCGACATGCGTCGAGATTGCAGTCTTTTGTATGCTGGAGAATCCGGCGCACATACTTATTTTGCTGACGGCTACCCGATGCTGATGACAAACGCCGCGTCTCTCACTGACTTGAATCGTCGCATCGATGGCGGCCCGGCCAGTGCGGTACCAATGAATCGTTTTCGCCCGAACTTGGTGGTCGATAACCTACCCGCTTGGGACGAAGACCATGTCGATACCCTAACGATTGGCGAGGTAGTGCTTAAATTGGTAAAGCCCTGCGTGCGCTGCGAAGTGACAACCACAGATCAGACTACCGGATTGCGGCCCTCCGATCAGCCGTTAAACACGCTTGCGCGCTTTCGAAATAGTCCGGAATTCGGCGGCGTGACGTTTGGCTGGAACGCAGTCGTGTTGACACCGGGAAATATTTCAACCGGTGATCAGGTCAACGTAGGCTATCGTTTTTAACAATCTCAGTTTCCAGCCACGCGCTGCGCGCGTGGCTTGGCATTTGACGTTAACTACGGTTTGGCGCAGAAGTTGATCGATTCACCTAACCAACCAAGCTCATTGACCATGTAGCTGTACATACTGGCGTTAGTCACGTAGCGATGGTTGCCGTCGTCTATGTAGCGCGGTGCCCCACGAAAAACGCGGTAAATGGGGCTTTCTCCCGCCCGACACTGCGCGCCAGCGCCTGTGCCAATTGGAATCGCTACGTACGAGTCAGTGCCTTCGTTACAGAACGTTCCGTTCGGCAACCCTTGGCAGTTGACAGTGAATCGTTCCAGACCGGACGCTGTGATCGCTGCACGGTCCGAATTTAATGCGGTATAGAAATGCGATCCACGGCTACCCCCTTTGGCTGCGCCCGCCGCGAAGTAGCGAGAAATCGACGACGTGGAAGGCGAAGAGAACGGATCGGTTTTGAACCAGTACGAGGAGCGATACCACAGATGGTTCGCGCTGCCATCCACGATGTTGTCGAGCAACGATTTCTCGTCTTCACGAGACGTCATGAAATAGAAGTCAAGCTGCGGATTCCAGTATTCGACCATAGCAGCCTGAGCGCCGGTAGTCGCAGGGATGACTGAACTCGGCAACAGGTAAGGCGCGAGCCGGGTGTACAGCATGTCCATGCGCGAAAAGCGATCGGCGCCATTGGGATTGTCACAGGACGCAGCGCCTCCCTCGAGCCCCCCGCGAAGTTCATAGTAGGCACCTGCAGAGTTGTACGTGAACACCCCTGAGCCGCTGGATCCACCCTCCGTCGTACCGGTCGTCCAGCGAACCGAAATAAAACTGTCTTTATCTGCCTGCGGACGCGGCACGTCACGATAAGTAAGCGGGCCTTTCACGTAGCCTTGCATACTGCCCTGAGAAAACTTCTTGAGATCGCCTTGTGGGTGATGAATACCAACAGTCACGGTTCCCGCCGGAATCACAGTAGCGTTCCATGCCGCGCGGATCGCGCCGAGCGGCGGATTCTGACGCAATTGCAGCAGAGTTACGTCCATTGTGGGATCAGTTACCAGAAGTGTTGCACCACCGCCGACCAACTGATAGGGGGGAACGGCAAGGCTATTGCAGGCAACGGCGTCGAAAAACCAATACGTGTTGAGCGTGGAGGCTGCAGACTGGCTGCTGATGCAATGCGATGCAGAGTAAAAATAGTCAGCGCCCGATGTTGAGTTCAGCAGTGTGCCGGTACAAGCGTAGGTACCAGACCCATCGGTGAAAATCATTTTCGCAGTCGCTTTTGCAATGTTCCGCAAGGCCGGACTGGGGTTGCTCACGCAGGCGATATCCACGTTGCATGATCCGGCTGTGCCGATATCGCGAATGTCTTTGTTCAGGTCGGCACCCGCCTTGACGAGATGCGACAGTTGCTCAAGATAAATCCTGAACTGCGTGGGCTCAAACCCGGCAAGAATGTGCAGTTCAACCGTGCCGGTATTGCCTTCGAGTACGGGCGACCAGACGACCTCAGCCCCCGGCACTGCGTCTGAGCGGAAGACCTGATCGCGCGCATTCCCAGAGAAGCGTAATTCAAGGCCCGAAGCCGGACCGTCGATGCGATAAGCGATTCGCAAACCCGCAGCGCCGGTCGCAACTACTTGCACTTGCAGTGCACGGCTACCATCGGCCAGGGTCTTCCACGGCAGGATTGCCATCGGCAATGTCTGTAGGGCTGCCGGAATGGCGCGCGGGTAGCCAATTTGCACTGGTTTAGCCCGCTCGTTGTCGATTGCCATCGTTTTCTGAATGGTCGGCATAGACCACGATGCGGCATCAATGCGGTACGCCCCGTCAGAGTCACCCATGAATCGTTCGACGGCAACCGCCTTAACGGACTCGACGACGGCCTGCGGCATGCTGCGTCCCTCGCTTGGGACAGCTGCCGCAAGCGCGGGCGTTGTCGCCGCGCAAAACAGCAGGGTGGATAAAAGTATAAGTCGCAACATAATTTTCAGGATCCTTTAAAAAGCCGACGAATTGCTTCGCCAATTGCGATAGTCAGGTCGCCATTGTGCGCTCTGAAAGACATCGCTGCAACCCGGCGCGCCAATCCAGAGCTGGAACATCAAATGTCTCCGAAAGGCGACGCGCATCCAGCACACTATACGCAGGGCGTATGGCCGCGGTTTTGTACTCAGACGTGGAAATCGCCTCGACTGCGACACGATCTGCCATTTGCGCGCCCGATAAAATCGACCGCGCAAAATCACACCAACTGGTCGGCCCGGTTGCGCTCAAATGATAGGTACCGGAGCGCGCTGAGAGTTCATGCTTTTCAAAAGAGAGTACCCGTGCGAGCGCATCAGCAATGTCGCCGGTGTAATTGGGAACGCCGATCTGATCCGCCACCACACGAAGCTGTGAGCGTACGCTGCCCAGTCGTAGCATGGTCTTGTAAAAATTGGCGCCGTCATTGCTGTAGACCCAACTCAGACGAAAAATAAGATGGTCGGGAGCGACATTAGCGAGCGCAATTTCGCCAGCCAGTTTTGATTCACCATAAACGCTGCTCGGGTGGGTAACAGCGTCTTCAGCGTACGGCGTCGTTGCCGTGCCGTCGAACACATAGTCAGTCGAAAAATGGATCGGAAAAATGCCAAACGCACGGCATGCGTGTCCGAGGTTTCGCGGTCCATCGGCGTTGATCGCAAATGCGGCATCGCGATCTGTTTCAGCGCGGTCCACAGCGGTATAAGCGGCGCAGTTGAGCACTGCGTCGGGGCGCACCGCTTCGAGAGTGTCTGCACAGGCCTTCGCATCAGAAATGTCGAGTAGTTCGCGAGTAAACGCGATCACTTCATGTTGCAACGACAGGCGACGTGTCAATGCCATTCCGAGTTGGCCACCGGCCCCCGTAATGAGAAGTTTCATTTGAAACTGGGCGACTGCTTAAACGAAGTGCCAGCCGCATCCTTCGCGTTGACGATCGGTGTCGTGACCGGCCATGTAATGGCCAGCGATGGGTCATTCCAGACGATCGTTCGCTCATGCGCCGGTGCATAGTAATCGGTTGTTTTGTATAGAAATACTGCATGCTCACCGGTGACGACGAAGCCGTGCGCGCAACCGGGTGGCACCCAGAGTATGCGCTGATTTTCCTCGGAAAGTTCGACGCCAAACCATTGCGCAAACGTGGGCGACGAACGACGTAAATCCACCGCGACATCCCACACTTTGCCGGACACTACGCGCACCAGTTTGCCTTGCGCCTGCTCAATCTGATAGTGCAATCCGCGCAACACGTTAGCGTGCGAATAGCTATGGTTGTCTTGCACAAAATTATCGAGGATGCCCGTCGCATTTCGGAATTTCTGGAGACTGAAGCTCTCGAAAAAATGCCCGCGCTCGTCCGCAAAAACTTGCGGTTCGAGGATCAGGCAACCCTGTATCGACGTCTTGATGACTTTCATCAAAAAACCTGATCTTTCAGTACATTTTGCAGGTATTTGCCATAGCCGCTTTTGGCCAACGGCACGGCCAGCTGTTCGAGTTGCACTGCATCGATGAAACCCTGACGATAGGCGATCTCCTCGGGGCAACACACCTTGAGCCCTTGTCTGCGCTCGATGGTTTGCACGAACTGCGCTGCTTCCAGCAGCGAATCATGCGTCCCAGTGTCGAGCCAGGCCATGCCGCGTCCCATGATCTCAACGCTCAATTGTTTTCGCTCAAGATAGATACGATTGAGATCGGTGATTTCCAGCTCGCCACGTGGTGACGGCTTTAAGTTAGCGGCAATTTCAAGCACACTGTTATCGTAAAAATAAATGCCGGTTACTGCGTAGCGTGAACGCGGAAGCTTTGGTTTTTCTTCGAGGCTGATCGCGTGGCCGCCTTTGTCGAACTCAACGACACCATAGCGTTCTGGGTCACTCACCGGATAGGCAAATACGGTTGCACCGTCGCGTCGATTATTTGCGCTCTCCAGAAGCTGCTGCAATTCGTGGCCGTAAAACACGTTGTCACCGAGCACCAATGCAGCATGGTCGTCACCGATGAATTCGCGACCGATAATGAAGGCTTGGGCAAGGCCATCTGGCGACGGCTGCACGGCGTATTGCAAATCCATGCCCCACTTACTGCCGTCGCCTAACAACTCCTGAAAACGCGGCGTATCCTGCGGCGTAGAGATGATCAAAATTTCGCGCAAACCCGCTAACATCAATGCCGACAGCGGGTAATAAATCATCGGCTTGTCGTAAATCGGCATCAACTGCTTCGACACGGCTTGCGTCACAGGGTGCAGCCGAGTGCCGGAGCCGCCCGCGAGGATGATGCCCTTTCTGCGAAGTGGCGGCATTGCCGTCGCTGCGGTCATACGCGCGCTCCGTAGTTTTTCTCGACCCAGGTTTTGTACTCGCCAGATTGCACGTCAGCGACCCAGGCGCTGTTTTCGAGATACCAGCGCACGGTCTTTTCTAACCCTGTCGCGAAACTCTCGGTCGGCCGCCAGCCCAATTCGCTTTGCAGCTTTGAAAAATCAATCGCGTAACGACGATCATGACCGGGACGATCAGTCACGTAGGTGATTTGTTTGGTGTAGTCCTTGCCGGGTGCGTGCTTCGCGAGCAGCGCGCACAAGGTGTGCACGACTTCAAGGTTTGCCTTCTCGGCATCACCGCCAATCAAGTAAAGCTCACCCGGTCGACCCGCCTCCAGCACGCGCGCAATGGCACTGCAATGATCGCCGACATAAAGCCAATCGCGAATTTGTTGACCGTCGCCGTAAATTGGCAGCGATTTGCCTGCCAGCGCGTTGACAATCATCAACGGAATGAGCTTTTCGGGGAACTGGCGTGGCCCATAGTTGTTTGAGCAGTTGGTCACCATCACCGGCATGCCGTAGGTGTGAAAGTACGCTCGCGCCAGATGATCCGAACCGGCCTTCGACGCGCTGTACGGGCTGTTCGGCTGATACTGCGAAAGCTCATTGAATTTCGGATCGTTGGCACCCAGGGTGCCGAACACCTCATCGGTCGAAACATGAACGAAGCGGAAGGCTTTCGCTTGCGCCTCTGGCAGCGCCTTCCAGTAAGCGCGGCTTGCTTCGAGCAGCGTGGCCGTGCCCACAACATTGGTGCGCACGAAATCCATCGGGCCGTGAATCGAGCGATCGACGTGACTTTCGGCGGCGAAATGCACAACCGCGCGCGGCTGGTGTTTGGCAATCACCGCGTCCATCGCCGCGCGATCACAGATATCAGCCCGCTCGAAGGCATATCGCGAATCATCTTTAAGCGAAGCTAGCGTCGCTGGATTTGCCGCGTACGTGAGCACATCGACGTTGACGACCGGCTCGGCGCGCGTGGCCAACCAGTCGAGAATGAAATTGCTGCCGATGAAGCCGCAGCCGCCAGTAACCAGAATCATGCTGCGTTCCTGCATCCCATAACGGGGACGCCACGTCCCCACCGATCCTGCATTTTACGGGGCGCACGAAGCACGGCGATAATCAGCGGCTATGCCCGTCTGGTTCCGACTTTTTTATTCTGCTCTTTGGTTTGCAGCATTGCCATTCGCTTTGGGCCGACTCTGGCGTAAGGGCGCGCTCAATCCGGGCTATCGGCAGCATTGGCGTGAACGGCTGACTCTTACCCTGCCGACATCAGCGAACGGCCCTTTCGATCTCTGGATCCATGCGGTGTCGGTGGGCGAGGCGCGCGCGATGATGCCGCTGGTGGAAGCCATGCGTCAGTCGTCGCCGAATATTCTGGTCACATGCACGACGCCGACCGGTCGAGCGACCGCTGCGGAATTGTTGAAAGGGCGCGCCACCGTGGCCTACTTGCCGTTCGATGCGCCGTGGCTCATGTCGCGATTTCTGCGCGCAACGAAACCCAAGCTGGGGCTATTGATTGAAACGGAGCTTTGGCCCGGCGTTTGCGACGCGGCAAAGCGTGCGCATATTCCATTGTGGCTGGTCAATGCGCGGCTGTCGGAGCGTTCGGCGAAGGGTTACGCCAAGGGCGGCGCACTGACGCGCGCGATGTTGGCTTGCCTCACCGGAATCGCCGCGCAATCAGACGATCACGCCTTGCGATTTCGCGCGTTGGGTGCGGCCAATGTGCATGTCACGGGCAATATGAAGTTCGATATGACTTTGCCTGAAGACGTCGGCGAACGTGCGGCGACGCTTACGACGCACCTTCGGGGCGACGCGCAGTCCGACGCTAAAGTCCGCCCATTCTGGGTCGCAGGATCAACGCGCGAGGGCGAAGAAGTGCTGCTGCTCGACGCGCTGAGCGAACATCCGCTGCGGCAAAAGGCCATCGCGGTCATTGTGCCGCGTCACCCCGAGCGCTGGGATTCGACTGTGGACGCCGCCCGCGCGGGTGGCTTTAGCGTGGCGCGACGCACCGATGCGGACATTCCGGCGGATACGGAGGTGATCGTGGGCGACAGCATGGGCGAAATGCTGGCCTACTACGGCACCGCGCGCGTTGTCGTGATGGGCGGCACGCTGGCGGGCACGGGTGGACAAAACCTGATCGAGCCCTGCGCGATGGGTGTTCCTGTGGTGCTCGGGCCATCGGTGTTTAATTTTCAGCAAGCGGCTGATGAGGCGATTCTTTCGGGTGCTGCACGCAGTGTGCCGCATGCCGACGCGGCGCTGGACGCAGTATTGGCGTGGCTGGCAGATGAACCGGCACGGATTCTGGCAGGGCTGGCGGCGCAAAAATTCGTGACGACCCATCAAGGCGCCACGGGGCGAACGATGCGGTTGCTCGGAGAAATTTCGTCGTCATAACGTGCTGGCAAAGACACATAGAGAGTGCCTTTTGTTATTCAGCTTTTTCTTTGAAGCCTTATTTAACGGCGCATCGGAAGCCGCAATTGGCGATCCGTCGAAAAATCGGCGAGCACGGCCGTCGACAACCCTTTCGTCTCCGACCCAAACACAAAAACATCGCCCGATTGCAGTGCCGTTTCGTGCGGTGATTGGGTGCCGCAGGTTTCTATCGCGAACATGCGATGCCCAACCAGCGCTGCTTTGCACGCCGCCCAATTTTCATGCACCTGCATCGTCGCGTACTCGTGATAGTCGAGCCCAGCGCGGCGCATCCGTGCATCATCAAGCGGAAAGCCCAACGGTTTGACCAGATGCAACATCGCACCGGTGTTCGCGCACAGGCGAATCACGTTGCCCGTATTCGGCGGAATTTCCGGCTCGACGGAATCACGTTGCCCGTATTCGGCGGAATTTCCGGCTCGACGAGAACGACGTGAATCATGCGATCGAATGTCCAAATTTCACGACGCGATCACGTCGACGAATCGGCTGCACACGCGCAAGCACGTAGGCGTCCACCCGACTCGCACCAGCGTCATATGCGGCACGCGCCAGCTCGTTCAACGTCGACCCTGTGGTGAGCACATCATCAACCAGAACGACCGATTCACCCGCAAGGGAGCGCGTCGCTGCAAAGGCATGACGCACATTTCGTCGACGCTCGACCCAGTTCAGTCGCTGTTGAATATCGGTCTCACGAATGCGAATCACAGCGTCCGCGTCAACTTTAAGCGCAAAACGTTTCGCCATTTCGTTGGCAATCAATTGCGCCTGGTTGTAGCCGCGCTTCTGCAAGCGCAACTCGGCGAGCGGCACCGGAATTAAGGTCGAGGACGCAGCGAATGGCCAATCGCGGCGCTGGGCGGCAACCCATCGAAATATCGGGAATGCGTGATGATATTTTGCAGAAGTGATGGCCGCCGTGATCGGAAAATCGTATTGCCACTCAGCAATCAAATGTTGCCAGACCGGCGGCTTTTTGAGGCATCGACCGCATACCTCACCGTTGGCAGCAGGAAGCTGGCAGCGCGGACAGATTTGGTCGCCCAGTCGTGGAAGCGTCGCGGCGCAGGGCTCACAAACAGTTTCGGGCGAGCTATCTCCACAGAAAAAGCACGTCTGCGGCAGCGCGCGTTCGCGCACTCGAGCCAGCGCGGCCAAGCCATCATCGTATAGCGTACGCAATAAAATTGGAGAACCTGTCTTTGATCGAATGCTGTGCCAATTTTCCCACGTAGTGTGACTGGGCGTTTGTCGTGAGCGCGCCCGAGCCGATCGACGTCGCACTGTTGCGCCAGCGATTTGACCGTGCGGCTGCGATCTACGCCGAAGCGGCGGTGGTGCAGCGCGAAGTCGGCAACCGCCTGCTAGAGCGCTTTGACATCATGCGGATCGCGCCCTCCGTGGTGCTTGATGTGGGCTGCGGTCCGGGCACGCACACGAGGGCGCTGGCGGAGCGCTTCCCCGACGCGACCGTCATTGCAGTAGATCACTCGCCCGCAATGGTGGCGCGGGCTGCACCTATCGTTCCCAAACCGGGCTGGCTCGCGCGACTGACGGGCGGCAGTAGCAAATCTGGCAAAGGCGAAACGCAGGGTCTCGTCGCCGACATGAACGCATTGCCGCTGCCACGCGAGCACGCTGAGGTGCTTTGGAGTAATTTCGCGTTGCACTGGGCCAACGATTTGCCTGCGCTGTTTGCCGAATGGAATCGTGTGCTCAAAGTCGGCGGTGTGATGATGTTCACCGCGTCGGGGCCAGATACGCTGATCGAGCTGCGACGTGCGATTTCGCGCGATGAAGCCGAAGCGGACAAACACGTTCAACGATTTACCGACCTGCATGACATTGGCGACATGCTGGTTCACGCAGGCTTTGCAGACCCGGTGATGGACATGGAGGTGATCACGCTCGAATACGCGACGACCGACGCGCTGTGGCGCGATCTCAAGGCGCAGGGAGCGAGTAACGCAATGCTGACGAGATCGCGGGGCTTGATGACACCGCGCAAGTTGCACGCAATTGAGGCGGCGCTAGACGCTGGGCGCCGCGACGGCGGCCCGATTCGAATGAGTGTCGAAGTGATTTACGGTCATGCGTGGAAAGTAGCGCCTAAAAAAACCGCTGAAGGGCACGGCATTGTGCGCCTGGAATCGATAGGACGCGGCCCAAGGGGTTAACTTCGCTGCTTGGCCGCCACGCTCGCCAACGCAAGCACACCCTCGCCAATCAAATGCGTCGGAATGGCCGAAATTCCCATACGGACAAATTCACCAGTGGGTGCGAGGCCGAAGAAACCAACGCCCGGTTCAATCACCACGTCTGCCTCGCGCGCAGCCGCAACCAGCGTGACAGCGTTTGCACCGTTGGGCAAACGCACCCAAAGCGCCGAGCCCGCACCTTCCGGACTCTCGATTATCCAGTCGGGCAAGTGCGTCGCGAGCGCTTCACGCAACATTTTCAGTCGTACCTGATAGGCATGACCGAGCCGTCGTTGCAATGATTCAAAATGTCCCTGCGACAGAAACAGCGCCAACGCGCGTTCGTTGTTGCTGGCGACGTGGCGCAGCATGAGCCGACGCAAACGGCGCAGCGCGGCGATGACCTCGCGCGGCGCGACGATGTAGCCGAGGCGCAGGCCCGGCGCCAGCGTTTTTGACAAACTACCGACGTAGAGCACGCGACCGTTCATGTCGAGGCTTTTGAGTGCGGACGTCGCGCCTGCCAACGCAGAAGCGCCCACCAACTGCGGCTCGTAATCGTCCTCAACGATCAAAAAATCTTGATCGGCCGCCTGCGACAACAACGCGCGGCGACGCTCGTCGCTCATACGGACACCCGTCGGGCAATGATGCGATGGCGTTACCACTGCTACATCCGGACGCAATGCTGACACTTGCGAAACATTGACGCCTTCAGCATCCACGGCGACCGATGAAATTGTCGCGCCGGTCATCGAGAAGATTGCGCGCACATCGGGATAGCAAGGCTCCTCGACGACGACGCGGCGACCGATCCCACCGAGCAATTGTCCGATCAGATACAGCGCCTGTTGCGCGCCCACCGTCACCAGAATTTCGTCCGCCGCCGCCCACACGCCGCGCCTCGGCAGCACGCGCGTACGCAGCTGTTCCAGCAAGTCACGATCATCAAGATCGCCACGATCTACCGTCCACACCTCAACACTTTCCTGCTTCATGGCGCGCTCAAAACAGTCGCGCCAATCAGCGAGCGGAAACAGTTTCGGATCAATCTGCCCGTAGACAAACGGATAACGGTAGCGATACCAGTCAGTCGGGTTTTTTACGGGCTGGTACGCCACATCCAGCGAACGAAAGTGCCGCGCCCAATCGGGCGGTGGTAACAGCGACAACTGGTCGCTCTCGTGAAACTCGGCGCGTTGATTCGCGAACGATGCGGTTACGAAAAAGCCACGACGCTCGCGTGATTCAATTGCGCCTTCAATTTGCAAGCGCTCGTAAGCCAACGCGACGGTGGCGCGAGCTACGCCTAATTCAGCGGCCAGCTCACGCGTAGACGGCAACGGCGCATCGAGTGGCACAGCGCGCTCCAGAACGGCGCGACGCAACATGCCCGCGATCCGCTGTTGCAGCGTTTCGGTGGAATCACTTTGGGCAAACCGGGTTTGCCACAACTGGCCTAATCGTTGTCGCATATCTGGCTCTATTGTCGCAGCCTGCGGGTGCCTACTCTGTCGGCTATCTCGCAACAGCGACTTTCAGTCTCGAAAAGGAGTTCTCATGGGCCACGCCGATCCACAACTTGCTACCGCCAACACCGCGGCCGACTCACACGCGCTGGATAGTTTCTGGATGCCGTTTTCGCCGAACAAAGAGTTCAAGGCCGAACCGCGTCTGTTGGTCAAGGGCGAAGGCATGTACGTGTGGACGGCCGCCGGCCATAAAGTGCTCGACGCATCGTCCGGATTGTTTTGCGTTGCTGCAGGTCATTGCCGCCCAGAGATTGCCGAGGCGGTTTATTCACAGCTCAAAACGCTCGACTACGCTGCACCCTTCGCGCGCGGTCATCCGAAAAGTTTTCAGCTCGCCCGCGAAGTGACCGAGTTCACGCCAGCCGGGCTGGATCGCATTTTCTTTGTCGGCTCAGGCTCGGAATCGATTGACAGCGCCATGAAGATGGCGCTTGCTTACCACCGCGCACGCGGGCAGGGCCAACGGCAAATCTTTATCAGCCGCGAACGTGCGTATCACGGTGTAAACATGGGCGGCGTGGCGCTGTCGGGCATGGTCAACAATCGCAAAGCGTTTGGCGTCGGCCTGCCAGGCGTTTATCACATGCGCCACACCGCCTTGCCGCAGAACAAATTCGTCAAAGGCCAGCCAGAAACCGGTGCCGATCTGGCGGAAGATTTGCAGCGTTATTGCGCGATGTACGGCGGCGACAACATTGCTGCGGTATTCATCGAACCCACCGCTGGATCGTTCGGATGTTTGCCGCCGCCGAAAGGTTATTTGAATCGGCTGCGCGAAATCTGTGATCAGCACGGAATCCTCCTCGTGTTCGACGAAGTCATCACCGGTTGGGGCCGCATGGGAGCGAACTTCGGCGCGCAGGCGTTCGGTGTCACGCCTGACCTGATGTGCATGGCGAAGGCCATCACCAATGGTGCACAGCCGATGGGCGCGGTCGCAGCGCGCACTGATATTTACGACACGATTACCAACGCAGGCCCGGCTAAAGGCATCGAGTTTTTTCACGGCTACACCTACAGCGCGCACCCCGCGTGCGTAGCTGCTGGCCTCGCGATGATGAAGATTTTCCGCGAGGAAAAGCTGATTGATCGCGCAGCCGCGATGGCGCCGTATTTCATCGACGCGATCTTTTCGCTCGCCGACTTGCCGGTGGTCGTCGATATTCGTGCGATTGGCATGATGGCCGCCGTCGAAGTCGCGGTCGATGGAACGCCTGGGGCACGTGGCCACGAATTGCAAAAGCGTTTGTTCGACGCGGGCATCAACCTCAAGGCGACGGGCGACAGTCTTATCATCGCGCCACCGTTTATCAGCGAAAAGTCCCACATTGATCACATCGTCAGTGTCTTGCGCGACATATTGTCGAAGGCGTAGTTTCGATATTGGTGTAAATAGCAAGCACGAATATCGTTAGGCGAATAAATTGCCTAGCGATACCTGAAAACTGAACTAGATTGACCAGTAGTACCCACCCACACTAACCAGTAGTACCCACCCACACTAAACAGGAACTGCTCATGAACCGTGCAACGCTGATTGGCGCACTTGCTGCGCTTACATCCACTGCTGTATTCGCGCAGGCAAAAGAAGTCACCATTGGTTATCAGGATATGGTGGTGCCGTATCGCATGGCGCAGGAGGCGAAGACGCTTGAGGCTGCGACAGGCTACAAGGTCAACTGGAAGCAGTTCGGCGGTGGCGGCGAAGTCATCAAAGCGATGGCATCGGGCGCGGTTCAGGTGGGTGAAGTGGGCTCGGCGGGCATCTCGGCGGCTGTATCGCGTGGTGAGCCGCTGGAGCTTTTCTGGATTCTTGACGACATCGGCGACGCCGAAGCGCTGATCGCGCGGAAAGGTTCTGGCATCATGAAGGTTGCCGACCTCAAGGGCAAACGTATCGCGATGCCGTTTAACTCCACAACGCACTTCCACACGATGGTTGCACTGGAACAGGCTAAGGTCAACCCGGCTGATGTGAAGATACTGAATATGCGTCCGCCTGAAGTGCGCGCCGCATGGCAGCGCGGCGACATTGACGCAACGTTCATCTGGGACCCGGTGCTCGCCGAAGTAAAAAAGGACGGCGCAGTCGTCATCACCTCGGGGCAAATCACCGCATCGACTGGAAAAGCGACATTCGACGGCTACGTAGCCAATAAAGACTGGGCTAAAGCGCATCGTGACTTCATGGTGAAATTCGTCAAAATCATGGCGGATTCCGACGCTAAATACCGCGCCGACGGCAAAAACTGGAAAGCGACCGGTCCTGAGGTCGCGGCCATAGCGAAGTGGTCGGGCTCGAAGCCTGAGAACGTGCCCTCCGCAGTCGCGCTCTATAAATTCCCAAGCGCCAAAGATCAGGCTACGAAGTGGCTCGGCGGTGGCAAAGGCAGCATTGCAGCGAAGGCGCTAGCAGCGACCGCTGAGTTCCAGATGTCGCAGAAGCAGATCGAGAAGACCCTTCCAGACTATTCTGCGGTCGTGAACAGCAGCTACGCGACTGAGGTCGCGAAGTAGTTCGCTTCGACCGAATCAAGGGGCGCGCGTCGCCCCTTTTTTATGCGTGCGGGACAACGCATTTGTGCCTTCAAATCTCGCCTTTCTTAGCGTCGGCATAGACTGACTCAGACCGCAACAGGGGACACCGTTGTCGACACTCGAAATCAAGAATCTCAGCGTTAACTACGCGGGCTCCAACGGACAAAACACACTCGCGCTGTCGAACGTCGATCTGACCATGAACACGGGTGACTTTGTCGTCGCGTTGGGAGCGTCTGGCTGCGGTAAGACGACGCTGCTTTCGTGCATTGCAGGGTTCATGCAACCGTCCGAAGGCTCGATCACGCTGGACGGTAAAGCGGTATTCGGACCAGGCGCCGAACGCGGCGTGGTGTTTCAAAAGCACGCGCTGATGCCCTGGTTATCGGTCATTGAAAACGTTGAATTTGGATTGAAAATGCGCGGTATGGGCAAGGCTGAACGCCATGCCGTCGCCATCGACAAGCTCAAACTCGTCGAGCTCGAAAAATACGCGGATTACCCGATTTATCAAATTTCTGGTGGCATGCAGCAGCGCGCAGGTGTGGCGCGAGCGCTCGCAAGCGACCCCGCGGTCATGCTGATGGACGAACCGCTCGGCGCACTGGACGCGCTGACGCGTGCGCATATCCAGGATTTGATTGTTGAGCTTTGGTGGCAGACCAGGAAGATGTTTTTCTTCATCACGCACAGCGTGGAAGAAGCTTTGTTTCTCGCCACCGATCTTATCGTTATGACGGCGTCACCGGGGCGAATTGAGCATCGCTTCAAGCCCGATTTTTCGCGGCAATTTATCGAATGCAAAGATTCACGCAAGGTGAAAGCATCGCCAGAATTCATTGCGATGCGCGAGCAAGTGTTGTCACTCATTCACGAGGGTCAAGACGACACAGGAGCGGCAAATGGCACGTAATTCCGATGTAAAAACGGTCAAGGGCTACAGCATTCCGGGCGAAGGCTCGAGCGTACTGATCAGCGTGGTCACTGTTGTCGCGCTGTTCGCGTTGTGGTGGACCGCCACGCACATGGGCTGGATCAGAGATTTGTTCCTGCCCACACCCGAGCGCATCTACGGTGCATTCATCAGCGCGATGAAAGGCGACATTCAAGGCGGCAAGGCGCTGCCAGAGCACTTGATGTGGAGCCTGATTCGCGTCTTCTCGGC